>Ga0194113_10001756_pt1 | contig 29669 bp, 20 predicted proteins | sample TA2MahC200mmetaG_FD_146193 | JGI IMG/M metagenome (GOLD analysis project Ga0194113, IMG submission 146193) | Freshwater microbial communities from Lake Tanganyika, Tanzania - TA2015017 Mahale Deep Cast 200m | ecosystem: Environmental > Aquatic > Freshwater > Lake | place: Tanzania: Lake... | reverse complement strand
ATACCCAAAATATGATCCTTCTGCCCCCCTCTCCACCTCCCCGACACGTCCCCCGGACCAACCGCACCAACACGTCCCCCGAACCAATTACCCTATTTTCGAAAATTAACCAATATCTCCGCCGCCACCGTCCACACCTTGAGCTCGGAGCCGGAGATGGACAGGACCTCGTCCGCAAGACCGTACACGGGGCTCGTGAAGTCGCCGTCGGGAAAGCCCCCGACGACGCAGGCGATGTCCCGGCCCCGGACACGGGAGAAGCGCCTGCGGAGGTCGACCCGGTCGCCCCGCGGAGAGAAGACCACGACCTTGGAGGCACCCAAGTCGCGCAGCAGGTCCCCGACCGTGCCCTCGGACATCGTCATGAGGGGCTCGCCCGCCGGCGGGACCTGGCCCTTCTGGAAGAGCTGCTCCATGAGCGACACGAAACGGGACTGGTTCTTGGGCAGCCGCGTGTCGGGCCTCACCCGGATTATCCGGCCGTTGCGGGTGTGCACCGCCACGCGGAGGCCGCCCTCGAGGTTCAGCAATGAATCGAGCGCGGTGAGCAGGAAGAAATGGACCAGGTCCGGGCGGCCCCGGCGTTGCCCGTCGGAGAGCCTCTTCAGCGCCGGGTGGTGGACGGTGCTGTCCAGCAAGGTGTCGCGGGGCGCCCTGCCCCTGCGGCGGGCGTAGGTGACGCAGCAGGGGTGGCCGGCGATCTCCCCGGGGACGGTCTCCAGCTCGGAGTCGGCAAGCACGAGCGTGAGCATGGGGCGGGCCTCACCTGGCCTTCCGGCGGTTGGCCGCCTGCTTGCGCAGCTCCGCAAGCGGTATGTCCAGCGTGAGGGTCCCGCCGATGGAGCGGATGTCCTCGAGCAGCACGAAGAGGTTGCCCCGGGGGCTCTTGACTATCAGGCCGTCGACGACGTCGCCGGTGGCGATGACGTCCGTGACCCAGCCCACGGTCCTTCCCAGCGAGTCGATGACCTCGATGTCCTGGAGCATCTCCTGCAGCGGCTCCAGGAGCCTTATCTCCTCGCCGATGTCCCCCACGTAGTTGCGCTTTATCTTCAGCCATTCCCGGAAGGGGCCCTCGCCGACCTTGAGCTCGTCCTTCGTCACCTCGTCTACGAACCCCAGCTCCAGCCCCTCGGTGTCGACGACTCGCTTTCCGAGGAGGGTCCGGTCGTCGGGCCGTTCGGGCTCCCCGGAGAGCCTCGATTCGCCAAACCCTTCCTCGTCGTGGCGCTTGTAGGGCTCGGCAGGCTCCGCCGGGAGCCAGTCCTTCTCCCTCTGGGTGATGACGCGCACGCTCCCCGGGGGCAGCCTCACCGCGCCCTCGCCCTCCTTCTCCCCTTCCTCCCGGGCTCGCCTTTCACCTTTGCGCTCGCCCCTGCCCTTCCTGGCCACCATGCTCCTCCCCCCTTGGAAGGGCTCTGGGGCGTTAAATAGATTGTTGATGGGGGAAACGATTATCGGCCCGCCGGGGCTTCCGGGTGGCGAGGCCCATGGTGCTTTCGGACTCCGACCTGAAGCGGGAGATGGCCGCGGGCGAGCTGGAGATAGAGCCGTTTTCCGAGCCCAACCTTACCCCCAACGGCTACGACCTCACGGTGGAGAGCGTGCTGGTGCCCTCGACGGGACAGAGGACCGGGGCGGGCACGGCCGCCGTCCCGCCGGGCTGCTGGTTCGTGGTGGGGACGCGGGAGAGGGTCCGGCTCGGGAGGGGCCTGGCCGCCCAGCTGTGGCTGCGCTCCTCCTTCGCCCGCAGGGGCGTGCTGGCCACCTTCGGCAAGATAGACGCCGGGTTCGACGGCACCCTGACCGTCACCGCGCTGAACGCCTCCCCGTCTGAGCTGGGCCTCCCGGTCGGCGAGCGGTTCTGCCAGATGGTCGTGGAGAGGCTGGATTCGCCGGCGGAGAAGGCCTATGCCGAGCGCTCCGGGCGGTTCCAGCACCAGAGGGGCATAACGCTCGAGGGGCGGGAGGAAGGGGCAGCGGGCAGCGGGCAGCGGGCAGCGGTGGCGAAACGGCGCCCGCCGTCCACAGCTGCACGCTGCCCGTTGCCCGCTGCCCCTCCCCCCACCGCTGCCCGCTGCCCGCTCCCCGCTCCCCTTCCCTCCGTCCAGCCGTGCCGCGATCACGGGTGCGACCTTTGCTGCCGCGCCACCGAGATGCCCCTCACGAGGGAGGATGTCGGGCGCATCCGGGAGCTCGGCTTCGATGAGAAGGAATTCGTGGAGGGCTCCGAGGGCTGGCTCCGCCTGCGCAACACCGCCGGCGGGCTCTGCGTCTTCCTCCGGGACGGCCTGTGCTCCATCTACCCGCACAGGCCCGGGGGCTGCAGGCTCTACCCGGCGGTCTTCGACATCGACGCGGGGCGGGCCGTGCTGGACCCGGAGTGCCCCCATCGGCACGGGTTCGGCCCGGCGGAGGCGTCCGGACCGGCCGTCCGGCGGCTCGTCGACCGGCTCCGGCGCGAGCGGCGCGACCGCAGGCGGCGGAGGGCGCGTTGACGGACCGGGGCCGGTCTGGCTGGGGCTGCTTGCATCAATGATGCTCAGGCAGGGGGCGGGCTGAGCTAGGCCACTTCCATGTTGGAGGGCGCCGAGCCCTTCTTCTGCTCCTGGATGTTGACCTTGGGCAGCGGTATGGGAGGCGGGAGGCCCAGGTCCTTGGCCAGGAGCACCGTCTCGGGGATGCAGGTGTGCAGGATGGCGGTGTGGATCTCGTTGGCCGTCTCCGTGGGCATGCTGTGCCGCTCGCGCCACTCGCGCGCCAGGGCCTGGGCGTCGCCCTCGAATATGAGCCGGCCCTCGATCTTGAGCATCCCGAGGCTGCCGTAGCTTATCGCGATGCGGAAGTCCACGTCGGCCTCGCGGGGGCCGACCTCGGTGACCGCGGTGACGGTGCTGTTGGTGTCTATCTTCACCTGCCCCAGCACCTCCCGGCGCTTCGTGTACCTCCGTCCCTCGATGGAGATGAACTCGAAATCGCGCACCGCCATGCCGTTCCCCCGCAGGTATCCGGCAGGTTGTAATTCAGTGTTTCGATTGGCCCGGGCCGGCGCTCCCGGCCGGGGCTCCGCCCGCCCGGGCCTCGCCCGCCAGGAACCTGCCGGCCCCCGGGGTCACCGACGGCTCCCAGTCGTCGACGACGAGCTGGCCCCGGAGGAACACCGAGCGCGGGAAGAACGCCTCCCGGCCCTCGAACGGGCTCCAGGCGCACTTGGAATTGAGCCTCCTGCCGCGCACGGTCCGGGGCCGGCGCAGGTCGTAGACCGCCAGGTGGGCGGGCGCGCCGACCTCCAGGCGGCCCCCCGGCAGGCCGAATATCGCGGCCGGCCGGCCGCAGGCGGCGTCCACGAGCCTTTCGAGCGGGAGGCGGCCGGCCTTCACCTGGGCCATCATCAGGGGCACCATCGTCTCCGTGCCCGGGACTCCCGCCGGCGCCTCGGCGAACGGCAGGTCCTTCTCCTCCTCGAGGTGCGGGGCGTGGTCCGAGGCGAGGCAGTCTATCCGGCCGTCGACGAGCGCCTCCCAGAGCGCCTGGCGGTCCGGGCGCGTGCGCAACGGCGGGTTCATCTTCCCCAGCGTTCCCAGCGCGTTGTCCTCGCGGGCGTCGAGAAGGAGGTGGTGGGGGGCGACCTCGCAGGTCACGGCCGGCGGCCGGCCGTTGGCGGCGCCGGGCGGCGGCGGGGGCTTCTCCGGCCCCGCCGGCGCGCCCGCGCCCGCCCCGGCCGCCGGGCGCAGGACCCCCAGTGAACCTGCCGTGGAAACGTGGCAGACGTGGCCGCGGGCGCCTCCCAGCGCGTCCAGGAACCGGCGCACCGCCGAGCTCTCGGCCTCCGGGGGACGGCATTCGTTGTACGATGCCAGGTCTCGGGGGACGGCCTTGACGGACCTGAGAACGGTCTCGTCCTCTGCGTGGACCGCCACGGGCCGTCCCGTGGCCGCCAGGGGCCCCAGGAGCCCATCCAGGCGGGAGTAGTCGTCCACGAGAAGGTCGCCCGTCGTGGAGCCCATGTAGAGCTTGAAGCCGGCGGCCAGGCCCGCCAGCAGCTCCGGCCGGCCCCGGCCGGCGATGCCGGCGAAGAGCCCGAAGTCCACGGCGGCGCGCTGCCTTGCGGACGAGAGCTTGCCGTTTAGGTCCGCCGGCGACACCGTTGGAGGCACCGTGTTGGGCATGTCCAGGACCGCGGTGACGCCCCCGCAGGCCGCGGCCGTCGTGCCCGAAAGGAAGTCCTCCTTGTGCGTCATACCGGGGTCCCGGAAATGGACGTGGACATCGACCGCGCCGGGGAGCACGAGCTTGTCGCCGAAATCGACAGTCCGGACCCCCTTGATGACCTTCTTGACGGCGACGATGGCGCCGTCCTCGATGCCCAGCGCCAGCTTCCGGGGCCGTCCCTCGAAGAAGACGTTGCCCTCGACGACCAGCTCCATCGCCCCGCGCATGGGCGGGGAAGCTCTTTATTCTTGCGAGGGTTCAGGGTCCACTGTTCAGGGTTCATAGGAAACGACCATGATCACCCCCACTGCATTCAACCTGAACCCTCGTCAGCCCCCTGAACCCCGTACCCTGGACCCCCGTCAGTCCCCTGCACCCTGCACCCTGCACCCCGACCCCTCGTCATGCCTTCCGGTCAAAAGCTAAATAGCGCCGAAGCCTCTTACCCGCCCGGCGATTCGATGAGGATACGATGGCACGGCCATTCCTGCTTCGAGGTGTCCGACGGCGTGACGGTGGTCACGGACCCGCACGACGGGAAATCCATCGGCATCCCGCCGCCGAGGGTCAAGGCCGACGTCGTTCTCGTGTCCCACAGCCACTTCGACTCGAGCAGCGTCCGCTCCGTCAGGGGCCAGAACACTCGGGTCTTCGACAAGGCGGGCCGGTTCGCGGAGGGCGGCCTGGAGGTCACCGGGGTTCCGTCCTTCCACGACGACGTCGGCGGCCAGAAACGCGGCGCCATCGTGCTCTTCGCGTTCAAGATGGAGGGCGTCCGCTTCTGCCACCTGGGCGACCTGGGCTCCACGCTGGTGGAGAAGGAGCTCGCCGAGCTGGGGGAGGTGGACGTCCTTTTCGTCCCGGTGGGCGACATATTCACCATAGACGCTATCAGGGCCTGGCAGGTGGTCCGCTCCGTCAATCCCCTCGTGGCCATCCCGATGCATTACCGCACCCCGGGGCTCTCGCTGTCGATAAAGACCGTGGACGCGTTCATCGAAAGCGCCGATGACCGGGTCGAGGTGGTCAACGTGGGCAACGAGATGGTCTTCGACCGGGAGGACCTGCCGGAGGAGCTCAGCGTCTGGGTGTTTTCGTTGTAGGGCGCAGGGCGCAAGCCTCCCCCCTTGCGCCATGCGCCATGCGCCTTGCGCCTTCCATCAAATTCTATCCAGCACGTCATGCGCGTCCGAGGCGCCGAGGTGGAGGCGCAGCCTCTCCCACGAGCCCCTGCCGGCCAGGGCCGACGCCAGGATCGCCTTGAGCGGCTCCGCCTCGCCGCGCCCAAGGCGCGCCATCGCGTCGGCATCCACGAGGCCGAACGGGTAGCCCGGGAAGGACAGGTCGGACGAGTTTCGGGCCAGGGCGCCGAACACCCCCGCCAGGCGTTCCCCGCCCATCGAGCGGGCCTGGTCCCGCAGTATCTCGAACCGGAAGAGGTGCCTCGCCGAGGGGTGGAGCCGGCAGGCGAATATCTCGGCCCGGTGCTCCGGGTGCTCGTTGACCACCAGCGGGTGGTAGTACCAGCGGCCGGGCGCGCCCGCCTCCCGGGCGAGCTTTCCCACGGCGGCCAGGAGGGACAGGCCCGTCGATGTGAACAGGGCCGATGTCTTGGCCAGGGCGCAGAGGGTCGCGCCCCCGTCCAGCGCGGCCTGGAAGGCGCGCGCCGCCGGCGATGACTCGTTTCTCACAGCGGTCTGCAGCGTCCCGTCGCGGACGGCGATGTCTCCCGGCCGGAGCTCCTTTTTCGTCACGCCGGCGAGGACCAGCCACTCGGAGAACCGGCGGGCGCAGGTCCCCACGGCCGATATGTCCACCCTGAAGGGCCCCTGGGCCAGCCGCTCGTCGCGGGAGCTCAGCACCAGCCACTCCGGGTCGGGCAGGAAGGGCCCCGCCCCCTTTCCGACAGGGAGGAGCTCCGCCGAGTAGAATATCTCCCCCTCCCGGGGGAAGGCCCGGGCGACGCACAAGAACTCCACGGTCTGGGGGACCTCCCGCACGGGCACCCGCTCCCCGTCCCTATATATGACGGTGGCGACGCGCACGAGCTGGACCGAGAAATCGGGCGCGTGGAGGACCTCCAGGTTGCCCCCGTCCACGAAGGCCATCGAGCCTTTGGCGCCCGGTCCCTCGATGGGACGGAACCGGGCCGGGTCGAACGGTACGGGCGCGTAGCGGGCATCCCCGAAGCGTGGCTCCCCCAGGTCCAGGTCGGCGACCTCGCGGTCCAGTATCTCCGCGGCCTTGCCCAGGGCTTCGGAAAGCATGAAAGGGAATCGGGGCGCATTGTTATAATACGTCTGATGGAAGAAAGGGAGCGGGCAGCGGGCAGCTGGGGGGCAGCGGGCAGCGGGGGACGACGGGGCGCCCGTTTCGTCATCGCTTCCCGTTGCCCGCTGCCCGCTGCCCCCCAGCTGCCCGCTGCCCGCTCCCCGCTCCCCTTCCCTCCCGCTGCCCGCTGCCCCCGAAACAATCGCACAGCGTCCAATATCACTGACGGAAAGTGCTCCGCCGCGACGACCACGCGCGCCCTTCTCTCTCTCGAAAACCTGCACAAAACATATAAATAAGAAAGCTTATGGGGACCGTACCTCGAAGAAGGGGGAATCGGGAATGGCAGAGAAACCGCACATGAACATCGTGTTCATAGGCCACGTTGACCACGGCAAGTCAACGGCGATCGGGAGGCTCTTGCTCGACACCGGGCACATCCAGCAGTATGTGATAGACAAGTTCAAGGAAGAGGCCGCCTCCAAGGGCAAGACCACGTTCGAGTTCGCCTGGGTCATGGACCAGCTGAAGGAGGAGCGCGAGAGGGGCGTCACGATCGACGTCGCCCACAAGCCCTTCAACACCGACAAGTACTACTTCACCATCATCGACTGCCCCGGCCACCGCGACTTCATCAAGAACATGATCACCGGCACCAGCCAGGGCGACGGGGCCATCCTCGTGTGCTCGGCCGCCGAGGGCGCCCAGGCCCAGACCCGCGAGCACATATTCCTGGCCCGCACCCTGGGCATCCCGCAGCTCGTGGTCGCCATCAACAAGATGGACGCGGTGGACTACAAGCAGGAGCCGTATGACAAGGTGAGGGCCGATGTGTCGGCCCTCCTGAAGAACGTCGGCTTCAAGCCGGAAACCATCGCCTTCGTGCCCGTCAGCGCCTACGTGGGCGACTTCGTCGCCAAGAAGTCCGACAGGATGCCCTGGTACAAGGGCCCGACGCTTGTCGAGGCCCTCAACGGCTTCACCGTGCCCAAGAAACTGGACGACAAGCCCCTCCGGCTGCCGGTTCAGGACGTATACACCATCACCGGTGTGGGCACCGTGCCCGTCGGACGCGTGGAGACCGGAATCCTCAAGCCCAACGACAAGATAATATTCCAGCCCTCCGGCAAGGTGGGCGAGGTCAAGAGCATCGAGATGCACCACACCGCGCTGGAAAAGGCGGAGCCGGGCGATAATGTGGGCTTCAATGTCAGGGGCATATCCAAGACCGATGTGAAGCGCGGGGACGTCGCCGGGCCGGCGGACAATCCACCGACAGTCGCAAAATCGTTCATTGCCCGCATCCAGGTGCTCAACCACCCGAGCGTCATAACTGCTGGCTATACCCCGGTCTTCCACTGCCACACGGCACAGGTTGCCTGCACCTTCGAGACGCTGCTCAAGAAGCTGGACCCGAAGACCGGTGGCGTGCTGGAGGAGAACCCCCAGACCCTGAAAACCGGGGATGCGGCAATAGTGAAGATCAGACCCACCAAGCCCATGGTGATCGAGCTGGCCAAGGATTTCGCGCCCTTGGGCAAGTTCGCCATCCGGGACATGGGCCAGACCGTGGCTGCAGGCAGATGCGAGGAAGTGGAGAAGAAGTGATTCTTCTCCACTGATTTGAGGTGTTGCGCTTGCCGGCCGGGCCCAAGGCGAAGATATCCCTGACGGGGACAGACCCAAAGAAGGTGGACGGCGTCTGCCAGCAGATAAAGACCATCTCCGAGCGCACCGGCGTCCACATGGCCGGCCCGATACCGCTGCCGACCAAGCACATGGTCGTTCCCGTCCGCAAGGCCCCCGACGGCGAGGGCTCCAACACCTGGGACCGCTGGGAGATGAGGGTGCACAAGCGGCTCATCTACCTGGACCCGGACGAGCGCGCCCTGCGGCAGCTCATGAGGATATCCGTCCCCGACGGGGTCAACATCGAGATAGTGCTGAGGACCTGAGCGGCCAGTCCGGATCAGTTTCTTCTTTTTCCGATCCCCCGAAGCTCCCTCTCCGCCCGCCCGAGCTCCTTGGCCGCCCCGAGCTCCCGGAATGTCCCGGCGGCCAGCGCAAGCTCCTTCATTGCCCCTTCCCGGTCCCCCTTCCTCTTGAGCGCCAGCCCGTGCTCGAAGCGGGCCTCGGCGAGCTCCCGCGGCATGTCCAGGCGGCCCAGGAGCTCGAGGCCCTCGCGGAAGTACTTCTCGGACCGCTCCCAGTCCCTGACCGTGCGATAGAGTATCCCCTTGGCGAGCAGGTTCGACGAGCGCATGTACTCGTCCCCGAGGCGCTCGAAGGTGGCCATGGAGGCGTCTATGTACCTCAGTGCCCGCTCCTCCTCGCCCTTGCGCGCCAGTATCTGCCCGATGTTGGAGAGCGCGTAGGCGCTCGTGGAGACCTCCCCGCAGCGCTCGGAGAGCTCCAGGCATCTCTGGTATCGGTCCAGGGCCTCGTCCCACCGGTCCTCGTAGAACAGCACCGCGCCGGTGTTGTTGTGGACGCGGGCCATCTCCCGGAGCGAGCCGCCGCCCTCCAGGGCGCGCAGGGCCTGCGAATAGAGCGAGAGGGCCCGTCCGGCGTCGCCCCGGTCGCTCTCCAGGTTGGCCATGTCCGTCAGCAGGGAGGCGGCGAGCGCGCTCCGGCCCTCCCGGCGGGCGAGCCGCAATGATTCGGAGAAGAGCCGGGCGGACTCCGCCCAGGCTCCGCGGCGCCAGGCCACGCAGGCCAGGCCGCGCAGGGACTCAGCCTTCAGGGACGGGCTGGCCTCCGCCGCCCTTCCGTACGCCCCGGCCGCGCCTTCCCAGTCCGATCTTTCGCGCAGTATCTCGCCCGTCCCGTACCACGAACGCGCCGCCGTCTCGCCGCCGTATCCGGCGGCCTCGCGATAGGTGCGCAGCGCCAGGTCCCGGTCGCCAGCGGCGGCCCGGATGTCTGCGGCGAGGACGAGCAGCCGGCCCCACCGGTCGCGGTCGCAGTCCGACGGCGAGAGCCTCTCGAGCACCTCGGCAAGCAGCGTCCGCCCCTGGCCGGCGTCCCCAAGCCGCGCTCCGTGCTCGTCGGCGGCGGCGGCGGCGCCGGCGCGGTCGCCCGCAAGCATCGTGTGGCGCAGGGCGTCCAGCGCCGCCTCCGGCCCCTCGCCCGCCAGGAAGGCCGCCGCCCGGCGGTGGTCCTCCCTCCCCTCCTCCGGGGAGAGCCTGGAGACGAAGAACTCCCGCAGCGTGTCGTGCATCGACAGGAGGCCCGAGGCGGAGCGAACGAGCAGGTTCTTGTCCACGAGCCCGTCGAGCACCTCCGGGCCCTCCCCGGGGTCCAGCAGGGCGGCGGGCGGGGCCTCGCGGCCCAATACCGCGGCCGTCCCGAGCACCCTGCGCTCCCCGGCCGAGAGGCCGGCGTAGACCTCGTTGCGCAGGTGGTCCAGGACCGCCTCCCGACCCGATGCGGCCCCCAACCTCGCGAGGAGCTCGATGTAGAGCGGGTGCCCCCCTGCGGCATCCAGCATCCCGGCACGCTCCTCCGCCGGGACCGAGTTGCCGATGAGCTCCAGTGCGCTCCGGCGGTCCAGGCCCCCCAGCGCGATCTCGCGCACAAGCCCCCGGGAGAAGGCGTCCGGGTTGGCGAGGCGCAGCCTCACGCGCGAGAGTATCAGAAGGCGCGGCCCGTTGACCTGGAGGGCGGCGTCCACCATGGCCCTCACCGCGTCCTGGACCTCGGGCGAGCCCTTCTGGAGGTCGTCCACGACCATCACGGCACCCAGGTCGAGGAACTCGGCTCTCAGGAGCTCGTGCACCGTGGGCAGGTCCGACGAGGGGTCCTGCTCCAGGAGGCGCCCCAGGCGGCCGCGCCCCGTCCGCGCCAAAAACGCCGCAAGCGGCCGGAGTATGGCCGCCGGGGTGTCCCACTCGTGGACGGGGAGCCAGAGGCGGTGCCGGTGGCCCCGGAACCCGTTGAGGACTCCCAGCGCCGTGCTGGTCTTCCCGATGCCGGAGACCCCCAGGAGGACCACCACGCGGGTGTCGCCCTGGAGCCAGGCGAGCATCTGCTCGAGCTCGGCCTTCCGTCCGAAGAACGGGCGCGGCGCCGGGGCGCTCCGGCAGTGGTCCACGAAGCCCTCCTTCCGGGGCCCGGCGCGCAGGCCCTCGGCCGAGACGGGGCCGCGGTCGGCCGCGATGGCGATGTCGAGGAGGCTGGAGCGCGCGCCCAGCAGGGAGGCGGCCTCGCCCATCCTGACGGTCCTTTGGCCGCCGGGGAGCTCCACCGTGACATCGACCCCTTCCAGCCGCGCCCGGATGTCCCTGGCCACCCGGGAGCCCTCCCAGGTCGCAAGGTAGATGCGGCGGCTCCGGCCCCCGCTCCTCACGTGGGCCCGGCTCTCCCTCACCAGCCCGTCCTTCACGAGCCTCTGGAGCGCCCTCGGAACGTGGCTGCGCAGCACCCCGGTCCGGTCGGCTATCCCGTTCTGGGTGACCGCGTGCGGCGCCTCCGCCTCCTCCGCCGCCTTGGAGAACTCGTCCAGGTGCAGCAGTACCTGCTCCACCACCATCAGAGAGCTCCGTCGGGGCACGGGGAAGGATTGGAATGGGGAATATATATGTATTGAGGGCGCAGGGCGCAAGGCGCAAGGCGCAAGGCTGATGGGGCAAGGGTAAAGGGGCAAGGGACAAGGGGGGAACGGGCGTTTCCCTTTGCGCCTTCCTCCCTGACCCTTGAGCCATGGGCCTTGTGCCTTCGTCCCTTGCGCCCTGCGCCCTGCGCCTTGCGCCTTCCTCCTTGACCCATATACCTTGCACCCTGCGCCTTGCGCCTTGCGCCATATCCTTTATATATACCGTCGCTTATGCCATCAGGCCTATCGCAAGGGGACACTTATGTACCGGATTGTCCGAAGGGAGGACACCGTGAGGATTCCGCCCGACCGGCTCGGCGAGGAGGTCGACACGGTCGTCAACGAGCTTGCCCGGACCGGCTTCGAGGGCAAGTTCGACAAGGGCCAGCTGACGGTGCTCGTGACCAACATCTCGCCCGTGGGGGTGGGCCGCATCATCCACGGCGACGGGGCGGTCTACCAGAAGGTGAACTACGAGGCGCTCGTCTTCAGGCCCGAAATCCAGGAGGTGGTGCTCGGGACGGTGTGCGAGGTCCTGAAGTTCGGGGCCTTCGTGCACATCGGGCCGCTGGACGGGCTGCTCCACATCAGCCAGATAATGGACGACCGCGTCGAGGTCAACGAGGCCTCCAACCGGCTCATCGGCAAGGACACCAAGAAGGAGCTCAAGGTGGGCGACCTGGTCCGGGCGCGCATAGTCGCCATCAGCATCAACGAGCGCACACCCCGGGAGAGCAAGATAGGCCTCACGATGAGGCAGCCCGGCCTGGGCAAGCTCGAGTGGCTCACCGCGGACCGCGACTCCAAGGAGGAGAAGCCCAAGAAGGCGCCCAAGGAGAAGAAGGGGGCGCCCAGATGAAGGCCTGCAAGCAGTGCCACCTCATAGTCGAGGAGGGGGAGGTCTGCCCCCAGTGCAAGGGGGCCCTGTCGCGGGAGTGGCAGGGCTACGCGATAATCATCGACTGCACGAGGTCCGACATCGCCCGGCAGATCGGGGTGAAGCAGAACGGGAAGTACGCGCTGAAGGTCCGATGAGCAGGCGCAACCGGAGGCCCTGATGCGGGAGCACGGGGAGATACGGCACAGCTTCGAGCTGGTACTCGAGACCGAGGAATGCACCCTTTCGGACAAGCTGCTCGTCTCCAACGCCATCGACGGCTGGCAGGTGGTGCGGGGCGTGGGGGATGTCCTCGACGTCGACATCCTCGAGTTCGTCGGGACGCGCCTTTCGGTCCGCGTCAGCCTCAAGCAGCCCCTGACCTACAAGGAGATAAACGAGTACGTCGAGGACTTTTTGGAGTTCACCGGGGAGCAGACCAACTACCACGTCACCATCAAGCCCGTGGGGATCCGCTGGGACACGAAGGGCCCGGGCCAGACGGGCGACCGTTTCGACGAGAGCCTGCTGATATCCCGCTCCCGGCGCAGCGAGATGCTGCGCAAGATGGACATCCGGCTCCAGAGGGAGGCCGAAAGCCACTCCAAGCCCAAGTACGACCTCGAGCCCGGCGCCTGCTACATCTCCCGGGAGCGCAAGTCCGAGCACGCCTTCGATATCTTCACCGACCTGGTCACCCACGGCCTCCAGGGCCTTTGCGTCTCGCGGGTGCGGCCCGGGTCGGTGCGGGAGCGCCACGGCCTGCGCAAGACCCCCATCGTCTGGCTGACCCAGAACGCCGAGGCGGGGGAGAAGTGCATCACCCCGACGGACATGCCCCGGGTCCACTTCGTCATCTCCGACTTCCTGGACAAGGCCGAAGAAAGCGTCATCCTGCTCGAGGGCATCGAGTACATCATCACCCACAACAGCTTCCCCTCGGCCCTCAAGCTCATCCAGCTCCTCAATGACCGCGTCATGATGCACCGCTCCCGGCTCATCCTGCCCGTGGACCCTCTCGCCGTCGGGGACAAGGAGCTCGCCCTCCTGGAGCGGGACATGCGGCCGCTCCCCGGGACGAGCCAGTGAGAGATAGGGCGGAAGGGGGCGGGGGCAAGGGGGGCAACATGATTTTGGCGGAAGGTCGGGTCCTCGGACACCGGGCCCTCTGCCGTCTCCATCGCGCCTTCCGTTCGTTCGCAAAGGGGGCCGTATTTTACAAATATATTTATATATAGTAGATTGCCCTGTACAGTGATGTCCGAGGTGAGCTTGTGAACCCGAAACTCAGGTTGTTCGGTGCTTTGGTACTGGCCGGAATTTTCCTTCTCCCGCCCGCCGCCGCGACCGGCGGCGACGGGAATGCGCCAGCGGATCCGGCAGTTCCGGGAGAGACCCCCGCGCCCTTTGGGCCGACCGAAGGCGCAAGACTGACCCCGATGTACCTGGCCGACCTCGAGAACGGGGCCGCCGGGCAGCTCAAGGGGCAGGGGACCGTGGCAAACGGCGTGAGGCCGGAGAACCCCAACATCATCGACCCGGAGTACTCTCCCGGGGCCTTCGCCAAGGGCCGCGGGGGCCGGGCCGCGCCCGACATCTACGTGGCGTACAGGGGTCTCGCCCTCGAGCCGCCCCAGTCCGTCAGGCAGTGGATGGGCGCCGGAGTGTACGCCCTGAAGGGCTCCCAGACCCAGATAAACGTCACGATAAACAATTCCGGGGACGGGGACGCCAGCCCGGTGACCATGACCGCCATCATCTGGGACTACTTCGGCAAGGAGGTCCTCAACCAGGTCATCGACGTCGGCGCGATAGCCGCCTACACCAACACCACGGCCTACATCTACTGGACGCCGGCCTACTGCACCTACTGGGAGCTCAACATCACCCTCAGCACCCCGGGCGACTCCAACCCTGCAAACGACCAGGTCGACGTGTGGAACAACGGCTTCGCCTGGCTCAGCGTCGCCCTCTGGGGGGACTCCTGCGGCTCCACGACCGGGTGGAGCGGCGACATCGGCGCCAACGCCTGGCACATCACCACCACCGAGCCGGCCCTCGACAACGCCTCGCAGCACAGCAGCGCGGACAGCTGCTGGTACCACGGCAACGACCTCACCAAGCGCTACCCGCCCAACCAGGACGTCAAGGGCGTGAGCCCCAACCTCGATTTGCGCAGCTTCGGGAAGTCGTGGTTCCTCCACTTCAACTACCTGTTCCACGGGAGCATGCCGGCCCTCGACAGCGGCGACTACTTCGAGCAGTCCTTCTCCAGGGACAACGGCGCCACCTGGGACGAGCCGTTCGCCAACCTGAACGGCGCGATGCTCGCCGGCAGCGGGATAGACATCAACTGGTTCAACTGGTACACCGACCTCGACGGCAACGGCCAGGCCTCCGGCAACGAGATAGGCCTGGAGGTCTCCGAGGTGGCGGGCGGGCAGGTCAAGTTCCGCAACCGCTTCGTCTCCAACGCCGCCAACCAGGACACCGGCATCTACCTGGACGACTTCTGCGTCTGGGGGATGGAGATACAGCACGACGCCGGCGTGGCCTTCTCCGGCGACATCAACCTGGGCAAGGTGGGCGAGCTCAAGACCTTCGCGGCGAAGGTCACCAACAGCCGGGCCGCCCAGCCTGCGACCTTCAACTGCACCATCAACATCACGAAGCGGGGCGAGCCCCAGAACATGCTCTACAACGACAGGAAGACGGTGAACGCGCTGGGCCCGGGCGCCTCGCAGGACATCACCTTCTCCTGGACCCCGGTGGTCAAGGGCGATTACGTGGCGGTGGTCAACATCACCGGCGCCACGGACCACGACCCGTACAACAACCGGGAGGTCCGCTGGTTCCACGTCTCCGGGAGCTCCCCGGAGCTGCTCTATGTCGATGACAACCCTTACGGCGGCGCGTTCGACACCAATGACATGTTCATCGGCAACCTGACCAACCCCGCTGTAGGCGGTTTCACCGACTACGCATTGTACTACACGGTCTACGGCTCCAGCCGCACCGGCGACGACTTCGGCGGCGACGGCCCCGCGGACACCATCCTGAAGCAGTACGACGTCGTGGTGTGGGTCACCGGTCCCGACAGCAAGAACAAGACGGTCAACGGGACGCTGACCGCCAACGACCAGACCAATATAAGGAGCTACCTGAACGCCGGCGGGGCGCTCTGGCTCATGAGCCCGGGCGCCATCAACGACCTGTACCCGGACTCCTTCACGAGGGACGTGCTCCGCGTCGCCAACGCCATCAACGACACCACCAAAAAGGGCGGAATGTACGTCGACCAGCACATCCTCCCCAACCCGATAAACGGCGTGCCGGGCAGCCTGGCCGACGGGGCGTCCTACTTCATGGCCCCGCCGGGGGGCCTCAACCGGAGCTACGATGAGGCCGACCCCATCCAGCCCGACGAGCAGGCGGCTGGGGTGCGGGGCGTCTTCTACTCGGACGCCGAGATGGGTTGGTACGTCGCCCTCCAGTTCGCCGGGACCTACAGGCTCGTCTTCCAGACATTCGACTACTCCTGGCTGCAGCTCCCCGAGGACCGCAACGACTACATAAAGCGCGCCGTCGGCTTCCTCACCGGGGGCCTGGAGATGAGGGTGATGGCGGCCGGGGCCACGGCGAACCACCTCATGGTCGACCCGGGCGGCACCGTCGAGTACACATTCACCATAACCAACGGCGGCACCAAGGTCCGCACCCTGTGGGACATAGGCATCCAGATACCGGCCCAGCAGGCGTCCACCTGGAAGGCCACGGCCTCCCCGATGGTGAAAAACGGCGACGACCCGATAGACATCCGGCCCATGGAGGAGCTGGACATCGTGGTGGCCGTCACCGCGCCCGAGAAGGCCCTCGCCGGGACCGTCGCCGACATCAACGTCTCGATGACCTTCCAGGACTACGGCCGGCCCCTCTACAACCACACGGTGACCGAGGTCCGGGCCATACTGGGCACGGAGTTTCTCGCCACCACCACCACCCAGAACCTCACCGGTCCGGGCGCCGCCTCGTACTCGTTCACCCTGCGCAACATCGGCAACCTCCAGGTCGTCGCCGAGCTCCTCAAGAGCGGCGACCGCTCCGAGTGGCTCACCCTGGGCTCGCCGACGGTGACGCTCCAGCCCTACGAGGAGAGGCTGCTGTCGGCCGTCATGACCATCCCCGAGGGCGCCTACCGGGAGGCCGGCCACTCGACCCTCCGCAACACCATCACCTCGCGCGTCACCTACCTGGGCAACGTGTCCACGGCCAACCTGAGCCTGACCACCAACATCCGCGTGGCGCAGGTGTACTCGGTCAAGATCGACGACGTCAACCTGGACCCGGGAAGCGGCGAGGTCGACATGGCCGCCGCCAGGCCCTCGGTGAAGCTCTCCGTCAGGGTGACGGCCCAGGCCGCCAACGGCTACGACAACGTCTCGGTCGAGCTCAAGCCCCTCCGCTTCACCCCCCTGGGCGGCTCCCAGAAGAACTGGGACACCTCGGGCTGGACCCTGCCCCGGACGACGGTGGCGACCACCCCGTTCATGATATCGGTCAAGGAGAGCAGCGAGCTTTCCATCCTGGTCCCGGCGAAGGCCGAGGCCGGCGACTACACCCTCGAGGTCCGGGTCATACCCGGCTCGAATCTGGTAGCCGACGGCGACACCCGGACAGTGGTGCTCCGCGTCTCCAGGCCCGACTTCTTGTTCGAGGGCGACATAAGCTTCAACTACCGCGAGGCCGAGCTCGGGACCCCCGTCAAGATAAAGGTGACCGTGAAGAACGCCGGCGGGGTGCTGGCGCGCAACGTGCCGGTCGCGTTCTACACCGCCGGCGAGAACCTCATCGACACCAAGTATATCACCCAGCTTGCGCCCAACGGCCGGGAGAACGTGGACCTCACCTGGGAGGGCCTGCTCGAGGGGGACAACGAGGTAACGGTCAGGGTGGACCCGGACAATCTGTTCGCTGAGCTCAACGAGAACAACAACGAGCTCCTGGACAGCGTCGTCGGGCTCATCTCCGACCTGGTCTTCGGCCCCGACATGGTCTTCCTGAAGCAGGGCAAGAGCGTCACCAAGGTCACCGAGGGCGATGTCGTCACCATCGAGGTGACCGTGAAGAACACCGGCGACCACGCGCTCAACCTCACCGGCGTGAAGGTGCAGCTGGTCGACCAGAAGACCAGCCAGTCGGTGGGGGAGCAGACCGTCTCGATAGCCACCCGGGGCGAGCAGAAGGTGCAGTTCACCTGGATAGCCAAGGGGACCGGCAGCCACACCTTCGCCGCGACGGTCAACCCGGAGGGCAGCAGCGGGCCGATCAAGGAGAAGAGCCACACCAACAACAACATGACCGGGGAGCTCGGCGTGTCGGCCCCGCCCCCGGAGACCAGCCCGCTCCTGCAGGGGACGATGCTGTATGTAATCATCGCGGTGGTCGCGATAGTGGTCGTGGTGGCGCTGCTTGCGGTCATGATGCGCCGCAAGCCCGCCCGCCCGATGCCCCCGCCGGCCGAGGAGAGGGTGGACGTCGTCGAGGCCGAGACCGTCGAGCCGGAGCAGAAGTAGGCCGCCGGGCGGCCGTCGCGGGGGGCGCCCGTCACCCCCCGCTTTCCCTTCTGCGGGCAGTCTTTATATGCGATTCGACCGCGCTCCGCCGACCATCAAACATGGAACCAAACATTATTTATATATAGGTGGACCGATATCAAAGTCCGCTATCGTTGGATTGGGGGTATGGGGCGATGTCGAGGCATTCCGGTCGCGTCGTGGTCTTGAACGGCCTTCTGGCCCTGGTGATGCTGGTCTCCGCGCTGGGCCCGCTCGCCGGGGCCGACGGCGGCGAGGGCGGCGCCTCGCCGCGCGCCTCGAGCTACATGCTCAGCATCATCCCGGTCAACGCCACGAAGTGGGTGGACGCCTCCACCCCCCAGAAGTCCGCCACCTACGGGTTCCAGGTCAAAAACACCGGTGATTCGAGCCTCCCCCTGTGCGACCTGCAGCTGTACCCGTGGAACTTCCCCCCCGACAAGTGGTCCTACAACTTCATCCCCTCGACGCCCTTCGAGGTCAACTCCCTGGAGGTCAAGAACGTCCTGCTCGTCATCTATCCCGCGGCGGACGCCGAGGCGAAGCGCTACACCTTCCAGCTGCGGGGCAAGGGGACCACCCAGGTGACCAACTCCATATCGGTCAACCTGGACGTCAGGCAGTACGCCGATGTGCTGATCAAGGCGCCGGCGCCCCAGGAGGCGGTCCCGGGCGCCACCTTGGAGTTCAACTTCGAGATACAGAACATCGGGAACGGGAAGGACAAGTTCTACATCGACTCCGTGGACGCCTCCATCGCCTCCATCCAGCCGGCGCTCAAGGACGGCAACAACCTGACGCTGGATCTTGCAAGCGGCAAGAGCGTCATCAAATCGGTGCTGGTCCAGCTGCCCCACGACACCAAGACCACCGAGGGCAGCGCCGGGTACCAGCTCTCCATGACGGTGCACTCGATGTTCAACAACAGCCAAGACGACGTCAACTGGACCCTCATCGGGGTCCGCCACATCTACGACCTCAGCATGGGCGTGTCCCCGCCCAGCGTGAAGATCCTGCCGGGGGTGCTCGCCGAGTTCACGGTCACGATCCTCAACCTGGGCAACGGCAACGACGTCATCGGCCTCAATCTCACCTCCAACTTCGATTCCTCCGCCTGGACAGTCAGCATGGCGCGGAGCATCTTCCACCTGCCCGCCGGCAGGATCAACTCCACCGTGCTCAAGATAACCCCGCCCCTGAACGCCCTGCGGGGCGCCAACTACCAGTTCGAGGTCATCGCCCGCTCCTCCGGCCCGTTGTTCCCTGACACGCCGGTGGAGAGATCCGAGGTGATAAATATCGAGGTCCTCCAGGTGCCGATTATCTTCGTGCCCAGGCTGGAGTTCGTGGCGCCCCAGCCCATAGGACCGGGGCAGGTGGTGCGCTTCCCGTTCAACTTCACAAACCGGGGCAACGGCGAGGACCTGGTGAACATCACCGTCCTGGAGAGGCCCGTCGGCTGGTACACCACGCTGGATTTTTTCCAAAACATCCGCATGCAGCCGTTCACGACGCAGGATGTCAGCCTCACCGTGCAGTCATCCATCAACCGCAACGAGTCGCTCCACCAGAGCTACTTCGTCAGGCTGCAGCTCGGCAACGCCGGCCGGACATCGGTGTACAACCTGAGCTTCGAGATACCCATAGACAAGGTGTACGAGTGGGAGTTCATCGTGCAGGAACCCACCAAGGGCACGGTCAACCCCTACGCCCTCTCGAAGCAGAGCTTCACGCTCTCGTTCACCAACACCGGCAACGTCGGCGACGAGATAGAGCTCTCCCTGAGCGGCGACTACGCCGCCTGGGGAAAGCTGGACACCACGGCCCTCTCCCTGGCCTACGGGGAGCACAAGACCGTCCGGCTCGAGGTGGACGTCCCCAAGACGGCCGATGTGAGCAGGGAGTACGGCCTGAGGATCGTTGCGACCTCGCTGAACAATCCGAACCTGCAGAAGGACTTTGCGGTCTCGGTGGTGGTCATCCACCACGACCTCTCGGTGGTCCCGGCCGACAGCATCGAGATAGACGGCAACGTCTGGAAGGACTTCAAGACCACCCAGGGCACCCGCCTCAACATCACCGTGACACTGCGCAACGACGGCACCGACTCGGTGAAGCAGGTCAACGTCAAGTTCTACGACAACGACGTGCTTTTTGCCGAGAAGAACAGCACCACCGTCGGCCCGCTCAAGAACGCCAAGTTCACGGTCCAGTGGGAGGCCTCGACGCTGGGGCTGCACATCATCCGCGTCAAGCTGGACGCGAACTCCCAGTACGGGGAGGCCAACGAGGACAACAACGAGGGCGTCTGCACGGTGATAGTGAACAAGTACGTCCCGCCGCCAAAGGAGACGCAGGGCATCAACTGGCTCTATCCCCTCATCCTCATCGTGGCGGTCGTCGGGGCGGCCGGGGGCGGCTACTTCATCTACTCGCGACGCCCCAAGTACGACAAGGAGCTCTACGAGAGCATCTACGGACGGCAGGCCTCCGCCGACACCGAGAGGCAGCTCCTCGCCGAGAGGGCCGAGGTGGAGCGCCGCGCCCGGGAGAAGGGCGAGGAGGGCTACGTCCCGTCGCCTCTCTACGAATCCTCCACGCACGAGGAGGTCTACTCCCAGCCGTCGGGGGAGAGCGAGGGCGCGCCCGTCTCCGGCCCCGCGCTGGACCTCGCCGGCGCGGGGACCACGGAGCCGGCGGGGTCGCCGGCGGAGCCCGCCGCGCCCGGCGCGACACCCGTCCTCAAGCCGACGCCCAAGAAGAAGATCTCGATACGGCCGGTCGAGAAGAAGTAGGCGACGCCGGGCCGTTCGTCAAGGGGACGTATCGGTTCAATCGGTTTAGCGGACGTGTCGTTGCTGTCGGTTAGGGGGACGTGTTGGTCCTGCGGGTTAAGGGGGACGACGCTCGGAACCTGGCGCCTCCGTTCCGTTATTACCCCTTACCCAATTGTACAAGCACGTCCCCTTGCCCAATCGCAACAACACGTCCCCCGATCCGAAAGGCCGACCGCACCAATTACCCGCCCTTCTTCTCCTCGAGCACGTTCTTGACCTTGCGGGCGTAGCGGGTCGCCTTCTCGTAGCTCCCGCCGCGCAGGAAGGAGACGGCGAGCTTGAGCAGGTTCCGGGCGTGGGCCACGTTCAGGCCGTCCTTCTCCATCCTCTCGAGGGTCTTCTCGACCTCGCGTATCTCCGATTCGGCGGCGGCAGCCTCGGCCTCCGAGGTCTGGGTGGGGGAGGGAGACTCCGCGGGGGCCCTGCCGGCCGCCGCGGCGGGCCCTGCAGGCGACGGCGCCGCGCCCAGCGGAGCGGCGCAGCTCGGGCACCTCTTCCAGGAGGGCTCCACGGCCTCGCCGCAGGACGGGCAGACGCCCGGCACCCCGGGAGCTGCGGCGTCCTTGGGAACGGCCAGTATGACCGGCTTTGACGCCGCTGCGGCCTTCTGGTCGGAGACCGGGCCGGAGTCCACAGGCTTGGCCACGGCCGGCGGCAGCGGGGGCTTGTCGCCCAGGGCCTTCTCGGTCGCCTGGCGGGTCTGGGCCTCGTTGGCGGTCTTTATCGCCTTCTTGGCGTACGCCACGGCCTTCTCGTAGTTGCCGGTCTTGAGGAACGACTGGGCGAGCTGGATGAGGCTGTCGGACTGGCCGACGTCGACAGAGCGCTTCCGGAGCTCGTCGACGACCGTCTGGGCCTCGGCTATCTGGTCTTTCGCCCTCGTGAAGTTCACCGAGGTCTCCCCCAGGAGGGCCAGCGCCTTTTCGGCGGTCAGCTTGGATTCGCCGAAGTTGCCCTCGTCGAGGCTGTTTTTGGCCTGCCGGACGAGCGCCTCCACCTTGCGCACGTCGACGCCCGAGTTGGTCGCCTCCTCCATCTTCGCGTCCAGCTCGGCCAAAAGCTCCTTGGAGCGGCAGTTGGCGCACTCCCCCGAGGCGGGGATCGGCGCACCGCAGGTCCCGCACTTGTTCGGGGCCGCCCGGGTCGGCTCCCGCGCGGCTGCCCCGGAGGGGTTCGCCCCGTGGCCGGCTGCCGCGGCCGGCTTCGCCGAAGCCGTCCCGGCCTGGGCCTCCTGGGAGGCCGCGGCCGCGCCAGCGTCGCCGGCCTGGAAGCCCTCGGGGTACTTGTACTGCTGGCCGGGCTTGGGAGGGGCGTACTTCTGGCAGGGGTAGCAGTACCAGGCGTTGTAGACGCCGATGTAGGTGAGGGGCTTGCCGCAGTTGTCGCAGAGTTGCTGCTCCTCCTGCGCTGGACCGGTATCCGCCGTGTTCCGTCCTCCCGTATTTAAAGGTGCATACCAAATCCAAGTCCTAGGATTTTAACCTTGGTGTTGCGGGAATCGTCACAGGAATCGAGGCATTATAGGAACGGGAAGGCAGCAAGGCAGCAAGGCAGCAAGGCAGCGGGCAGCGGGAGGAAGGGGCAGCGGGCAGCGGGCAGCGGGCAGCGGGCAGCGGGCAGGGGGCAGCGGGCAGCGGGCAGGGGGCAGGGGGGCGGAAAGGGGGGCCTTCAGCTTCCCCGGCCAGGCAGGCCGTCGGCTATGGCCTTGGCGTCCAGGGTGTGTTTGTGGGCCTTCTCGAGATTCCCTCCCCTCAGGTGGAGGCGCGCCAGGCCGATGGCCTTCTCGAGCTCTCGCGTGTCCTCCCCGGCCTCCCTGGCGGCCTCCAGGGCCCTCTCGGCATCCCCCAGGAGGGCCGCCATGCGTTCCCCGGCCTCCTCCTTCGCCTTCCTGAGGTCGGCCTCCCTGGCGGCCTGGAGCCCGGCCGCCCGGGAGCCCACCTCCCGCTCGAGCTCCGAGGCCAGGCCCTCGGCGGTATCCAGCTTGATGCCCGACAGGAGCAGCTGGGAGGCGATGGAGAGCGTGCGCATATTGTCCTCGAGGCGGGCCCCCTCGGATGCCAGGAGGTCGCAGTCGGAGAAGCCCTTGAGCAGGCCCGCCCTGAGCCTGCGACCCCTCTCGTCGGCGGGCTCCAGGGCCTCCAGCCGCTCGCGCGTGCGTGAGGCTATCCGTGCCAGAAAGGTCGGGCCGCCGCAGGTGTGGCACACCGCCCAGCTCTCCTCCACCGGCTGCAGGCACTCGGCGCAGCGGAGCCTCTCGCGCGGGGGCTCGGGCGGCTTAATCACGAGCCTCTGGTTGTCAAGAAGCGGCGGCCCCGGCGGGGGCGCGGGCGCGGCGGCGGCGGCGGCGCGCGCCCGGCGGGACCACAGGAACCAGGCGGCCACCGCGGCGAGCGGTGCCGCCACGAGCAGGGCCAGCACGGCCGCGACGGCGAGGTCCGTCCCGGCCTGGGCCTCGCGCCGCACGAGCACGAGGAATCCGGCGCGGTTTCCGGCGACGTCGGTCACGTTGATGACCAGGATGTTCGTGCCCATCTCCAGCGGGACGGAGAGCTCGAACGTGCCGTTTTGGTCGGCGATGACGTTTTGGCCGTCGATGGAAAGGAGCGCCCCGGGCTCGCAGAGCCCTTTCAGCCTGACCGAGGCGGCCGTGGTCCTGGTGCCGTTCTCGGGAGAGGCGAGCCGGAAGGACACGAAGGTGTCCAGCGTGACCGATAAAACGGCCTTCCCGACGTTCCCGGCGAGGTCGCGCACCTCCACCGTGATGTCGTTTTGGCCGGGCCTGAGCTCGCAGACCACGCTGAAGTTCCCCCGGCCGTCCTGCGAGACATGGCCCCGGCCGCAGCTCACGACGGCCGAGGGCTCCGTGGTGCCCGTGATGTTGACGGTGGGTAGGTTGACGGTGAGGCCGTCGGGAGGGAATGCTATGACGGCCGCCGGGGCGACCGTGTCCAGCCGCACCAGCACCGAGGTGGAGTTGCGGTTCCCGGCGCGGTCGCAGGCCTCGACGACCAGGAGGTTTTGTCCCTCAGTGAGGTTGGTCCTGGCCGAGAAGTTCCCGGCCACCACATCGACCGGCTGGCCGCCCACCCACACGCCGGCTCCCGGCTCCACCTTCCCCGACAGCGTGAGAAGCGGCCGGTTGGTCCAGGCCCCTTCCTCCGGCGAGACCACCGCCACCGCGGGCGGTATGGTGTCCGACACCACGGTGCGGTTGACCCATGCGGAGTTCTTGTGCATGTCCGCCGAGAAGACCGTGACGGGGTTCTCCCCCTCGGATAGCTCCAGCATGTACTCGAAGCTGCCGTCGTCCAGGACGAGGGCCGGGATGCCGTTGACCAGGGCGTAGGCCCGGGGCTCGGTGGTGCCCCGCAGCAGGAAGTATGTCCGGTTGACGAGAAGCCCTTCAGGCGGGATGTCCACCCAAAGGTCCGGCGGGGTGCTGTCCCGGTTGACCCTCCGCTCGACCGAGAAGAGGTTGAATATCGGGTCCACCGCGGTCACGTTCACGATGTTGGGGCCCTCGGCGAGCGAGACCCTGGTGCTGAAGTTCCCGGTGAAGGGGTCGATGGTCACGTTCTCGCCGTTCACCTTCAGGGAGGCGTCCAGGTCGGTGAGCATCGTGCCCGTGACGTTGATATAGGACATCGCGATGGTGATGTTGTCCCGGGGGCTAAAGAGGGTGAAGGCGGGAGGAACGTCGTCCAAGACCAGCTCGAGGTCCAAATCGGAGACTATGGAGGTCCGGACGCTCTCGACGAATCGCCCGGAGAACACCCCGACCCTGTAGGAGCTGGTGTTGAGCTTCCCGGCCTGGGTCTGCTCGTACTCGGTCATTAGGAGCGGCGGGAGCTCCCCGGTGGCGTTGGCCGTGAAGGTGAAGGCGAGCTCGCCGGTGGAGGAGCGGAAGAACTTCACGAGGGCCGCCGCAACCGGGCCGCCGGTGCTCTCCCAGACCACCCGCGAACGGACGACCCACTGCACCCGGAGCACGCTCTGGGGGTCGCCGAAGGTCACATTCCGGATGTTGTTGTTGTACGAGTCGAACTCCGTGTGATCGGAGTGCCTGGCCAGGTGGAGCTGCACGATGTAGGTCCCGAGCATTGTGGCGTTGCTCACGTTGGCCCGGACGTCCTGAAGGTAGAAGCAGTAGCCGTTGTACTGGAGGTTGGGGGCCTCGCAGCGCAGACTCGTGCCGTTCACGTAGTAGCCCACCAGGTTCTGGAGGAGCTCGTCGCGGACGGAGACCACCGGCGCCCCGTCGGCATGCACCCCCCGCCGCTTGTTGAGCTGGAAGATGTTCGACTCGAGCCGGAGGGGCGTCTTGAAGGCGTTGAGGCCGTCCTGGAGGTTGCCCCGGAAGATGTTCCGCCGCAGTGTCGCCATCGAAGAATCAAGCTGGAGCCCGTGGGCGGCGTTGGTGTCGAAGAGGTTGTCCTCGAGCGTCATGTCGGCGTCCCGAACGTACATCCCGTGCCGGCGGTTCTGGTAGAGGGTGCTGTTGTCTATCATCGGGGAGCAGCCGTCCACCGCGAGGCCGTGGAAGTTGTCCGTGAAGGTGCTGTTGGAGATACGGCAGTCGGAGGACTGCAGGTAGGGCCCGGCCGTCTCGCCCCGCGCGCCCGGCGAGTGGCCGCAGTTGCGCACCACGCTGCTCTCGATGACGAGGGAGGCACCCGGCCGCACCCAGAAGAGGTACTGGTAGGCCGTGGAGGAGGATACCACCGTTGCGTCGTCGGGCGAGGCGGGGTTGTGGTCCCGGTCCTCCAGTACTAGCGCCCCCCCGGACTGGACCTCGATGTGGAGCTCGCCCTCGTAGCCCGGGGACAGGGAGAGCTTTACCGAGGTGAGGGTGAGGCTGCCGCCGGCCCGGACGGTGAGGTTCCCGTTCAGCTGGAACGTCCGGGAGGAGAATGTCTCGGCGGTGGTGATCGCCCACTCTCCGCTGGCGGGGGGCTGCCTCCCGGCGGGGGGCGCCTGGCCCGGCTCCGCTCCCGACGGAGCGGCGCAGAAAGGCGCCAGGGTCCCGGCGAGGAGCGGCGCCAGCGCGAGAATGGCCGCCAACGCCTGCCGGAGGGGGCTTTCTGGCATGGCATCTTAAAAAGGGCCTTCCGCAGTTAAATAGCTACCTAGTACCATAAATATATAAATTATCATATATATCGAACTGCCGGTTCTAGCAGGTGAAGACCCATGCAAAACGCTCCACAGGACCCCCGTGAGAGAGCCATCATGGAGAAGGCCCGAGTGGTCATGGAGGCCAAAAAGCAGCTGGACGCGAAGGCCCAGCAGATTGCCATGCGCGAATCCGCCCTCGTGCAGAGGGAGCAGGACCTCCAGACGCGGGAGACCTACGTCGCCCAGCAGGCGCAGTACCTCCAGGAAAGGGAGGCCGCCCTCGCCGGGCAGGCGGCCGCCGGGACGGTCGATCCCGCCTCCCAGGCCGCCTTCGACACCAGGCAGCAGGAGATCAAGGAGCGCGAGGCGGTCCTGGCGGCCCGGGAGGCGGCCGTAAAGGACGAGGAAGGGAAGCTCGAGGCCTACAGGAACGAGCTGATCACGAACGCCCAGACGCTCGTCCAGAAGGAGGAGGACCTCTCCAAGAAGGACCGGGAGCTCGCCGCCCGGTCGATACCCCTGGACGGACGGGAGCGGGGCATTGAGTCCCGGGAGAAGGCCATCGCGGCCAAGGAGCAGGAGCTCCGCAACCTGGACGACCACATGAAGGACCGGGCGATGGAGCTCCAGAAGCTCGGGGCCGACCTGTCCCGCTGGAAGAGGGAGCTCGAGGCGCTGGCCAACAGCAAGGCCGATGTGGAGCGCCGCCAGGTGGAGCAGGCCGAAAAAGACAAGGCGCAGGCCGCCCGGGACAGGACGCTGGGCGAGCGGGATCTGGCCCTCCGGACGCTCGAGAGGAAGCTCCAAGACGACGGGCGGGCCCTGGAGACCCGGCGCGCCGAGGTCGACCGGACGCTCAAGGCAGGGCAGCAGGAGCTCGTGAAGAAGGGCGAAGAGCTCGTCGGGCTCCAGAAGCACTACAGGGAGCGCATCGCGGCCCTCCACGCCGAGGCCGAGAAGCTTTCCAGCGTGCCCCACCCGGCGATGACCGAGAGCGCCGCCCTGGCCGAGATGGGATCCAAGCTCGAGCAGGAGAGGGCCCGGTCCCGGGAGCTGGAATCCCGGCTCGCCGAGGAGGCCAGAAGGTTCTCGGAGCTCAGGCGTGACTACGACGCGCACCGCCAGAAGGTCACCTCGATGGAGCAGTCCCTCCAGAAGGCCGAAGGCGACCTTGCCGACTACGAGCGGCGCGAGTCGGCGCGCGTGCAGGAGCTCGAATCCTCGCGGCAGGACCTCATGCAGAAGGCGCGGATGCTCATGGAGCAGGAGGAGGAGCTCCGCCGAAAGGAATCCGAGCTCCGGGCGGGCGCGCCCGGGGCGGCCCCGGACGCCGCTGCCCAGGAGGCGCTGGACCGCCGCTCGGCGATGCTCGACGAGCAGGCCGCCATGATCAGGAGGATGAACGAGGAGATGGAGCAGAGGTCCTCCCGGCTCAGGGAGGCGGCCCAGGCGGTGGCCGCCAAGGAGAGGGAGCTTGCCGGGCGCGAGGCGGCGCTCGGGCAGGCGGCCGGGGCGGGCGCGCCCGCCGGCCCCGAGGGCGCCCCGCCGGAGCGCCCGGCCGTGGAGGACATGGAGCTTACCCGACACCCGGGCTCGCCGGAGGGCCCGGCGCCGTCCACCGGCCCGGAGGGCGCACCGGCCCCCCGACCGTCGCCCGGGGAGGCCGACATCCGCGAGACCCTGGCCCAGGCCGGAAAGCTCATCGAGGATTGCCGCCAGGGGGGCGCCGATGTCTCGTCGCTGGCCGACCAGCTGAGGATGGCATCCGAGCTCCTCCAGGAGGGGAAGCTCGAGGACGCCGCCCTGGCGGCCAAAAAGACGATGGAGCTCGCCCGGACCTGCGGCGAAGACTACACCCGGGCGATGGAGAGGATGCAGCGGCTGGACGCCGATTACCGGGAGGTCCAGGGCGCCCGGCCGGACCACGACTACCGGGATGTGACGGCCCCCTGGACCGAGGCGTCGGCCGCCTGGGACCGGGGCGACTACTCGACCGCCGCGGAGCTCGCCCGCAGGGCCGTGGTGAAGCTCGACGAGCTCAAGAAGGCGCAGGCGGCCCAGAAGGCCGCGGCCCCTGGACCGCCGCCCCAGAAGTACCGCTGCCCGAGCTGCGCCAAGGTCTTCCAGGTGGTACCGCCGGCGTTCAAGCCCTTCGATGTTGGGTGCCCCCATTGCCACACCGTGGTGAGGATATCCAAGTGAGCGGCATGGCGCCCCGCGATCGGGGGCCCGGGCGATGACCGGGGCCCCGACGGGCGAGCCCCGGAAGGTCAGGTGCCCCTCCTGCGGCAGGGAGTTCGCAATGGCCGCCTTCTACGCCGGGAAGCTCTCCGTGGCGTGCCCCTGGTGCCTGTCGACGGTCAGGGTGGGCTGAGCCCGCATGGGGGAGCCGCCGATGCAGGAAAGCCTGATGTGGGACCTCAACCTGAAAGAGAAGATAAGAAACTTCACCTGGTGGTGGTGGTGGTGGCTGCTCTTCATCAAGGACCCGGAGAACCCCAGACGGTCGCGGCAGCTCATGATCCTTTGGTCGACGAAGAACGTCGACCGGATAATCGTCAACGACATCCCGTGGGAGCGCAATCTTCCGATAACGGAGCGGCCGCTGGGCGACGTCGAGGGCGCCTGGGCCGGCGGCAAGGAGACCCGCTTCGACGGCATGACCGCCGCCTGGTTCTTCGACGGAAGGAGGATGCACGAGCCGTTCGTTCTTGAGAAAAACGACTTCACCGTGCGCCGCGACGCCGGCGGGGAGCGGGGGGAGCTCCGGCCCGAATCGGAGCACGGCCTGACCCTGGAGGGCGACCCGAAGGGCTACCGGCTGCGCATCCGCAAGGACGGCTGGGACCTGGACTTTCTGATGACCCCCTGGAGCGACTTCATGTCCAGGCAAAGGTTCAAGGCTGCGCGCTACGTCGGGAAATACGGCTACAACATCCTGCGCATCTACGGCTCGAAGCTTGCGGGCACCATCGGGCACGACGGGGGAAATGAGGCTGTCTCGGGAAGCGCCTACTTCCAAAAGGTGATGGTGAACGCCCCCGCCACGCCCTGGTACTGGGGCACCTTCCACGTGGACGACGGCTCGTACATCGACTACTTCAACCCCCATATCGGGCCGCCCATGTGGCGCAGGACGGAGGCGCCCCGCAGCGGCTGGGACTGGGGCGAGATCAGGCTCTCCAAGCACATGCAGTTCTACCACGCCGGGGAGGACCGCGTCCACGAGATGCGCAAGCTGAAGGTCCGGAAGGAGTGGTCCGCCGACGGCCTTCCCATCTTCAACGTGCTGGGCCGCTCGAAGGACGGGAGGACGGAGCTGGAGCTTAGGCTGGCCTCATACTCGCGCGCCTACTGGCGCTTCGAGCAGAAGTACCTGCGCTGGTTTCGGTCCATCCTCTACTACAACGAGTACCCCGTCGAGGTGGAGCGGGCCGTCCTGCGCGACGCCGGCCAAAAGCTCGACATCCTGGACCTTGGGCCCGTCACCGGGAACTGCGAGCACACGTGGGGGAAATTGCTGTAGCGAGGGCAGGAGGGCAGCAAGGCAGCAAGGCAGCAAGGGAAGGCAGCAAGGCAGCAAGGGAAGGCAGCAAGGCAGCAAGGGAGAACCGGTTCGCCCCCTTGCTGCCTTCCTGCCTTGCTGCCTTGCTGCCTTCCCTTGCTGCCTTGCTGCCTTCCTGCCTTGCTGCCTTCCTGCCTTGCTGCCTTCCTGCCTTCCTGCCTTGCTGCCCCGCTTTCTCAGAACTTTATCCCCGTCAGCGTCTTCGTGTCGATGACGCCGGGGATCTTCCGGATGCGGTCGACGACTATCTCGCCGAGCCGGTTGAAGTCGGGGGCGTCGAGCTTGACTATGAGGTCGTACTCCCCGAAGAGCGGGTGGAGCTCGACGACCTCCTTGATCTTATGTATCTCCACGAAGACGTCCTTCTCCCGGCCCGGGGCGGCGCTTATCAGGACGAAGCCCATTGCCACCTTCTCACCGGCATCGTAATCGGCCGACGCGGTATTAAGAATATGCATTGGGCCTACTTGCTGAGGACTATTGCGGCAATAGCTGGTTGAATTGAGCCCCTGTAGTGTATAACGAACATGCCACCACCGGTAATAGACAGGCTTATATATGTGGTGTACAATGTATACACTACATGAGCTTCGTCCGGAAGATC
>Ga0194113_10001755_pt1 | contig 29672 bp, 27 predicted proteins | sample TA2MahC200mmetaG_FD_146193 | JGI IMG/M metagenome (GOLD analysis project Ga0194113, IMG submission 146193) | Freshwater microbial communities from Lake Tanganyika, Tanzania - TA2015017 Mahale Deep Cast 200m | ecosystem: Environmental > Aquatic > Freshwater > Lake | place: Tanzania: Lake... | reverse complement strand
TCCGCGCCCTTCGGGGCCCGGTCCGGATGCCAGCGCCTCGCGGCCCGGCGGTACGCGGCCCGGACCTCTTTCCGGGTGGCTTCCAGCCCCAGTCCCAACAATTCCCGGGCTTCTTCCAGAGTCATGGCGGCTTCTTTGGTTTTCGGTTTTCAGTTAAAAGATAACTAATAATACACCACAAAGACACCAAGGGCACAAAGATTCACCCAGAAATATTTATAGGCGTCCCGGAACTCCGGGACGCCTAAATGTTTCCCCTTAGTGGCCCTTGCTGTTCTTGGCGTCTTGGTGGCTAAATATTGCGCTTTTACTGTACGTCCGCTTCGTAAAAACCGCCGCCGAAGTAGTACGGTGATAAGGCGTTTTTTATTACCCGGCCGGGGCCTTTGATCCAATCATGCTCACTGGTAAGATAATTCTTCCCCACCGCCCGCCGTCCCTGGCTCGCGGGGGTATAGGGTAAATTGGTTTCCGCGTCGTAATAGTTGTTGACGAAGACCTGGCCTAGATACCTGGTGTAGCCCAATAATTCCGCCCCGGTGATTTTGTAGTAACCTTGATTCCCGGTGGCCGGTGTGGTTTCATCATCATTCTGAAAGTAGCTGCCGCCTGTTTGGTAATCGCCCACAAACGCGTAAACCCAACCGTCGTAGGAATCCCCGTTCCCATAGTAAAAAGAGAAAGTGTAAAGGGCCGCGGGGTCCGCCTCCCAATAGCCGCCGCCAAACTTCAGATAAGAGACGCCTGATTTATAGATATAGCCGGTTTCGCTTCCCAGGTATCTGGAACCTTTCGCCCTGGTGCTGCTAACGGGGATTAAAGTCTGACCGCTTTCGCTGTCATAATAACCGTCCACGAAAACCTGGCCGGATTTCGGCTTGAACTTCCCCGTTTCCCTCCCGGTGATTTCGTAATAACCGCTTAAGCCGTTCTCATCGGTGGCGGATTCGGAATAACCTTGATAATACTGGAGCGTGGCCGGGTCCGCATACACCAGGCCCGTATAATAATCGCCGTTGCCGTAATGGAAGGTAAAGGCGTATTTCCCCATCACCATGTCGGCTTCATAAATGCCCTGGCTGGCCCCGGTGAAATAGTATTGGGACACAGTTTCATCGATAAGGTAACCCGACTCGCTCCCCAGGTAGTTGCTTCCCAAGGGCTGGCCGCTGTTCAAGGGAGTAAGAGTCTTGCGGCTTTCCTTGTCGTAATAGCTGGCGACATAGACCAGACCTTCAGTCTGGTCCCCTGCCGGACCTGTCCCGGTTATCCGGTAAGCGCCGGTGTTTCCGTAAAGATCGGTGACCTTCCAGGTGTCTCCCGGGCTATAACCATAGCCCGCCTTGGCCCAAACCGTGCCGGTATAATAGTCGCCGTTGCTGTAAGTGAACTTGAAGTTATAGGGATTGGGCGTATCCGGGGGAGGAGGAGAGGCGCCCGCCGTTTCCAGGCTCAGGTCTTGGGCGGATCGCTTCTCCACCCAGGCTAGAAATCCATTATAGTATCTTTCCTGGACCGGGCCCAGGTCCCCCATCAAGGCGTTGATGGCGGTGTAGTGAGTCACGGGGTCGGTGGCCCCGCCCCAGTACTCATCATAGAGACCGAACATGTGCCCGGCTTCATGGGCCGCCATTTCATCGTGGTAGTCGGGCCCCCAATCGGTTACGGTGTACCAGTCATTCATGTCATAGTTGCCGTAACTGTTAAAAACCTCAACCACCTGGTCCGCCTTGGCCGTCACCCAATGGACGTCCACCACGATGGGATAACCGTAGGTCCCGTCGGTGACTGCGTACTTGTTGCTCCAGATGCCCTCGATGCCCGTTTCCCATTGGTTTTTCAAGGCCGTTCCGGGGTTGTAGCCCGTCAACTGGATGTCCAGGTTGATTAACACCTGGCCGCCGCTGACCCCGATGTCGTATGAATAGTCCCAGGCGTAGGGGGAAGTGGCAACAACATGCCCTGAGAAAGGTTCGGTGGGGATGTAAATGGGGCTGCTACCGTAAAGGACGGCCGGGGCGCCGGGAGAAGTAAGGGCCGATGCGCCCCCGGCGGCGATCAGCTCATAGGGGTTTACGGCTCTGGGAGCCGCGGCCGGAGCAAAAGAAGGGGAGCACAGGCAGATCAGTAAAACCGTTATCCCCGAAAAGACCCAGATGATCGCGGCTCTCCGCATTCCTTCACCCCTTTGATTTCACCGTGGAATATCGAGCGTTCTGTCCTGAAAATGTAGCCGCAGGCTTCAGCCGGCGCCGGGGCCTCGCCGGGGCGACTTTACCGGGTGGGGCGGGCCTCCGTGCCCGCCAAAACGTGCCGGGGGCGGATGTTCCACATTTTCATGGTTGATGGTGAGCCGCAGGCTCACATTCAACTATTCTGAGAATTAAAATTATATCGTTAATATATGCAAATCTGGGACCACAACCTTATACCCAACATTAGGCGTGGTTAGATAAGCATACATTATTGGACGATTTTTTGCACGGGCTTGCAGGGCTGGCCGGATTATGCCCCTGGCCTTCGTATATTGGATGATTTTGGGGGAGGCTTCGTTAATCGGGTTCGCCTTGTCTTCTTTTTGATACCATGTTAATTTAGTGCATGATCAGACTTAACGGGGGTTAGGAATCTAATGGCCTTGGAAAAAACCATTGCCATGACCGCGGCGGAGGTGGACGCGGCGCTGGAGCGTCTCACCGACGAGGTCCTGGCCCGGCATAAAAACCTGGATGAAGTGCTGGTGGTGGGCATCCGCACCGGCGGCGCGTTTCTGGCCCAACGCCTGGCGGACAAGATGCAGCGCCGCATGGGGCAACCCGCGCGGGTGGGGGTGCTGGACATCACCCTGTACCGGGATGACTGGACCCAGCTCAGCCACAAGCCCCTGGTGGGCAAAACCGACCTTCCCCGGTCCATCGACGACCAGGAAGTGGTGCTGGTGGACGACGTGCTGTTCACCGGCCGCACGGTCAGGGCGGCCCTGGACGCGCTCATCGACTATGGCCGGCCCCGGCGCATCGAGCTGGCGGTGCTGGTGGACCGGGGCGGCCGGGAGCTTCCCATCCAGCCGGATTATGTGGCCCTGGTGAAAAAGCTGCCCCCGGGCCAGCGGGTCAACGTCTATCTCCGCGAAATGGGCCGCACCGACGAAGTGGCCATCGAACCCGGCCCGCCGGAAAGGTCTTGATGGCCCGGCGCGTTAAAGACAAGAAAGCGGCTGAAGCCTCCGACCTGCCGCGTCTGGCTCCCGAAGACGCCGCGGCCCTGGAGGCCATGATTGGCCGGGTGGCCGAGTCCCTGGCGGCGGGGGCGGACCTGGAAGCCTTGAAGAGTCTGGTGGAAACCCGCCCCCAGGACCTCGCCTGGGACCAGCACCTTATCGCGGCGCTGGGCGCCCTCCCCTCCCCTGCCGTGGCCCAGCTTTTGGCTGCGCTTTTCGCCGCGGCCCCGGATAAGGCCCGGCGCAAGGCCCTGAAGCGCGCCTTCCATGCCCTCAGAAGCCGGGGAGTGGCCGCGCCTCCGGACCTGCTGCCCCGGGAAGAGGGGCTCCAGGTCAGGGAAACCGGCGCCGGGCCCCAGGCCCATGTCTCCCAGGTTCTGGGCAATGGCGAGCGCTACGTGGTCCTGGAAGGCCCCCGGGATATCCTCGGCGGCAATATCCTGGTGGCCCGGCTGCATGACCAGGAAGGCTTCCGGGAATGCCATGTCTTTGACCTGAAGAGCAAGGGCCGCCAGGAATTCTGGGACACTCTTACCAAGGACGGCCTGATTGATACCCAACCGGCCCCCGTCCCTTACGCCCTGCGCCTCCTGGAAGAAGCTTATCAGGCCCATCCCCAAAAGGACGGCGCGCCCGCGTATGCATCGGTCCGGGAGCGCGTTTTGGCCCCCTGGGGCCGGGAAGAGCCTCCGGAGTTGGACCTCCTCCTGGGCGAGATTACCCCCGCGGAGCGCAGCCGCCTGCTGGATGAGTCCCGGCAACTGGCCCAGGACCCTCTCTTTTATTTCTGGATCCCCGCCGCGGATGAGATCGCCCCGTGGTTCGAAAAACTGAAAGGCATCTTAACCAGCCCCCTGGTGCTCACGGACCCGCAGAAAAAGGCCCGCATCGACGAACTGGTGAACGAAGCCGCCCGGAGCCTGTTCCCGCCGGAAACCCGGGACGGGTGGCGCCGCCGCCTCCGGGACATGGCCTATTTCCTGACCCTGAAGGGCCGTAAGGAAGAAGCCCGGGCCGCGGCCGCGGCCGCGGATGACTTAGCCCAGGAACGGAGCCCCCTGCTGGGGGACGCAGTCTTCCTCAAGGTCCTGACCACCCTGGCCCTGCGCCTGGCCTATGATATGGAGGGAAAGGAGGAAGGCGAATCCCCCTGGAGCCTCCTGGCCCCGCCCACGGAACCCTTGATCCTCCGGAGGTGAAGATGTTGCAAACCCTGTCGGTGCGCACCAACACCAGCACTGAATTCATCGACATCACTTCCCAGGTCCGGGAGGTGGTGCGCCAAAGCGGGTTCAGCGAGGGTGTCTGCCATGTCTTCGTGCCTCACACCACCGCGGGGGTCACCATCAATGAGAGCGCCGACCCCAACGTCAAGGCCGACATCCTGATGGTCCTGAACAAACTCATCAGCGACAAAGAGTCCTACCGCCACCTGGAGGGCAATTCCCCGGCCCACATCAAGGCCTCGATCATCGGTCCCCAGGTGACGGTCATCATCAGCGGCAGCCGCCTGCTCCTGGGAACCTGGCAGGGCATCTTCTTCTGCGAATTCGACGGCCCCCGGTCCCGGAAGGTTTATGTAAAGATCTCCGTAAGTTGATGTCGGCGGTTGGCGAACCGCCCCCGGTTCTCGTTTACAAGTTGTACTTGGGAACGAAAATGGATGCCAAGCTCAGCTTGGTCCACCAGTGCGCTCCCAAGCCCGGCTTGGGAACGAGATGAAAACTGAAAACTATCTTCTTATGCCAGAAGAAAGGGAATTCTTCTCCGACGTCCGCATCAACGGCCACACCCTGGCCTCCCTGGGCCAGGGCGCGGCCTCCATCCGGGACCGCTATCTCCTTAAAGACTTCCTGGAATACGTCCACATCAAAAAGGGACTGCTGAATCCTTTCTACGCCCACTATCCCCTGGTGGAGCCCCGGGAGCTGCTGCCCTCCTTTGAGAAAAATTTCGCTGAATTCAAAGACCTGCCCAGCTTCAGCCTGGTGGCCTTCAACCGGCCCCTGTCCTACCAGGAAGAGATTTTTCAGTTCGACATCCTCCACCCTCCTGGCGAGGCCTCCGTCTCCCGCCGGCGCCCCGGCCGCACCAACCTGGACAAGATCCTTCCCCACCTGGACCGGGACCTCAGGCCCTTATTCCGGCAGAGTTTCGCCTTCCGGGACCTGACGGACCTGGCTTATTACGAAGAATTTCTGGACTTTATCCTACACATGGACCGGGCCCACGTGGTGGCCAAAGACCATCAGGGCGCATTCCGCCTCCTGGGGATTTATGCTTCCTTCCCCTCGGACCTGGATACGGAGCTGAAAAACTTCGGCCACCTCCTGGGCAAATTCAAGAAGCTGGACAGCGCCTACTACGAACGGGAGCGGGAATTCGTCTATCAATTCCTTATGGAGCTTTACGGCTTCCCCATTTCCGCGGAGCGCCGCACCTCCGCGGCCCTCTTCGCCCGCAACTTGAGCCGCCTCAAGGAGCAATACCTCATCAAGGTCCTGGGCTGCTCCGATCGCACCATCACATCGCTCTCCGGCTTTGAACAAAAAAGATACCCTCTGGTGGAAAAAACCGCGCTCATTGCCGTGTCCCCGTCTCTGGCGGAAGCCAATCCCCACCTCCGGGACCAGGGCTATTACGTGGACCCGGAACGCCGGGTGGTCATCTTCAAGGTCACTTACGTGCAGCACAAGTACAACCGGTTCAACGTCCTGGAGGACCGGGCCATGTCAGTGGTGAAACAGGAGATCATCCACCCTTATCACGGCGGCCGGGACACCAGCCTCAACATCTTGAAAGACACCAAGCGGTTTCTCAAAGACCTCACGGACATCGTCCGGGGAGAATTCACCGGCACCATCTCTTATAAGCGGGCTGACCTCATCACTTCCACCAAGACCCACGAAGACCGCCTCAAGTTTCTGTCCGCCTGGCTCACCAAGTATCAGCGTCGGGTGGGGACCTTGAGCACCGAAACCTTTGAGGGGGTGAAAAAGGTGCTGAACAGCTACCTCCTCAACCGGGAGTATAAAGAGGCATTCGCCAAATATGCCGACTTGCACCGGGAGGTGGTGCAAAAGGTGGCCTACCTGAACCAGGCCCAGCAGCTTCAGCCTCTGGAAAAGCTGGCCCAGGAAGAGGAAGTCCGGGGGCTGGGCTTAACTCAGCGCCTGTCCCAGGCCCTGGCCTTTCTGGAGGAAAAACAGGCGGACCTGCCTTACTTTTACCCGGACCTCTTTGACAAGTGCCTCAAATTGTGGAACGAGATCATGGCTTCCCCGGCTTTGAAAAAACTGGCCGGGGGCGAGATTACCCCCGAGACTCCCTTTCAGCGGCGCCTCTGGGAGTTGGCCAGCCGGGGCCAGGAACTGACGGCCGCCCTTAAGGACCGGCACCGACAAATCCATTCTGCCGCGGAACGGGGCGAACCCTTTCCCTTGCTGCCCCCGGAGGCGCCCCGCAGCAGTAAGCAGTGAGCAGTTTAGTAGTGATCGGTAATCAGTGATCAGGTTCTGGGTTCTGGGTTCTGGGAAATCTATAAATAATTCTGGGTTTTTTTACCGAAAACCGAAGACCGAAAACCGAAAACCGCATTAAACGGTGGGGCGGGCCTCCGTGCCCGCCGAACCTAGCCCCACCCGATGGGCTGACATTAATTCTCATTCCCCAGCAGGAGCTTGGAAACGAGAATTTATCGGGGAAGATGGCTAAAAAATGGTGCGCCGTGCGCACCCTACATTTAAAACCATAGACTTCCCATGCCCCCACCGAAGACCGAAGACCGCAGACCGAAGACCACCCCGGAAGCCTGGTTTTTCATTGAACAGGGCCACGGCCCTCCCCTCCTCCTCCTTCACGGCCTGGGGGCCTCCAGCTTCTCCTGGCGGGACAATTTGGGGCCGCTCTCCCGGCATTTTCGGGTCATCGCCCCGGATATCCCGCCCCACGGACGCTCCCCTGCGCCCTTGGACGGCGACTACCGCCTGGAGGCTCTAACCCAGGGGGTGATGGACTTTATGGACCGCCGCGGCATCGGGGAGGCCGCAGTGGCCGGCAACTCCCTGGGGGGCGGATTGGCCCTGCTGCTGGCCCAGGCCCGCCCGGATCGGGTCAAGGCCCTGGCGTTGCTGGCCCCGGCCGCGGCCCTGACCCGGGTCCCCCTAATCTTTTACCCCCTGCGCCTGCCCGGCCTGTTGGGAATGATGGCCGCGGCCCTTTTGGGGCCGTGGTTCATCCCTGGAGCCATCCGGTACATGTACCAGCGCCGGGACCGCATCACCCCGGAAGTGGTGGCAGGCTATGCCGCCCCTTACCGGGAATTCCAGCGGCGCCTGGCCTTGGGGCGCCTGTGCCGCAGCCTGGAAATCTGGCCCCTGGAGAAGGTGGAAGCCATGCTCAAGGAGATTCATCAGCCCTGCGCCCTCATTTGGGGAGAAAAGGACCGGATTCTCCCCCCGGCCCAGGGCGAGTGGCTCAAAGCGCGCCTCCCCCAGGCCCGGTGGCATCTCTTGGCCGGCGTGGGCCACGCCCCCCAGGAAGAAGCCCCGGATGAGGTGAACAAAATCATCATTGATTTTTTGCACCCTTTGTGAATAAATTAAAGAAGGGGATAAATCCTTAGGCGTTCTCTGCAAAGACCCATTTTGTCATTCTGAGCGAAGCGGTGGCATTTTAACGAAGCTTTGTCATTCTCAATGCTCGGAGCATGAAGGTAATTCCTTCCTTTAGCCCCTTGATGGGGAGGGTTGGGGTGGGGGTGAATGGAACTTCTTTTCCGCTCCGAGTAATAGCACCGCGAAGAATCTAGATGCTTCGGTCGCTCCGCTCCCTTAGAATGACAGATTGGGGCGTTTTTGCAGAGGGAGCAACTGGGCGCCGCCTTTTTCTTGCGGACGCGCCGCCTGAGGGTCCCACCCCACCCTTCACTTCACCCGAAGGGATTTCACGCCACGGGAGGGTGACGGGCCTTTACATACGAATTCGCCAAACGTAGGGGCGAACCTGGTGTTCGCCCCCGATTCCGGGCGAATACATGGGGCGAATACAAGATTCGCCCCTACGGGAAAAATTGCCTTTGACGGCGAATTCGTATCAGAACCCGCCACGAAACACCAGACCATGAGAAAAAACATCATTCCGTTCGGCCGGGCCAAACGTTCCGTCAAAGAGGTATTGGAGCGCTTCTACCAGGATCTGGATGACATCGAGGAAATCGTCATCATTGCCAAGGACCGGGAGGGCGAATGGATCTTCGCCAACTCGGAGTTGGAAAACGAACTGGAGTGGATCGGCAGCCTCTACAAATTCATCAACAAAGCCATCCTGGAAGACGGCGAAGATTTCTAAACCCAAAGGGCGGGGTTTCCCCCCGCCTTTTCACCTCCTTACGTTCAGGAAAATCAACGGGCGGGGACCAACCCCGCCATAATTTTTTACATGTCGTTATAAAAAATTGCACATGGAGAAATTAGAGAAATAGACAAATTAGGGACAGACACTATTTATTGGAGTCCCTGTTTACTCTCCTGTTTACTCTCTGTTTACTCTTGAGATAACAGGCATGATGGCCAGGTATCCAGGAATCTAAGGGGAAGGCGATCTTCCTATATCTTATGCTATAATAAGTTAGAAATTATCCTTACCGAAGAGAGTCATGGGTATTGCGGCAATGACGAACCGAAAAAAAGTCACCCCGGTATATGTATTTGATGAACATAATGAGGCTTATTATTACTGGCATGAGGCAAAATATGGGGGATACATTAATGAACCCTTAGACCTTTTTCATATCGACGCTCATAGTGATATGATGAAAATCGATTGTATTCAAACCTCTATCTACTTTCCCAACGATTCGCAAGTTAGTTATTTAGAATATTATAAGAATATTGCAAAAAATGAATTTAATATTGGGAATTTCATAATTCCGGCCATATTAAATGGCTTAGTCAAGAATGTGTATTTTATTTTCCCGAAATGGAAAAACTACAAAGCAAAAAGAATGAAATATAATGTTTCATCTATGTTTGGGGAAGGCAAATTATTTAAACACTGCTTAACAATCAATAAAGATAAAGACCATAAATTATTTCAGGCGCTTCCTGATTTTAAATACTATAATTATTTCTTTCTGCCAATAGATAGTGTGCCTAAAGCCAGGAAGGTCATTTTGGACATCGATCTTGACTATTTTGCCTGCGGCGACTCAAACCCGTCTCATATGATTTTTGAATTGGAAATCACTGAGGAGCAATTTGATAAACAAGAGATTTTTTTGCAGGATGAGACTTTGAAAATTGCCGGATTGGATTTTAGATTCATAGAGAAAAATGAAAGATTCTATGCCCACATTGCCAATAAAAGAGAGAAAGATGAATCCAAATCCTACCTTCCGTTAAAACCGGAGATTGTTTTTGAAATCGATAGGTTAATCACCACCTTAAAGGTCAGGAAAATCAGGCCGTTGGTGGTGACCATCAGCAGGTCTTGCGTTTCCGGTTTTTGCCCCAAAGATTATGCGGAATTCATCGAAAACGAGCTTTTGCAAAGATTGCTATTTTTACTCGATAAATAGCTCCGAGGTAGTGGCCCGAGGGTTAATTGACCGCGGTGATAAAAGAATTAGAATATAATCGATAATATAACCCTTCATTTAACTGCAACAGATCTTCGTGATTTCCTTGTTGGACAATTTCTCCGTTTTTTAACACGAAAATCGTCTCTGCCTGTATCACTGTGGACATACGATGGGCGATGATGATGGTGGTCCGTCCCTTTATCAGTCGTTGCAGGGCGTCATAAATCAATCTCTCGGATGGCGTATCCAGGTTCGACGTAGATTCGTCCAAGATTAAAATGGGAGCGTTTTTGAGAAATGAACGGGTGATGGCAATCAATTGTCTCTGTCCGCCGGAGAGCTTAACGCCTCGTTCACCGACTTCGGTTTGAAAGCTTTCGGGTAAACCTTCAATAAATTCCCTGGCGTTCGCCAATTCAGCAGCTCTTAAAATTTCTTCCGGAGTAGCGTCGGCTTTGCCAATTTTGATGTTGTCTTCGATGGTGCCGCTGAAAAGCATTAAATCTTGTTGAACTACCGAGATCTGAGACCTGAGGGAGTGGAGATTGACTTGCCGGATGTCCTGGTCGTCAATAGTAATTATGCCTTTCCAGGGGTCATAAAATCGAATAAGTAACCTTATTAAGGTAGATTTCCCCGCGCCGCTGGGGCCTACCAAGGCAACTCTGCCCCCGGCTGGAATGTGCAGATTGATTCCCTGAAAAAGGGGATTATTGGGAGCATAACCGAAGAAGACATCCTGATAGGCTATCTTTCCCCTTCGCGAAGTGAGCGGAGGGGAGGAGGCATTTTTAGATTCCCGTTCGAAATCGAAAAATTCAAATAACCGATCAATGGCGGCGCGGGAGTTGGCTATTTCAATATTCATTTCACCCAGGCGGTTAAGGGGGATGTAGATCATCTCCAGGTAAGCATAAAATGCCATTAACGCCCCGATAGTCAATTTCTCCTGGAGAATTAAGTGCCCACCCACCCAAATGACAATCACCGGGGTCAACCTGGTCAACAGCGTGGTGCTCCCCAATAAGAGGGCATACATGCGAATGTTTTCAAAAACAGTTTCCAGGAAGCCCCGGGATCGAACTACGAACCTTTTGGTCTCCTCATCTTCATTGGTGAAACTCTTAATTTCCGTAATCCCTGCAACTGCCTCATGAAGCTGGCCTTCGACCACGTCCATGCGCCGGCGCGCTTCTCTGGCTTTCTCGCGCATGCGCTGACCGATACGTCTTTGGAGCACCAGATACAGGGGGAGGGTGGAATAAGCGATCAGGGCCAGCTGCCAGTTCATATAAAAAATCACGAAGGTAATAGAAGCAAGCCTAGTTAGATCTATTAAGAGATTTCTGCCAGCGACATTAATAATATTTTGCGCGCTGTTGACGTCAGTGATTAATCGAGAGGTGATGGCGCCTGTCTGATGTTGCTGATAAAAATTAATGGGGAGTTCTTGCAGGTGCTGGAACAAATCCTTGCGGATGTCAAAAATTAGAAAATGAGTCAGTTTAAATGAAATATAGGACCGAATATAAGTAATTAACGAGTATAGAGCAAATAACGCCACAGAAATAACCATTATCTGATTGAAAGAAAGTCCGGTGGCACTAGGTTTTCCCACTAATAAATTGTCAATCAAATCTTTCAGGATCCACGGAAAAACCACCGGCAAATTATATTCCACCACCCCCAGCGCCGTGGATAAGACAAACGTCCAGCGATAGGGGCTCACATAGGAGAGGAATCGTCTCAAATTATTGGATTTAGGCTTCATAAGATAAATTTTTCCCGGCTTGGTCAATGAGGCACAAGGATAATCTCTTGTTTTTCTTTAAGTAGGATACAAAACTTGGAGAGTTGTGTCAGAAAAGATATTGTTTATTTTTTCTGAGAGATTGGCCTAAAAAGGCTAACCGCGGGATTCTTGCCCGCGATCCTGCGGCGGACCGACCTGGGTTTGGTCAGCCAGTCCCCACAGCGCCTCCGCCAGGATCGCCTGGCTCAGGTCGCAGGTAATTCTCCGGCTGTACCGGACCACTCCGGGTCTTTTCTCCGCACCGCGGATGCGAGCCAGGTTCATCACGGGACAGCCACCCCCGCAAGCATAGCGCCAGGCGCACTCTCGACAATCCTCCCGGTTGTCCACATGCAAAGCCTTGAGCATACCGTCGAGAGGCCGGCGATCCAACGCCCCGGCCACGTTGCCGAGCCGGTATGGCTCCTGACCGACGAGATAGATGCACGGATAAACGTCGCCACTGGCTCGCACCACGTAGTTCGTGCCATAGGGCGCCGCACAGGCCACTGCGTGGCGGACGCCTGGATGGATCTCTGCTGAGAAATCGTTAAATGGGAACAGGTTCGCCTTACCCGGCCGGCCGGGACGGCCCAGCTCCAGGGCTGCGGCAATGACCTTATCCGGATCGGGCAAGATTTCCTCCGGAAAAAAGTCTTGATCCGAATTTATCGGGCGGACCGGGATAAACAACGAGGATACGGCTCCCAACCGGGTGTGATGTGCCGCCACCTCCAGCAGGCTGTCATGATTAGCCGAAGTGATCGTCGCCCGCAAGGTGACCCGGGCCCCGGCCTCCGCCAGGCGCCGAATTGTCTCCGCGCTCCGGGCGTGGGAGGGGACCCCGCCGGGATAAGGCCGGCAACGGTCGTGAATTTCCGGGGGACCATCGATGCCGCAGACGATGCTGATGTCATGCCTGCTCACCCATTCGACCAGGTCCGCGGGGCTCAGCGTCAGGTTGGTGGTCAAATGATATTCGATGCGCTTGTCGGGGTGCGCTGGCTTCAACTCACCCTCGCAGCTCCGGATCACTTTTTTGACCAAGGGCCAATGCAGCAGTGGCTCGCCGCCGAAGAACGCCACCGCTACGGTCCCCCCGGGACTTAGTTCTTCCAGGCACCTCTCCACGCTGCGGCGGGCCACCGCGGCGTTCATGGAGGTGTGGTTATCCCTCCGGTAGGTCTTCGGCCCGTTGAGACAATAGATGCATGCCAGGTTGCAGAATTCGCCCAATAGGAGATAGAGCGTGATGCTGTTCTTTGAACGGGAACGGACCGCGTCCGTCAGGCAGACTATCCTGGAGGAATCATCCTCGGGCAGAAAGGATTCGGGGAGGAGGTGATAGTCCAGAAGCAAACGCAGGAGGGCGGCATCGCTGGGGAAAACGACCTGGAGTTCAGCCGTTGTGCACCCTTGCGCGACCGCGGCTAAAATTTGCTTGACCCGCTCTCTGCCACGTTTCACATACAGGGGCCGCAGATGAAACGAGTTGGCCAGGAGCAACTCATCGGCGCCTCGTTCCAGGGCGATCAGGTTCTTTGCCACTTGCAGTTTGGCAGATGAGGCCAAGGATAACTCAGCAGTAGAGGGTGCTTTCCGGCGCTGACAGGGCCGCCTGCTGTTGCCCGCCGGCCAGGTCGGTTCTCGCCTCGTCGGCCAGGTCCCAAAGCATCTCTGTGAGCACGGCCTTGGTGAAATCGCAGCTAATTCTCCGGGCGTACTCTGCCGCCTTGGGACTACTGGCGACGCCGTCCCACCGCGCCAGTTTGGTCAGCGGACAGCCGCCGCCGCAGGCATAGCGCCAGGGACACGAATTGCACTCTTCGAGATTATCAACGTGCAAGGCCAGCAGTGTTTCATCGAGCCAACGGCGGTCCCAGGGAGTCCCCGCGGTTCCGAGGCGGCACTTTTCCTGGCCGACCAGATAAATGCACGGGTAGACATCGGCGTTCACCCGGATGACCGGGATGGTTCCGGAGAAGGCCGCACAGGACATGACCTGGCGCGTGCCGGGTCGCAGCTTGGCAATGTACTGATTGAATGGAAACAGGTTCTCTTTGTCCCATAAACCGCTGTGGAAAGCTTCCACCAGCCCGGCGATGATCCTGTTGGGATCGGGCAAGAGTTCGTCCGCTAAAAACTCCCGGTCGGAGTTGATGGGGCAGGCCGGCACCACGGCCGAGGTGCTGCCCCCCAGTTCTTTATGATGCGCCACGGTGTCCATGATGTAGTCTTGATTGACCGAGGTGATCGTGGCGCGCAGCGATACCGGTATTCCGGCAGCCGCCAGGCGGCGGATGGTTGCCGCGGTCTGGGCGTGCGATCCTTTTCCATGCCGGTAAGGGCGGCAGCGGTTGTGGATTTCCGGTGGTCCATCAATGTCGGACATTACCGTGATATTGTGCCGCCGGATAACTTCGATGAGATCGGGTGGACAGATGGTTAGGTTGCTGGTGAGGTGGTAAGTAATCTGCTTGTCGTGGTAGGCGGGCTTAAGGTCATCCTCGCAGCGCCTGATGATCTCCTTGATGAGGGGCCATTGCAGCATAGGTTCGCCGCCGAAAAAACCGACCTCCACCCTGCCCCCCGTACTGATCTGCTCCAGGCAATCAATCACGCTCTGGATCGCCACGGTGGGGCTCATCTTGGAGCGACCGTCTTTCAGATACGTCCCCGCGCCATTAAGGCAATAGATGCAGCCCAGGTTGCACGCCTCGGTGATCAGCAGATACACGGTCATCCGGGGCTTTGGCCGAGGATCGGCCGCCGCGATTTCTGAGTGCTCGAAGCACTCCTTATCCTCTGACGCATCAACGAGGATGCGATAGTCGCGCAACAATTGGATCAGGTCGGCGTCATGAGGAAAGGCGGATTTGAGCCCCTCCAGGGTCAAACCCTGCCCCGCCTCGGTTAGCAGGCGTTTGACGCGCTCCTTCCCTCGCGCCACATACATGGTGCGCATGTGGAAAGAGTTCACCAACAGAAGTTCGTCGCCGCCTCTTTCCAGCGAGATGAGATTTCTTGTAAGTGCGAGAGGCCCGGATGGACCCATTTATCATCTCCTGCCACAAAAGACGGCGGCGCGCCGGGTGCCCCCGGTGCGCCGCGGCGTCCCACTAATACCCTTGTGAAAATAGTTTTGGGCCGGCCTTGCTCACTGCTAAATGCTCATAGCCCTGCCCAGGATACCGTCCAATTAAGGCGTCAACTCGCGACCGCACCCTGCCTCAACAGGAGCACGGCACCGTCGTATAGTTCGGACACCTGTCGCAACAGGTTAAAGGATATTCGTCTCCTTTGGTATCCTGCCCCAGGTGCTCGCATAAGGCCACGATGGTGTAGGCCTCGTTCTCCAAGAGCACCTTTCCCGACGACTGACGCTCAATGGCCGCGGCTTCCTCAATTCTGGCTGACATCTCATTTTCCTCCAGAGGTTATGCTCAAGAGTTAGGTGGGCGGTTGGGTAAACCCACCGGTTCACTGTTATCCTATCTTATAAAATGTGAATGTCAATTTCAAAAAAATAGACTGTAGCTTCCATGCTGCTCCAGTCTAGCAAAAAATCAGCTGTCCGCGATCAGACCGAACCGGTAATCAGCTTATATCATTCTTTTTCCCAAGATAAATCCAAACGCCCGAGCCCTTTCTTAAATACCTGCCATTTTCAATGAGCATTGGCCTGTCTTAGCAGATAGCTATCTGCATCAGGCAGTTATCCTCATGGGAGAAAAAATTCCAAACCTGATCTGGATATGGGAAAATTAGGGGAAAATTAAGGTAAATTAGGGTAAATTAGGGACAGACACTATTTATTGGAGACCTTTGAGCTACTCAAGACCATGGATAAATGGTGTCGGTCACTGTTTAGTTTCGAGGAGATCGCCATCATCGCCAAGGACCGGGAGGGCGAGTGGATCTTCGCCAACTCGGAGTTGGAAAACGAACTGGAGTGGATCGGCAGCCTCTACAAATTCATCAACAAAGCCATCCTGGAAGACGGCGAAGATTTCTAAAACCAAAGGGCGGGGGAACCCGCCCTTTCAACCTTTTTCATATTTGAAGTGTTACCGGAAGATACATCAGAAGGAGGATTCCCAATTACTCGTTCCCAAGCTCTGCTTGGGAACCTTTTGTCGTTACAACCTATTGAAATTAACCAACACCATTAGCCAAGCAGGAGCTTGGCAAAAAAAGTAGGTTCCCAAGCAGGAGCTTGGGAACCAGTAAAAATCCGAAACTCAGCCCGTCCGTTGCAAGCGCTGTTATGCGGCCACATCGCACGTACATCGACTCCGAACCAACTTCGCGGTGCACCCAGCTATTCCGTTGCAAGATCATCCTGCGACGGTGCCACGAGCTTGACGGAGTCCCTTGGGGTCGGGCCAAAAACGCGTTTCAACTCGTCAAAGAGCCACTCCTCTCCGCTGGCGTCGGTCATGGTCCAGTATCTAGCAAGGAACCATGGATCCCGTTCCTGGCCCCGGATCGATGCGAATAACGGAATTTTGACCGCCGTGATCTGCCTTTCCAGAAGGATGTCCGGCGATAGCACATCGACCACGCGTTGAACAATCTCGGGCAGGTGCTCAAGGTGAACGTCCGTCATGAAGTACATGTCGGGAGACTCATCATGACGCCCATCAACAAGCTCGTACTGAACACCGTCAATGTCCACGGTGAAGCTAACTACCTCGGGCGAGAGGCCGAATGCGTTGCGCGTCGCATACCGCCGCCACCACTCGGCCAAGCGATGGCCAAGCCCCTTCAGAGCATCGTACGCTAGTCCGCTGAGTACTGCGCTGACGATCCAGCCTTGTGGGGACTGCAAGAAACCCCAGAGCTCGGCTGTGCCGCCCGCCTCTGGTATTTCAGCGGGTCTGAGCTCGACCTCGAAATCGCCGCCCACTGCCGCCGTGAGCAGTCCTTGCTCCTGTTCAGAGTAGCTTCGTTTGCGAAAGCCGAAAACAATGCGAGGAAAGTTAGACATGTAGTAGGTCTGCGATCAAATGCCTACAAGGATTGGTGGCTGGTGGCCGCATAACAATAATTTAGAGTGATCTGCATAAAGATGTGGAGATTCGCTTTCCTTTCCGTAAGACGCCATTGCCTCGCATTCTTCCGAATGCAATAAATTCCAAAACGATATTCTTTTTCAAAACAAACTATAAAGCTCCATTGTGGAAAATCAAGGGCAATTATCCGCCAGATGCTTATGTCGCTCACTCGCCACTATCTATAATTTGGAAGAATTTGCGATAATTTGAGCGTATTAACTATTTAATGCCAATTAATCAAAAATCCACCCCCCCCATCTCCCCTTCCACCGGCCCCAATAGGGCCAATCCCCAATTTTCGGCTTGGAGCAATTCATTGGCCAGTTCCTGAATTTCTTTAGCGGTGACGGCCAGGAGGCCGGAGACGATGTCTTCGATGGGGAAGTAGCGGCCGAAGTAGAGTTCGTTTTTGGCCAGGCGCATCATCAGGTGGTCCACGTCTTCGACGCTTAAGTAAATGGAGCCCTGGAGATATTCCCGGGCGCTTTGGAGTTCGGCGGGGGACACCGCTTCGTCTTTGATTCGCTTCAGTTCCTGGGAAACCGCGGCCAGGAGCGCCTCCAGATGCTGGGGGCTTACCCCCGCGGAAATCCCCAGGAAGCCGGTGTCGCTGAAAAAACTGATGAAGGAATAGATGGAATAGGCCAGGCCCAACTGCTCCCGGATCACCTGAAAGAGGCGGGAGCTCATGTTGCCCCCCAGGAGGATATTTAGCATGGTGGCGGCAAAGCGCCGGGGGTCGTCGGCCGCGGGTCCCTGGGTCCCCAGACAGACCTGGACCTGCTCCAGGTCCCGGGGAAAGGCCCAGGCCGCGGGTTGGACCGGGGCCGGCTCCCGGCGGCGCGGCGCCCGGCCGTTGTTAAACCCCTGAAACGCGGGTTCCAGGAGTTTTATCAGATCGTCGTGGCTGACCCGGCCGGCCGCGGCCACCACCGAATTTTCCGGCCGGTAGGTGGCCTCCCGGTAAGTTAGCAGGTCTTCCCGGCGCACCCGGCTGATTCGCTCGGCCTCCCCCAGGATGGGCCGCCCGAAGGCGTGGCCGCCCCAGAAGTTCCGGGCAAAGAGCACCTGCACCAGATCTTCGGGGTTATCGTCCTGGGAGAAAATCTCCTCCAGGATGACCTGACGCTCCTTTTCCAGGTCCTCGGTCCGGCACAAGGGGTAGAGGGCCAGGTCGCCCAGCAGGTCCACCAGCCGGGGGGCCTGGGCCGCCAGGACCTTGCCGTGAAAGCAGGTGTGTTCCTTGGTGGTGAAGGCGTTGCAGGAGCCTCCCACCTGGTCGATCTCCCGGGCGATATCCACCGCGCCCCGCCGGGGAGTGCCCTTGAAGGCCATGTGCTCCAGGAAGTGGGTGAGGCCGTGTTCTGCCGGGGTTTCATCCCGGGACCCCACCCCCAACCATACTCCCAGAGACACGGACCGGAAGTGGGGCAGCTCCTCGGTGACCACCCGCAGGCCGTTGCTAAGAACGTCTTTTCGGTGCACGGCTGGGCCGCCTCTCCGTGGATGGGGGGGCTACGTAACCCTCGGGTACCGGCAGGAGAGCCTTCCGGGACAGGCGGATTTTGCCCTGCCGGTCAACCTCCAGCACCTTGACCATCACTTCGTCGCCTTCCCGGAGCACGTCGGTCACGGACTGCACCCGGTGGTGTTCCAACTCCGAAATATGGATGAGGCCGTCGGTGCCGGGGATGATTTCCACGAAGGCCCCGAAGTCCATGATTTTCTTCACTACGCCCGAGTAAATGGCGCCCACTTCGGCTTCGGCGGTGAGGTCCCGGATGATCTTGATGGCCTCGTCCGCGGCGGTCTGGGTGGGGGAAGAGATGTGGATGCGGCCGTCGTCGTCGATGTCGATCTTGACGCCGGTTTGGGCGGTAATCTGCTTGATCATCTTGCCGCCGGGGCCGATGACGTCCCGGATCTTGTCGGGGTTGATGGTGATGACAATGATCTTGGGGGCGTGCTCCTTGAGTTCGGGGGAAGGCTGGGCAATGACCTCGTCCATCTTGGACAGGATGTGCAGCCGCGACTCCCGGGCCTGGGTCAGGGCCTGGGCCATGACTTCCCGAGTAAGGCCGGTCATCTTGATGTCCATCTGGAGGGCGGTGATGCCGTCTTTGGTGCCCGCCACCTTGAAGTCCATGTCTCCCAAGGCGTCCTCGTCTCCCAGGATGTCGGAGAGCACCGCGACCAGGTCCCCTTCTTTAATAAGGCCCATGGCCACCCCGGCCACCGCGCTCTTGATGGGCACTCCGGCGTCCATCAGCGCCAGGGAGGCGCCGCACACCGTGGCCATGGAGGAGGAGCCGTTGGAGGACAGAATTTCCGAGACGATGCGGATGGTGTAAGGAAACTCCTCCGCCGACGGCAACACCTGGGAAATGGCTCTTTCCGCCAGGGCGCCGTGACCGATTTCCCGGCGGCTGGGGCCCCGGAGAGGCCGGGTTTCGCCCACCGAGTAGGGCGGGAAATTGTAGTGGAGCATGAAGGACTTGAAGGTTTCGCCGAACAGGGTTTCGATCTTCTGCTCATCGGAGGGGGTGCCCAGGGTGACCACGGCCAGGGCTTGGGTCTCGCCCCGGGTGAAGATGGCGGAGCCGTGGGTGCGGGTCAACATGCCGATTTCCCCGGAGATGAGCCGGACCTGGTTAAAGCTGCGGCCGTCGATGCGCTGCCGTTCGGCCAGCACCATCTTGCGAACCGCCTTCTTTTGCGTCTCTTTGAACAGACTGGCCACCACCTTTTCCCGGCCCAGGGCTTCTTCTCCCAGGGTGGCCAAAACTTCCTGGTAAACCTGGGCCACGGCCTTGTGGCGTTCCTTCTTCTCCGGGATTCTCACCGCGGTGAGGATGCGATCATGGGCAAAAGCTTCGATTTTTTGCGCCAGGTCGCCATGGTGCGGCGGCTCCGGGGCTGGGCGTGTGGGCAGGCCGATCTCTTCGCGCATCTCAATTATCTTGGCCAGAATGGGCTTCAGCTGCTCCTGGGCGAAGAACAGGGCTTCCAGCACATCCTCTTCCAGGGCGCTGCCGGCCCCGCCTTCCACCATCACCAGTCCTTGCGGGGCGCCGGCCACGATGAGGCTGAGGGTGCTTTCCTTGAGCTGGGAGTTGGTGGGATTAACCACCAACTGGCCGTTTACTTTGCCCACCCGCACCGCGGCCACCGGTCCCTGAAAGGGGATGTCGGAGATTTCCAGGGCTGCCGCGGCGCCGTTTAACGCGGCGATATCCGGGTCCAGTTCCAGGTCCCCGGAGAGCACCGTGGCGATGATCTGAATCTCGTTGATCAGCCCCTTGGGGAACAAGGGCCTCAGGGGCCGGTCGATGAGCCGGGAAGTTAGGGTTTCTTTCTCGCTGGGACGGCCGATCTCCCGCCGGAAAAAACCTCCGGGGACCCGGCCCGCGGCATAGGCTTTTTCGATGTAGTCCACGGTCAAGGGCAAAAAGTCGATGCCCTCCCGGGTATCATCGGACATGACTGCGGCTACCAGCACCGCGCTCTCGCCATGCCGCACCAGCACCGAACCGCTGGCCTGCTGCGCCAGGCGGCCCGTTTCAAATGTGAGGTCGCGTCCGCCGACCTCTACTTTAAATAATTTGGACATATAAGTCTATTTGCCTCCTACCTTCTCAGACCCAACTGCTCGATGAGGGTCCGGTAACGTTCGATGTCTTTGATTTTCAGATAATTCAGGAGGCGCCGGCGCTGACCCACCAGCTTAATCAAACCCCGCCGGGAGTGGTGATCCTTGGCGTGGACCTTGAAATGGTCCGTCAGGTAACTGATCCGCTCGCTCAAGATGGCCACTTGCACCTCCGGGGATCCGGTGTCTGCGCCGTGCAGCCGGTACCGGTTGATGATCTCCTGTTTTTGATCTGTAGTTAAGCCCACGACTTCCTCCTTTAGTTTATGTAGGGTGCGCCCGGCGCACCATTTTAGGGTTTTCGGTTTTCGGTTTTCTGTTATCTGTTTTCTGTTTTCGCAATATGCAGTACCCTCAAAATAGGAGGACCGCTGACTGCTGACTGCTGACTGCTCACTGCTCACTCCCATGAAATACCCGCAATGGAGTTAGCGCCAACTGGCCGGCCGCGTGGCGCACCTGGGCCACCGCCACCAGCTCCGGCCCGGCCAGGACCCGCACCCGCTGCCCCGGCTGAAAACCGTTTATCAACCCGAGAATGGCCTGACCCTGGCGCAAGCGCCGGGCCTCGCCCTCCCCCACCACCACCGCCGGCAGCCCCGGAAGGCAGTTCGGAAGAGGGATGAGGCGTTTTCGCCGTTCTTCCAGAGTCATTTGCCCCAAGGCCTCCAAGGTCAGGGCGTCTTCCACCCGGAACGGCCCCGCCGCCAGGCGGCGCAGCGCCGTCAAATGCCCGCCGCACCCCAGGGCCGCGCCCAGGTCCGCGGCCAGGGTGCGGATGTAGGTGCCCGCGGAGCAGGTCACGGTGACGGCGACCTCCGGTAGAGCTAGCTTCACGACCTCCAGCCGGTGAATGGTCGCGGGCCGGGGCCGGCGCTCCACTTCCTGGCCCCGGCGGGCCAGTTTATAGAGCCGTTGACCCTGGTGATGCACCGCGGAGTACATGGGCGGAATTTGCTCAATTTCTCCTACAAACCGGGCCGCGGCGGCAAAAACTTCTTCCGGTTCCGGCAGTTTGTCGGAGTGGGCGATTACTTCTCCGGTCAAATCCTGAGTGTCCGTCGCCACTCCCAAACGAATTATGGCCTCATAAGTCTTGGGCTCCCCCATCAAAAACGGCGCCAGCTTGGTGGCTTGGCCCAGACAGAGGACCAGCAGTCCGGTGGCAAAGGGGTCCAAAGTGCCCAGATGGCCCACCTTCCGAACCTTGAGCAGCCCCTTGACCCGCCGCACCACGTCGAAGGAAGTGGGGCCGGGGGATTTGTCGATTAATAATATTCCGCTGATTATTTGCATTGAACTATTTTTCTGATTTGGATTTCTAAAATAGGAAGTTTGTTTTCGATAATTTCCCAGATAATCTTCATTTGAATTGCAAAATATTCATGAATAAGGATATTTCTTAGACTAGAAATCTTCTCCCATTCTATATCTTGGTATTGTTCACGTATATGTCTTGGTATATTTCTAACCGCCTCCCCGATAATTTCTAAATTACGAATTACCGCATCGATCGTTTTTTCATCTTCCATCAACTCTTCGAAAGATAATCCTAATTTGTACTTATTAATTTTCTCTATTGCCAGCAAGATGTCTTGCAAATAAACTTTAAAATCCCTTGGCATATACCGCTTCCCCAAGGATTGCATCACGCAATGCGGGTTTTATAGCATTGACCATAACTAAATCAACTTCACAATCAAACAAATCCTCCAAGAATAATTTTAGATCCATGTATGCATCAAAAGTCTCATTTTCTAGTTCCACAATAAAGTCCAAATCGCTAAAAGACGATGCTTCTCCGCGCACGCAAGAGCCAAACAACCCTAAACGGCGCACTCCAAAAGTCTTAATTTTATCTCGGTGTTCTTCGATGGTTTTCAGGACTTCCTCCTTATCAATGCTCCTCAACTTGTATTTTTTTAACAAATCTCCTCGGCTGGCGAATTTGTGAGGTTTCTCCAGGATTTCATTAATTATTTTAATTTCTTCCAAATCTTCCAAGCGTTCCAGCATTTCCCGATAATCCTTGATATCAAGAATTACCCCGGTGGGTTGGCCTTGCCGGAAGATTATCTCGGGTATTTTGCGTCCGGCCTTTGTTTTCATTAGCCTATTTCTCTTTCCCTTCGGTCGCGGCCAAACCATGCAACAGCTTCTCCAGCCGATCCGCCCGTTCGAACCCTATGTCGGGCTGGAAGATCAACTCCGGCATGGTCCGGAGCAGGTGTTCCCGGGCCAACTCCTGGCGGATGAAGCCCAGGGCCTTGTCCAGCCCGGCCTTCACCTGGCTGGCCTCCACCCCTTCCCGGACCACGTAGAAGACCCGGGCAATCTTGAGGTCCGGGCTCATTTCCACCTCGGTGACGGTGAGGTCATGGAGCCGGGGGTCGGCGCACTTGTACAGCAGGATGGAGGCAATCCGCTCCCGCAGCAACTCCGCCACCCGGGTGGGACGCTTGCCGCTGGCCGTTCTGGCCTTCATGGCATCTCGCTTTTCAGGTAGCACATCTCCACGTGAGTGTCGATGATCTCCGCCTGGTGGTGGCTTTCAATATAGCGCATGATCTGGTCCAGGCGGGTCTCCAGCAATTGGGATTCGTTGCCCACCAGAGCCAGGCCGATCTGGGCCTTCTGCCACAGGTCATTGTCTCCCACTTCGGCCACGGCCGCGTCAAAACGGTGGCGGACCTTTTCTATAAGGCTGCGCAGCACCTTGCGCTTACCCTTCAGGGAGTCATTGTCCGGAATCAACAAGGTGATATGGGCTGCGGCTACGATCATCTCACATCTCCCGGCCCCTGGGAGTTGAAGAGGCTCTATATCTGTTTTCTTTCAAATGCTGCAAGTGCACCGGTTAATCCTCAATCTTTTAACCGAAAACCAAAAACTGAAAACCGCCTTACTCCGACTTCTCCGGGCGGGACGCCGGGGTCTCCAATAGGGCCTTCACCTTTTCCTGGATATAGGACTCGATGATGTCCCCGGGCTGGAAGTCATTGAACCTATCCAGGCCGATGCCGCATTCGTAGCCGGCCTGGACTTCCTTGACGTCCTCTTTGAAGCGCTTCAAGGAGTTGATCTTGGCCCCTTCCACGACATTCTTACCCTGGCGCACCACCCGGGCCAGGGAGTTGCGCTCCACCTTGCCGTCCAGAACCATGCAGCCGGCCACGGCGCCCACCTTGGTGATGGAAAAGACGGCCCGCACTTCCGCCCGTCCCTGGACCCGCTCTTCCACCACCGGCTCCAGCAGGCCTTCCAGGGCCGCGTGGACTTCCTGGAGCATGTTATAGATAATGTTGTAAAATCGTACGTCCACTTGTTCCTGCTCCGCCAGGGCCTGGGCCTTGGGGTTGGCCCGGACGTTGAAACCCACCACGATGGCGTCGGAAGCCGAGGCTAGCATGATGTCGCTTTCGGTGATCTCGCCGATGCCCGCGTGGATAATGGACACCTTGATGGCTTTGGTCCCCATTTCCGACAGGGCCTTGGACAGGGCCTCGATGGAGCCGTGGACGTCGGCCTTGAGGACCATCTTCAGCTCTTTCACCGCGCCTTCCCGAATGTGTTGGTAAAGCTTCTCCAGGCTTATCCGGCTGATGCGGGCCATGGCGGCTTCCCGCTGCTTCTGCTGGCGCATCATGGCGATCTGCTTGGCCTTGCGCTCGTCTTCCAGGACCAGGAATTCTTCCCCGGCCTCGGGGATGCCGCTGAACCCCTGGACTTCCGCGGGCCTCCCCGGCAGGACTTCCTCTGTCCGGTGGCCCCGATCGTCGAATATGGCCCGCACCCGGCCGAACTGGGTGCCGCAGACGAAGTAGTCTCCGGGTTTAAGCACGCCTTTCTCCACCAGCACTGTGCCCACCGGGCCCCGGCCCTTGTCCAGGCGGGATTCGATGATGCGGCCCCGGGCCGGCCCATCCTTGAGGGCCTTGAGATCCAGAACTTCCGCCTGAAGGAGAATCTTCTCCAAGAGATCGTCTATCCCGATGCGTTTTTTGGCCGACACTTCCGCCACCAGGACATCGCCGCCCCATTCTTCGGGCACCACCCCATGATTGGCCAGCTCCCGCTTGACCCGCTCAGGGTTGGCATTGGGCTTGTCGATCTTGTTCACCGCCACTACGATGGGAACCCCAGCGGCTTTGGCATGGTTGATGGCCTCCAGGGTCTGCTCCATGACCCCGTCGTCCGCGGCCACCACCAGGACCACCAAATCGGTGACCTGGGCGCCCCGGGCCCGCATGGCGGTAAAGGCTTCGTGACCCGGGGTGTCCAGGAAGACTACTTCCCCCCGGCCTTCGGGCAGCTTTACGTGGTAGGCGCCGATGTGCTGAGTGATGCCGCCGGCTTCCGCTTCAGTCAGCCGGCTTTCCCGGATGACGTCCAACAGTGAGGTCTTGCCATGGTCCACGTGGCCCATAATGGTGACCACCGGGGGCCGGGGTCTGGCTTCCCCTTCGGCCCGAGGGGTGGCGGCCAGGAGGTCCTCCTCCAGCACCGCGGCTCGCTCCACCTCGAACCCGAAGTCCGCGGCCACGATGGTCGCGGCTTCATAGTCCATGGGATAGTTGATGGTGGCCATCACCCCCATCTTGATCAACTGCTTAATGACTTCTCCGGACTTGATGCCCATGCGTTTGGCCAGATCGCCCACGGTAATGGACTCGCCCACCTTGATCCGCCGCTTGATGGCCTTGGGGACCGTAAGTTCGGCCCGGCTCACTTTTTTGAAAGCCTTTTTCAGGCCCTTTTTCCGGGCGAGGACGCGGCCCTCGGCTTCACTGACCCCATACAGGTCGGCCCGTTCCCGTACTTCCCGCTTCTTGACGGGCTTGGCTCGGGCCGCGTCCGTCACTTCCGCCTTCTTGGGCTTTTTCTTGCCCTTGACTTCCTTGCGTTCCTCTACGGGCTGGAGTTTGACCTCGACAGCCGGCCGCGCTACTTCAGCCCCAGGCCGGGCCGGGGGTCTGGCCCTTCCCGCTTCCGCCCGGGGTCTGGCCGCTTCCCTCCCCGCCGTCGGCGGGGAAATTGGCGCCGCCGCTACGGGAGGAGCCACCGGTTCCGTGGGCAAGCTGATGATCCGGGCCGGCACCTCTCTCTTTTTGGCTTTGCTCCGCCGCTTCACGGCGGAGACCGACGGTGTCGGCGGGGCCGGCGGAATGTGAGGAACTTTGGGCTCGGGTGCCTTCCCCGGCGCAACTTCTGCCGGGGCTGCCGCTTCCGGAGCCGCCGGTGGGGGCGGGAAGGCCTCCGCCGCAGGGGGTGGCGGCGGTGCAGCCTCAGGAGCGAGCCTCTCCTTGGGAGGTAAGGACACTATCCGGGCCACCGCCTCCCGGCGTTTGGGAGGTGTCGCCTTGGGCGGTGGTGGGGCCGGGGGTGGAGGTGCGGCTTCTTCCATCGGCGCGCCCTCGGCTGTAGGCTCCGGCGTCGCCGGTACTACCCGGCGGCGCCGCCTGATGTGGGCTCCCACCCGCATCTCTTCGATCTGAGGGGCAGCCTGCTTCATGGCCTGACGCACCCGGGCCGCGATGGCTTCATCCAAAGAACTGAGATAGCCCTTGTCCATTTTAATGCCCATCTCATCCTTGAGGCGCTGGATGAGCACCCGCACGTCCACGTCTAATTCTTTTGCCAGATTGATTAGCCTGATTTTCGCCATATAACTGACCTTACCCCCTAGTGATTTCGCTTATGTAGTATCCCATCTGTTTGTAAGCTTATTGAGCTTCCGCCGGCGCGCCGGAAACGGCTTCGGCGCCGCCCTTGCCCGCCATGTCCTGGGCTGAGGCAATGAGCGCCCCCGCCTTCTTCTCCGTGAGGCCGGTGGCCTGGATCAATTCCTCGATGTTGCTTTCCGCCACTTCCCGGGCCGAGGTGAACCCGGCCTCATGAAGCAGGTTGGCGGTGATCTCCCCCACCCCGGGAATCCGCAGCAGGGAGAGATACCCCTCCTTCAAGGACTTGGAGTACTTGGACTCGCTCTTGACATCGATCTTCCAGCCCACCAGGCGGGAGGCCAGGCGCACGTTCTGGCCCCGCTTGCCGATGGCCAGGGAGAGCTGGTCATCGGGCACGATGACCTCCATGCTCTGACTGTCCTGGTTTAAAATAATCCGGCTCACCTGGGCCGGGGCCAGGGCGCTGGTGGCAAATCGGGCCGCGTCCGGGTGCCAGGGGATGATGTCGATCTTTTCGCCTCGGAGTTCCTGCACAATATTCTGCACCCGGGCGCCTTTCATCCCCACGCAGGCCCCCACCGGATCCACGTCCGCGTCCCGGGACGAGACCGCGATCTTGGACCGGCTCCCCGGTTCCCGGGCGCAGGCCAGCACCTGGACGATGCTTTCCGAAATCTCCGGCACCTCAGCCTCAAACAGAGCCACCAGGAACTGGGGATGGGTGCGGGACAGGATAATCTGCGGACCCCGGGTCTGGCGCTTCACGTCCAGGACATAGGCCCGGATGCGCTCCCCCTTGTGGTAAGTCTCCCGGGGCACCTGCTCCGACGGCGGCAGCAGGGCTTCGGTGCGTCCCAGGTTGACGATGATGCCGTCCGGGTCCACCCGCTGGACGATGCCGTTGATAATTTCCCCCTTGCGGTCTTTGAAATCTTCATAGACCAGGTCCCGCTCCGCGTCCTTCATGCGCTGCATGATCACCTGCTTGGCGGACTGGGCGGCGATGCGGCCGAACTGGCTGGCGTCTATCTTTATCCCCAGGCTGTCTCCCACCTCGCATTCCGAGTCCAACTGGCGGGCTTCCGCCAGGGAAATCTCCCGGCTGGGGTCGGTGACTTGGGGGACCACTTCTTTAAACTGGAAGACCTCGATTTCTCCGGTGTCGTCTTTGTATCCCACCTCAATTTCCAGGCGCGGCCCGTATTTCTTTTTGGCCGCGGAACGGATGGCGTCCTTGAGGGCCATCACCAGAAGGTCCTTGTTGATTCCTTTGTCCCTGCTCACCTGGTCAATTAGACGTTTCAATTCTATATTCATGAGAGGCCTCAGCCCTCCTTTTGATGATTTTTCAGGAATACTTGTCCTGAGGGGTGAGAAAAAAGCTCTTTCTCAATAAAACCCCAAAACGTTGAAGCATCATTTTTCAAAATAAACTCCCGTGTGGTCCACCTGCACCAATTCCGGGTGCAGCCCCTTGTTGGCCAGGAATTCGTCCACGGCCTTCTTGCATCCCGTCCAGTAGCCATAGTCATCAATAACGATAAACCCTCCCGGCACCACCTGGTCGTAAAGCTCTTCCAAACAGAACTTCGTGGACTCATACCAGTCAGAATCGAGATGAAGCAGAGCTATGGGCCCGATCTTTGCTTTCACGGCAGGAAGGGTGACATTAAACCACCCCTTCATCAGGTGCATGCGATCCTCTGCCAGGTTAAGCTTGTTAAATAAAAGTTCCTTGACCCTTTCCAGCGATCCCAGGCACATACCCTTGGCCCCTGGCCGCCCGCTGCTGGTCAGGTCGTCGGGCCCCGGCTCCGGCAGCCCCTCCCAGGAATCAAAGAGCCACACCTGGCGCTGGGGGTTGCCTCTGGCCGCGTTTCCTAATATCCCGGCGCTGCCGCCGTTGCACACCCCCAATTCCACAAAGGCTCCCGGCATTTTTTCCCGCTCCAGGAATCTACTCATCTCATAGAGGTTGTTCAACCTGGCGTAAGAGAGCAGGGTGTATGGCCGAACCGTTGACATCAGACGATATTTGGAAAAATTCAGGTAATCCTGAATGTGAATACCCCGGTACGTCATTCTGATCAGGCGCCGCTTCATGTGGTATTTTTTCACCTAATTACCCCAGTCTTGAAGTCTCCATCCATGGCGGTTACTGTCCCTCATCCGGAGAAGAACGGCCTCAGCTCCCTTTATCGGGGCTTTTCATATCAATGTCCAACCGGGCCCGGGCGATGGCTTCCAAGGGGATGGAATAAACCTGGCCGCCCTCTTCCAGGGAGACCCGATTGTCCTCCAGCCCCCGGAGGATGCCCCGGTGCACCTGGCGCCCGTTGATAGGGCCCCTGGTGATGAGGCGCACCAGCCGGCCGGCGTAGCGCTCATAGTCCCGGGGCTTTTTCAATTCCCGGGTCAGCCCCGGTGAGGAGACTTCCAGGTTGTAAGATTCGGGAATCAGGTCGTGGACGTCCAACAGTTCCCCGGCCACCCGGCTGAAACGGGCGATTTCCTCCAGGGTGATGCCCCCGGGCCGGTCCAGGAAAAGGCGCAGCGTGGTCCGGCCCCGGCGGGGACGCTGCAGCTCCAGGTCCACCAACTCCAGACCGTTGGCTTCCGCCAGGGGCTGGAGGAGATCCTGAATCCGGTTTTTAAGATCTTCAGTCTGTCCCATAAACTACTCAACTCTTATACCGGCCGGTATCCCTCTCAATGTTAAAAGCTCACCGAAACCCGAAACCTGAAACCTTCCTTATACCGCCTGCCTCTCTTTTTCGCTTTCCAACTGGCAGACCTCTTCCGCCCCGTGGATCAACCGCTTGATCTTATGGTACCGCCACAGACCCACGCCGAAGGTGGCGATCCCCAGGGGAATAAACAGCCAACCCACCATTTGAATGATGACGCCTTCAAAAAACTGGATGAACGAGGCTCCACCGATGAACATTCCCAGCGCCGCCCGGATATAGGACAGAAAGGTCCTCTCGTTGGCCATGACGGTGCGTTCAATGGCCATGTAATCCCGGAGGATGGGCTCGGTTAAGATGATTCCTTTAGGTTTTACTTCAATTTTTTCCATTTCTTTTTGAGCAACTGCTGACGTCTGATTTGGCTATTTAAACCCGGCAGCCGCAGCCCGGCTGAAAGCCCTACTTGCCAAAAAAAAAGCAGGCCTATGGCCCACTTCCGGGAAAATCCAAGACTAGTTATAATCTCGGGGCACCCCAGAGCTACTGCTTATCTCCGCCCACAAAGAAAGCCGGACCTCTTGCCCCGAAGTTCCGGCCATCCTCGTCAGGGGAAGCGGGTCGCCCTTGCGGCCCTACTCGGCCGCTCAGGCTGGAGCGGGCAACGGGATTCGAACCCGCGACACCAAGCTTGGGAAGCTTGTACTCTACCAGCTGAGCTATGCCCGCTCACCCATAATATTTATTAAATTTTCCGGCAAAAGTCAAGATTTTCTAGGAACCACCCTGGAATTTCCCCAGGGCCTCTGGCCTGTGCTGCACAGGCGGGACGCCTGTGCCACTATTACTCCTTTGAAGCCTGTCATTGCATCCTTTGAGCCTGTCCCAAATTCAGTTGAAAGTGGGAGGCGGTTAAAGGTTGATAAAGATTAGGCTGCCATTTGTTTGGAGTCAAGGGCAACCTCATTTTCCAGTTTGACTTTGAGCATCCAGAGGTCACGGT
>Ga0194113_10001753_pt1 | contig 29686 bp, 14 predicted proteins | sample TA2MahC200mmetaG_FD_146193 | JGI IMG/M metagenome (GOLD analysis project Ga0194113, IMG submission 146193) | Freshwater microbial communities from Lake Tanganyika, Tanzania - TA2015017 Mahale Deep Cast 200m | ecosystem: Environmental > Aquatic > Freshwater > Lake | place: Tanzania: Lake... | reverse complement strand
CTCCACCCTTATCTCCTTTCTTGCCATAAGACCTCCGTCGTTTAGTTTTAACAGATATCTTATGACATGCCAAAAGGTGGGGAATTATCCTGATCCCAAGTGGGGAATTATTCTGAAACTAACTGGGGAATTCTTTTGGAACTAAGTGGGGATTTTCGCTGAAACTCGACAATGTTAAAAGAGGAGGAGAAAATAAGTATGGTGTCCCCGGAATTGGAATTGGAATTGATGAGAAGATGGTGGCCAAGTACAATTTCTTTATCCTCGAGGTGCTGAAAGCGTGGATCGACCAAACAAGGAAAGACCCTCGGACGATTCATCATCGCGGCAGAGGAGCTTTTATGGTTTCTGGGGAGACAATTAAGTTGCCTTCAAGAATGAAATAGCTACACCTTCACCTGCTTATAAACACCAGACAAAAATCAAAATCGTTGAAGAGTACGTTCGGGACTAAATACGCCGGGATTTGTGTATAGAGAGTCTTTGAAACCGAAATAAATAGCTGCCCCTTGAAGGCCGGCATTTGTTTCTTCTGGGAATAAATGGAAGAAAGCACAAATCCATAGATAGCGTTTGTTTCAAACTGTACTGCGCTGTTTCTACCGGTTGAATTCGAAGAGCGCAAATTGTCGATGACACCTACGAGCAAACGGCACGAAGATATTTCAATACCTGAGGATTATCAGAAGAAGTAACGAGAAAAATAAGGCACGGGAGCAACCAGCCTTTATAAAAACCCAATTAGGATATTCCCCACCCGCTGGTTTTGCTGGTTAAGCAATTTCACATAAATTTTCTTCTCTTGAAAGCATTTACATCGCTCACTGATAGATCAAACCACTCCCCACTTTTTCTTTTTTCTTCAAATCTCTTGTGCCAGTAAGCCTCGATTCCTGTTGGATCATCAGTTTTAATTTTATGAACTATTTTCAATTCTTCAGGCAGCTTAATTCCTATTTCATAATTACGTTTTTCAACAAAACTACTTCTACCTATTTTATAGAAATGACCTGATTTCATTAAATAAACGTAGCCAATACTAAAAGTATCTTTTCCGCCAAATTCAGATTCTTGTTCTTTTGTTTTAGTTATAGACTCACAAATTTTTATTACGTCATCAAAATCATTACGTTTACTACAATAGTTAATTACCTTCTGAGCTAATTCTGTTTTTTTACCCACGCGTGAAAATACATTGTGAGTAGGGAAATGCTTATCATTCTTGGCTTTTATACGAAGTTCACCTGCAACAGGGTAGTGCCCAAGCTCTCTTATCAATGAAATCAGTTTTTCAATTACGTGTTCATCATTATATGAACCTTGAAAAATATTTGGTTCATATCCCGCTTCAATCAGTGCGTCTCCCCACCTAACCCAGAACTTACCATACCAATCAGAAAATTTTATTCCAGTTTCTTTCAGAAACCGGTCTTTTCCTAAGGGAATACCTCCATTTTCTTCAGCGGTACGTTTGATTTCTGAAATTATATGTTGTTTATTCATTCTTAATTACTTGGTTTATTGGAAGCAGTTTTCAGTAGGGATTTAATAAGTTCATCAATGTAGTCAGAACTGTATGCGAATGTTAAACCTGATGGTCCAAGACCGCTTGAAACAATACCAATGATTCGATTGTTCTGTGTCATGCGCATTTGGAATAGGCCGCTCGTCGAATCCTGCCCAAAGGATTGACCCGCAGGGAGAAGAACCGGACCACCACTGTTGCCGGGAACTATTAATCCATCTATTAAGAAAAGCTTTCCCTTCACAATAACTGAGCCTTCCTTACCATCACAAGTCTTCCATTTTGTATTGAGAGCGAGTTCCTGACCCGGAACAGATGCGATATATCCTGCTTTTGCTACAGGCCGATTCGTCAATTTCGAAGTTATTCCTAGCGGATAACCCAATGCAAAGACAAGACTTCCTATTTCTGTGAATCCATCTGGCAGACTGTCGAAAGACTTAAAGTAATCCCTGCTCAGATTCCTCATTTGGCTTATCTCTTCCAACCCTTTGGTTTTTAAAATACTTTGCTCCAACCTTACAACTACGACATCAACGGTTGAATCAGGATGCGATGCGACTTGTGATGTGTCCAGTAATCCATCCGAGTTCTTTAATGGAACTCGAACGTCAAGAACTGGACCTGATGCCCCGGACTTTTTCCTGTAGAGTCGAACGGTGATCCAGTCATTAATTAATGTAATTTTTCCGTCAACTGGATTCCAGCATCCAAGCATATGTTTGTTTGTAACAAGAAAGACTGTCTTTTGATCCCCGATTAGGAAGCCTGTGCCCGTCTCATTAGTGGGGGTGATAATCTGCACAACAGAATCCAGGACGGCATTTTCAATTATCGCACCATATGATGCCGTTGCTGTTGCGAGAATACATACAATTCCAAAGAAAATTAGAACAACTGTAATGCAATTGTGTTTGTGGCTGTCCATTTGCATCAACCTTCGTTAGGTGTCTAACAATGATTATGTTAACTTAGCATTTTCTGCTAACCGACAAAGTTTACTACTCAAACCAGAACTATTTCAAGCAATAAATTGGAGAAAAAAGGGCATAGAAAATTTAATGGGCTTTTCTTCTTTTTGAAGGAAAAAATGTTGTAATGCGGGAAATTATCCTTATTGATTTTCAAATAAACTTCACAGTTTTTACTATGATGGATACAATGCAGATTTCAGGAAGAACTGTGCTTTCCATAGTTCTGTTCGAAAGAGTTACTTTCACTACCTTTTGGGTGCAATTTTTTTTTAAATATGAATTGACGAGGATATTTAAAAAATATTACTGTCTAACAGTAGACATAAGCAGTATGAAAACAATATTATAACACGATATTAGAAATAGAATATGCCATCAGGTGACGCGCAGAGACAGTGGTTTCCCGAAATGATAGAGATACTGCGGCAACAGTGGAAACCTGAACTTTCATGGGATGAACTTACCCGTCTTACGGCTCATCTGGATGCTACGCTGCAGCAAATAAGAAAAGACCGTAATATCATTCCACCCATGTGTACTTGCAGTAAGTGCGGCGTATATGGGCGCTCACGCTTTGGGAGGATTTCGATAAATGCGACAATTTTAGCGGCCGGACGTTTCGGAATTGCGTCACCATCCAACGTTAAGGAGTTATCCAAGGGCTGGAAAAAATATAGAAAGGAACACGGTCTCAACCACTATGGAGGGAAGGAGAGCACAACAACTACCTATTAGGCCGTTTGTATCTAACTGGCAGTTGCCGTGAACTGTTAATGGATTTACTGTTCAATGAAACCAACTGACGATCTTAAAGTCTTTATCACGAATAGAGACTCGATATGCGACGAGTGCGGCGAAAATCTGGGTCGTAAGGCATGGATTATTTTAACCAGAGATAAAGGGGCGCTATGCCTATCCTGTGCAGATCTGGACCATCTTATATTTCTGTCGCCGGGGAATGCGGCGCTTACCAGACGGGCCCACAAGCACTCAACGTTAACAGCCGTGGTCCTGAAATGGAGCCAGAGTAGAAAGAGATATGAACGACAGGGGCTTCTCATAGAAGAAGCGGCATTGGAAAAGGCGGAAAAAGAGTGCCTGGCTGATGAAGAAGTAAGAGTACGGCGACAGAAACGTGAAGCAGAACGGAGGGAGGAGATAGACCTCCAGTACATAAGGGATTTCGCCCAGCGTGTACGGCAACTTTTTCCTTCGTGCCCACTTGGACGAGAAGTTGCCATAGCCGAACATGCATGCCTGAAATACAGTGGCCGAGTAGGCCGCACAGCGACAGCAAAGAGCCTCGAAGAGAATGCTATTCGCATAGCCGTTATTGCGCATATCCGTCACGTGGAAACGCCGTATGACAGATTGTTGGCCAAGGGTTATGATAGACGTAACGCACGAGCCCGGGTTGAAGAAAAAGTTGATGAAACATTGAGCAAGTGGGAACATTAATAACTTGGGGGAAAGTTGCCTAATAGGGGCTTTTCAGTCATTTAGTCCTTCCTGTACTCCGCACGAATCTGATCCACGAAGAAGCAGAATAGTGCTCACAAAAATCAACAGAAGAAAAGTTGTTGCTTTTTCAGATCGAGTGTAAAGTTTTCCGCCAAATTGCTGTCGGAAAACTTTACAGTTAGAAGAAGTTCTTAGAGGATAGAATTCTCAATCTATTCGAAATATCATTATTATTTGGATGCTTGTGATAATAGTTTAAAATTTGGCATATTCTTTGCTATTTATAATTGGCATATTCTTTGCTATTTATAAAATGAAATCACGAGGAGGTAATTATGCGCAAGAAAAGGTTACACTATTTGTTGCTAATAGTTTGCCTGTCTGTTGACATTCTTATATTTTCATTGCCGGCTTTCGGCTATAGTCTCTGGAAGGATTGTAGCGGACGGGCTGATTACGCAAATCGTTACGACTTGACAGGCGTCATGTGGCCATCAGGCAGCGGCGTAACATACGACTTCGGGAAATTTGGCACCTTCGCCACCTTGCCCCCGGGCGTGGATACGAGTTGGCTTGAGAGTACCGTGGCCGCGGCAAGTAACGATTGGGAAAAATGGGCTGAGGTATCTTTTGGCGACACCCTCGGAGCCTCAGGCACCGGCAAGGTGCGGCTGGCGACGGCAAATCTTGGCACCACGCCCGCGCAGACATCCCCCACGCTTAGCGGCTCTTTTGTAGACTACGCGACGATCACGTTCACGGATCAGCAGACCTGGAACAAGGACAGTTTCCTCGGCGTACTCAAGCATGAGCTGGGGCATGTCCTTGGCTTGGGCGATCTATACGAATCGGCGTCCCCGAAGAGCGAGGAGTTCGTTGACCATCCCGTGGCGGGTACCGACCTACCCGACAGACGTCCAGAGGCCCGCAAGGACAACATCATGGCCGGCGACATCCCTGGATGGTGGTACGACAATCCTGGGGTCATCATCGACAACGACGAGATCGGGGGCGTAACATGGCTCTGGGGCGGAAAGTATAACCAAATTGTTACCGGTGATCTCGCAGAGTCTTGGAATCCTAGCCATTACTATTTTCGCGATACTGATCCACATCATGGTGACGACCCGAATAATGTCCTCGGCTGGTGGGACTATCGCGGTACAATTGTCACACCACCAAGCGCAGGCGATTTTCCCTACATCGACCTCGATTTCCTCGGCTATGAAACGTTCATTGGGCATGCCTATCCATCTGCGCCATGGTCCCATGCGGACGTATATGGCACGATCGAGAGGTTCTACATTCAACAGACAGATTGGACCGGCAACTTCGATTTGTGGGTGAAGAGCAAATACAGCGAAGAGGGGCGCATTGATGCCTGGGTGCAAGGCGGCCGCTATGACAAGTTCATCCTTTCAGAGAATACGGCAGGGCTTGCATGGAACGGCGATAACGAGTGGGCCACGGTCTTCGGCCCTGTCCCTGAACCCTCCACCCTGCTCCTTCTCGGCTCCGGGCTGGCGGGGATAATTGGATTTGCGAGAAAGAGGCTATTTAAGAAGGCGTAAAAGCTTTAAAGGAGAGGCTGGCGACTTCCGCTAACATGAGGCAAAAGACTAACGTCCAAACCTTTCAGGCTTCTTTTGCAACGGAAACATTGTCTGTTAATTTGTACCGGAAATCTTCAGCTTTCATCCCCTTCTGATTCTGTTAACTTGTAGGTGTACCAGGTAACCCGTGTTTGAATAATACTCCGTCTTGCGATATTTATCCCGGAAACGAGTATTTCTCCTCGTATTGAACGCCCTGCCAATTTTGACAACCGTGTCATTCAAATCGAAAGAAACGCCCATGATCTGTCTCGCTTTGTTTGCTTGAATGGGAATTGAACAGATATCAGGAAATGATGCTTTTGCGCACTCCTGTGAGAACTTCACTCTGACCGCTGGAGCACCTGACTGTTAATTTTTATGTGTTAGTATTGCTATTCTCTTCCTATTTTAGAGGGGCGTGTATAGTTTTTCCTGCGTTCCATGCTTTTCCTATACATTCACCGATTGACCAGAATCTATTATCAGGCATTGTTAAGACGAAGGGCTTTATTTTCTTTACATCAGGTTTCCCGTCAGTAAGAAATTGGTCTTCAGAGTATATGTTGATAATCTCACTAATAAAAAAAGTATTAGTGGGGAGTTCTATTACTTGAGCTACTTTACATTCCATAGTAAGGGGACATGTCTTAATCATAGGAGCCGCTTTTAATTCTCCATAAAAGACTTCAAAGAGTCCAGATTTGTCAACCCTTTTCCCTGAAACGAGCCCAGTATAATCAGTAATTTCTACCATATCTGTTGAAGGCACATTGACACTGAATTCTTCAGTATCGTGAATAGCGATATTGGAAGCATGCACTTTATTTACACAAATACCCAGCATTGGTGGCTGATAATTTACGCGTGTCAACCAATCAAGTGCCATGAAGTTTACTCTACCCTCATAGTGGGTTCCAAGAATGGTTTGAGTCCATGGCAGACAAAATAAAGCCTTTTCGATAGTTACTTTTTCCATTCTGTTACCTCCTAAATGCTTATCTTAGTAATTTTGATTTCGATCATTATATCATAGGTGTAAATTTCAGGAAGAAAGTCTTACTTATTGGCTTGCCTTTGATACTTTCCTCAGCCTCTTTATCTGCTGCATGGAAGCCCCGACTTTCAGTCGGGGAGCTTCACTCAGGAACTGATGTCAGAACCGTCTGTCCTTTCATTCATAAGAAAAACTCTAAATAGGAAGATTCATTTAAAGAGGATGTTTTTGCGAGAAGGTACTGTATTTCTGAACCGCTCTGGAATCTTTTTCCCATGTGATATTATATCTAATTGATATGATGTTATTATGGTATTAAGCATAGCAATCTACATATATCCCCTTTGTTTGAAACATCTGATTTGGAATGCCTTTTAAATTATAGGTAAGAATAGTTGATAATGCTCTATTATGAAACTTTATTTTAAAAACTTTATCTTGTTCTGTTTCACTCCTGTAAGGCTCTTTTGAATTCTGAAATTCCCGTTGAGGCCATGGTGCAGAAAATTTTCCTATGTTGACCTTCAGAATATTAAAGAAATTTAAATGTACCCCGACGAATTGCATAGTCTTATAATAGTTTTACGAAACCTTTCGTCTTAATACTGACGATAGCCTCTAATTAATATCTATAATTCATAAACGGGTAGAATCCCCTCTTTTCTACCTGATTTAATCTTTAGCAAAAAATAGCCTCTTTTTCAATCTTCCAAAGGTATGAATATAGCTAAAAAGAAGTATGAGGTCTTTTTAAAACTATAGTTACTAAGAAGTGCATAAGTAAGGCATCATTATTGAAAAATCTCCCCTTGCCCCTCTTTGCCAAAGAGGGGTACATTGCCTCCCTTTAGCAAAGGGAGGTGAGGAGGGATTTTATAATCAATGCCTTCATACTTATGACCGTATTAGTATAGGCGGGAAAAACTTTTAGATATGGCTGGAGACTCTACATCATTATGCCAAATCCTTATCCTTATATATTGTGGTATTTGAACACATTTTCTTTTATGAATCTGACGACCCTCTCCACTTCCTCCCTCATTTCTTTTTTAGCGGGGCCAGTTTCATTATAAGTTATATCCTTTATTTGCCTGGTATGGAAATCGTATTTTGTATATTTATCAAAATATTCCTCAGGAATCTCATCAGGAATCTCTATTTCATTCATAATGGCCCAGGCGAGTGTCCATGCTCTCGCAACATTGGCCATGTTATATCCTCCTCCGCCTAAAGCAACTAAACCGGGAGATATTTCCTTGATCTTTTTCACTACTTCGCAGAAGCCATTATTTGTATAGTTCAAATGAGCAAGCGGATCATTATAGAAAGTATCTACACCGAACTGACTGACGACAATATCAGGTTGAAATTGCTTGATTATCGGTGGCACTATCTCGTTGAATGCAAACATAAAAAGATCATCATCGCTTAAAGGTGGCATCGGGATATTCACGGAAAAGCCCAAACCATTACCTTCTCCAATCTCATTTTCAAAACCCGTTCCCGGGAAAAGTGTTTTTCCGGTCTCGTGAATGGATATGGTCAAAACACTGCTGGACTTATAAAAGGCATTCTGCACACCATCACCGTGATGTGCATCGATATCAACATATGCTACTTTATATCCTTTTTTAAGGAGCGACATGATTGCAATAACCGGATCATTGATATAGCAGAACCCGGAAGCATGGGTTGACATTGCATGATGAAGGCCGCCGGCGATGTTAAAGGCAATATCCACCTCTCCGCTGGCTACCAATGATGCTGCTTGGAGCGAAGCCCCTGTTACCAGCCTTGACCAGTCATAAAGACCCTTAAAGATAGGGTTGTCACCGGGACCGATACCGAAAAATTCAGCAACAGGGTTCATCCGCCCGCTGTTTAAAATCTTAAGGATATCGATATAGCTTTCATCATGAAACATCAATAAATCGGCTTCTTCAGCCATTATGGGTTTGATGACCTGAGTATTTGGAAGATTGAGCAAACCGTAAGCCTTCATGAGTTCACAGGTAAGCTTCAATCTGAAAGGTTTCAATGGATGCGTTGCTCCATAATCATATGTCGCAAAATCGTCAGAATAGATAAATGCTGTCTTTATCATGACTTATTCAATAAGATCTCTTTCAGATAGTATCTTGTATCCCATATATTAAGTATTCCATCCAGTTTCAGTCTGATGTTTGATGTATCAGCGCTTTTTACAGAAAGTAATAAATCTATGGCCTTTAATATTTTATGAATATTTTTCTCGATATCCTGATCATTAACTATAACCCTTTTTTGAATATTCTTAAGATACCTGATAGCCTTGTTGATTCTTGACTTATCCATTCCGGATACTGCAAGGGTTTTTAATTCATTAATAATGTCATCAGTCATTGTCTTGGTATCTTTATCAACTTTGATATCTGTTCTGACCGTCTTTTTGTCTTCTTGAGACATGTCATCAGAATAACTTACCTCTGTCAGAAGTGTATATGTCCCTGAAGTATCTGTAATCAGTGCGTAATAGAGAACCTTTTTCGTTTTGTTTGGTTCAATCTGTAAATCTATCACCCATGGATTTTCTGTTATTTGTTGCCCTGTTGATTGACCTATCCTGAGCAAAGCCAAAGGATCATAGAGTTTAAGTTCTGCGGGATATGTTTCGGTTATCCTCAGATCAAAGTCACCTCCAAGGCTCTTAATTTCTATCTCTACAGGGACAAGCTGATTCGTATGGAAAGTAGTTGTATCTATTGGCTTATGCATGTAAGACAGAGAGTTTTTTATTATGCTTAATAACTGTTCATAATTCTCATCATCTATGGTTAATCCTAAATCAAAGGCGAAAAATAGTGTCTTGCCAAGACCGTAGGTGTTCATGATGATCCCGGGATACTGTTTGCCACCCTTTGCCTCAATCAAGGCCACAACCCTGTCTGAATCATCCACGCTGACTTTGACTGCCTCACTTTTGATTTTTAATATCCCCATCTCAGATATAGGACTATCAAGGATATTAACCTGATGTTCACTCCCAGAAAGGTCTCTCTCATACTTTAGACCCAATATGGGATCATAATCTCCTTTATGATGTTCCCCGTGTTTCAGATAGAGAGATGAGATAAGCCCTTTTCCTGAATAGACCTTCTCCCTCAGTTCATCAGCATAGCAGTCTTCAAGATGGTCATTATCTCCAATGATAAGGATATCCGTGTAATAGGGATTACTAAGTTCTGATTGAAAGTCCTTTTTGTCATAGACTATAAAGTAGCTCGTTACCGCCTCATTAAGTATCCTTTCAAGAAGGTCGAGTCTGATACACTCCTTTTGCACAGCTCCTTCTTTACTCCTTCTTGAATGTCTCTCTTGATGTTCATTACATTTGTCATTCAGCCACACGAGAAGATTTTTGACATCAGTTATTTTTTTGGTTATTTCTAAAGCCGGCTTTATCTCAAAGAATGTTCTCGCAAGTTCTTTTGATTCAGGCACTGTGGATATAGCAGCCTGCAGGATGACAGTAAATATTTGAGGTGTTAAGTCTGATGTTGAAAAGATGAAATTGCCTGTTATGGTTGTATTCATTGGGATATTGACTGTTGTCTCAAAGGTTTGCTTTATTCCCTGATTTTCTTGATTAACAATTAAAACCTTAACATTGGTATTGTTCATATCTTCATTCCTATTGTTTGTTATGGTGTAGGTAATAGTTTCATCTTGACCTGGATATGCTAAGTTTGGTCGGGCTGTAATTGTGCCTTTAAGCACTTCAACAGGTTGGATAGACTCAACAATAACTGTGGTTGAAACAGGGTTAGACATGTTTCCAGCTTTGTCTGTTGCCCTGAAACTTATTGTATGACTCCCTTCATCTGCCTTCACTGTAATCCATGTCGTTGAATACCTGTTAGCAGAAGGGTCTGAAACTGGCAGCAAACTCCATGTCCCATTGTCCATCTGGTATTCAACCCTATCAACTCCAGAGGCATCATCTTTAGCGGTAACAACTATACCTACCTCAGAGTTAGCATGGCTCCCTGATGCAGGTGAAGCGATATTAACCACAGGTGGAGTTCCGTCTTTGATTGAGAAAGATGTGCTTGCAATGTTCTTTGTATCACCCTGATGCGAATACTGAAGTAAAATCACATATGCCTTCAGCCCATAACCCTGGGTTGAAAACAGGAATTGCCTATTTTTTTCTTCAGCAATTTGAAGGTCTATGATATCTTCTCCGGCATTCCTGATAGCCTGGCTATCAGGGTCTACAATCAGAACCTGTAATGGAAGATCGCTGATATTGACATTGCCATTATTCTGAATTGTATAGTAGATGAGCACAGAACCACCAAAGAGTGCAACAGAAGGTTTGACTATTATATTTCCTGTAATAATCACTGAGGAATCAATAACAAAGGATGTTGTTTTCGTTGAAACAATCTGATTGGCGATATAAATCTCAACAGTTGCATTATAACTGCCGGGTGATGTAAGCCCTGTATTCCAGATGAAGTTCAGATTATTGGTTGCAGCAGGCAGGAGGGTTGTCAATGTCCTGTCCTCTGCAAAGATAATATTATTGTTCTGATCCATAATCTTCACTTTCACTATGAGTTGAGGTACAACATAATTTCTTCCATTGTTTTTTATGTTGATGCTTAAAGACACATCCTCTCTTGGACCGTAATGAGCCTCGTCAGTAATGATTGATGAATCAATGTTTATATCAGGCTCAATGGTGAATGAAATCCTATTTTCAGATAGAACACCTGGAGAACCTTTTAAGATAGAATGCACTTTGTATAAACCAGCATATGTATGGCTTGTATTCCAGGCAAGATCAAAGTCCTGATGAGAAGCATAAGGGAGGTATGTATTTATAGGATTTAGTAATACCACTATATTACCATTGTCATCTTCTATCAATGTCTCAATAGTTATATTTTTCTCTGCACCTGGGTTTTTGAGATTGATATGGATATTGACATCCTGATTGGCTTGATACAGGTCTGAATCGAGGGTTGTCGTCAGCAGAACCTCCTCGCTGTTCACAACAACTATCTCCTTCATTGCCAGGTTGTTCGTTTCACTGAGCTCATGAATCTTATCCTCAGGGTCTACAATTACAATAAGGGTATTGATGCCAACTTTACCATTGCTATCCCACCTGACCCCAACAACCTCTCCTGAGCCGGATGTAATGGATGGAATCTTTTCTGACTTTAATAATTCAAGATTACCTGAAGAATTGAGGAGATAAATATCCAGATCAACATCCCTGACCTCTTCCTGTCCTTTATTCAATACAACTACATTTATTGCCACTTCCTCTCCTGCCATAGGATATGGCGGATAGATAAAAATATTATCTATTGTAATCTCAAGGTCCGGCATAAGACTCATGTCAAATACAATAGATATTTCATCAGAAGGTTCACTTACATTGCCTGATGAATCAGTGGCAGTAACATGGAATATATTCTCTCCGATATCTAATGGTATATCCTTGAAACTAAAATGCCCCTTGAGATATGCAGTATTTAATGTGTTCTGATCTATATATGCAATTACTCCTGATTTTATCCAGGAAAGATAGTTCAGGGTATGAAGGTTTTGTTGCAGTAACTTGTTTTGCCCCTGTGCATTGGAGGATGTAATCAATACAGAGCTACTTCCATTACTTTCCTGTCTTACAAAAGAAATATCATGGCCATCAGGAGACCACACAGGGTTAAACTCATCACTGATTGAATCTGTAATCCGAGTCTGGTTTTTGGTATTTATATTTATTGTAAAAACATCTGCATTCCCATTTCTGTAGGATACAAATACGAGTCCTTTGCTGTCAGGTGCCCAGTCAAGGGAATACCCATCAGTCTTGGTATCAACCTCGATAGTCTCTCCATTCAAAAGGTCAATCACATAAAGATTCTGGTACTCAAAGTATGCGATTCTTTCGCCATCTGGTGAGGGTTTTGGATTGGATGCATTCTTATTGTTTGTCATCTGAGCAAGTGAACCTGAGATAAGGTCTTTAATCCATATATCCTGGGAGCCTTCCCTGTTGCTTACAAAGGCAATCTTACTTCCGTCAGATAACCATGATGGACTATTTTCATTGACATTTGTATCTTCAGTTAAAGGAACACTATTGCCTGTCTCTATATAATAAATACCGATACGATTATTCAAATTACTGTCTAAGAATTTATAGGTAAGTCCCCTTCCATCAGGAGACCACAAAGGAGATTCACCTTGAATTAACTTTGTTGTAGTACCTGTATTAAGAATCTTTAACCATATAAAGCCATTGTATGAATATGATAGAGTTCTTCCATCAGGAGATAGAGAAGTGCCATTTACAATATGATCCAAAGCGAAGTTCTCAATAACATCATTTTTGAGCGCAATAACACTGCCCACAGAAATACTATCCTTAAATAGCTCAACAGTGGATGCTGGCTCTGCAATACCTGAAATATCGGTTCTGTCCTTATAGAGCACTACAGGTATGCCTGATAGTGTGGGGAAGGATATCTCAGGTTTTGATGGTGGAATGGTATCTAAGAGAATCCCCATTACCTCGTTGGAGTAGTTACTTTCGTTGTTCGCATAATCCACTGCAACAACCACATAATAGTAGGCAAAACCGCTTGCAAGACCTGTATCGGGATAAGATGTACTGCTGATTGGAGAACTATTAATCTTTATGTATGGCCCACCTGATGTGGTGCTTCTGTAAATGTTGTAGCCTGCTAAATCAGGCTCTGAGTTTGTAGCCCAGTTCAGGATAATATCGGTACCTGAGACAGTAGCTGTAAGATTCAATGGTGCTGATGGAGGGATGACATCTCCAATAATCGTTTTTATCCCATCTGAAGGCAAGCTCTCAAATCCATAATAGTCAACAGCAGTGACCTGATAATTATATTCCCCGTCATGGAGATTGATATCCTCATGGGATGTTTTATCTATCAGATTATCCTTAAGGATTTTTATCTCTGAAATCCTGACATGTTTTGAGTAGTCAGGGGCTGTTGTGTCTGTTATGTAAATCCTGATCTTGTCTGTCCTGTACGAGGGTTTGAAATCAAAGATATTGTCCCTGGTGTTATTCCCGGTCACCTTTGTTTGTGTAATCCATGCATAACCCGACCAGACCTGAATCTCGTAATCCTTACCTGCGTAAAGAATCTCATTCCCCTCATAATCAGTAAGGCTGTCCCATTGTATCTCTATATGGTTTATGAGTTCTGGTGATGGCAGGTCTATCTCTAACCACGTAGGATTAAAGGTGCTGTAACTAATGGACGATGCCCAGCATGTGGATGGCTCAGAATCAAAGGCATTTGAAGGTGGATTATAATAATTGCAAGAAGACGCTGATATGTTTCCAGATGTTACTGTTACAGGTACATTAACCTTTTTATTGTTTCTGTAGAGATTATATCCAGAGAGATCTGATTCAGTATTGGGATTCCATGCCAGGGAAACTGTATGATCCTGGATAGAGACTGCAAGACCTGTTGGTGCTACGGGTGGTTCATTATAAACAACTACCACCGTGTCTGAGGTTCTGCTTTTATTACCAGAACTATCTGTTGCCTTTGCTGTTATCCTGTTTTCACCAAGCTCAAGGCTTAAATTATGAGTAGAGTTACCCTGATTGTCTGCGGTAGTTATACCTTGAGATACATAACCCGAACCTTTATCCACATATATCTCTACAGAAGAATTAACCTCGGCATTGTTCCCAATAATCTGTATAACATTTTGGCCTGTCGGGGTATAAGGCTGCGCTATCAAAGGTGCATATATCCTTGCTGATGCACTGTTAGATGGTTTACTTTCATTATCGTTGAGGTCTACTGCTGTGACTTCATACGTATATATCCCATCAGAAATGTTTTTATCCTGATAAGTCGTCTCTTTTACAATTGATGTAGTAAGCTTTGTTTTTGTATCCCCTGATGTCCTGTAGATGTTATACCCGTTAAGGTCTGCCTCTGTATTTCCTGTCCATGTAAGGGTAACTTCCTTCCCATCGGTTGATGCCCTGAGTTGAAATGGTATAGCAGGTGCAGTAAGGTCAGTGTATGTGACTGTGATAAATGACGGCGCTGTGTCTTTCTTTCCGCCTTTGTCCGTAGCCACTGCTCTTAAGTGGTAATCACCATAGGATAATCCACTGCCCATCGGATCTATATATGTGATATAGGGTGTTTTTGTTAGAGTGCTGCCCAGATTTATCCATTCATTGTCTTGCGACTTCTTGTACTGGAACTGGATAGATGCTATGTCAATGTCAGGTGTTTCAGCCTTTATAAGGGTTTTATTCTCAAACCGTGATTTATCTAAAGGCTCAACAATCGTTGCCTGCGGTGGATGGGTATCTATATCCACCTCAAGGATATTGGACTGGTCACTCATATTCCCTGCCTGATCAACTGCTATGAGGTAATATGTAAACCTTCCATCAGGCAGGGACTTATCAATATAAGTTTTACCAACTATCAGATATGGTTTGAGTTCTCCTATCACAATGCCTGAGACATTGGCAAGTTGTTCATTCCTGAATAACAGATACCCTGCGAGGTCAGGGTCTGTATTTGCCTGCCATGTAAGAGTGACTTCAGAACCATCTGTTGTCGCAGAAATGAATATTGGCGGTGTAGGCGGTGTATTGTCAATTGTAACGACTATCTGGTGGGTATTCATATTTCCCGAAATGTCTTCTGCTTCAATCTTAATTGAACAAGTCCCTTCAGAAAGGCTGATTGTATCCCACCGGGCAAGAGAGCCATAAGGTATTGGCACAGGAGATGTCCTTAGAAGATTCCATTGAGATGGATTTGAGCCCTGACCAATATAAATCCTGTATTGCTTGAAGTCATCAGGGCTATAAGCTGTTCCTTTTATGTCAACAAGGCCGCTCACTTTCGAGCCGTCCTGTGGTGAGCGAATATTTACATCAGGACCTGTCAGGTCTACCCTGAGTTTAATTTCATTTGATGGATTGCTTTCATTCCCTGCAAGGTCAACTGCTATAACCTTAAATGCATAAATCCCTTCCATAAGGTTCTGGGCAAGATAAGCAGTATCCTTTATCAGTGATGTATTGACCTTTTGATTGTCTCGATAGAGGTTATAACCTGAGAGGTCGGGTTCTGTGCCCTGCGTCCAGTTGAGTCTTACATTTGATTTATCTTCTATAGTTCCTGATAGCAGAGGTGCTTCCGGAGGATGGGCATCTATCTTAATATTGACCTTTGCTTCTCCTTTGTTGCCCACTTTATCAGCAGTTGTTAGCTTGAGACAATAATCACCATCATGAGGAAGTGTCTGCAATGTGGCGAGTATCCCATCTTTTATAGGAGTGTTGGAAGTCCTGATAGAAGTCCACTTAAAGGCACTGCCGCAATTTCCAGAAGAGATTTCAAGGGAATATTTATCCAGATTTTGATCACGTGCACTTCCTTTAATATCAATTCCAGTTTTGATATACTCTCCATCTCCCGGTGATGTTATGGATGTCTCCGGTGGTGTGTTATCAATTATTACTTTGATTTTATTTTCTGTTTCAAAGCCTGCTTTATCCTTTACATAGAAAGATATTGTATATAAGCCATCAGGGATACCGTCATTTTTACCGACCTTCCACGAGAAGAGATGATGATCAACCGGAGATGTATTCCCACTCAGTAAATCTATCCACTGTGTCGGATTATCGCCGGCACCATATCTCAGGCTATATGTGTCAAGATTATTCTCGATTACCGTGCCATTAATATTTATGATGTTTTTATCAGCGCCAAAATATTCACCTTCTTGTGGTGTTTCGAGATTTACTTTTGGCGGTGTTTTATCAATGATAAAGGCTATATTTTTTTCAATGAAATTTTCTCCAATGTCTTTTGCCTTAACATGAAGTAGATAATTTTCTTCAGGAAGGTCATTGATTATGCCAAAGGTGTAGTTTTCTCTCGACTGATTGGCCTGGTCAAGAACGATGGTGCCTGAATCTCCTGAGTATGTAACAGAATACTCGGTCAGATTCTTGTCACTGATAGTCCCGTTTACCGTTACATGGGTTTTGATATAGGAATTGTTTACAGGCTGTTTTATATCAATGGTTGGAGGTGTTGTATCAACAGATACTCTTATTGTCTCATCCTGCGTAACAGAAGAATTGGATGAAAGTATTACGGTAAGTTTAACAGTATAGTTCCCATCAGGAACGACAGCACCTTTATTATCCTTACCATCCCATGTGTATGCATAGATTCCAGACGAAGGCGTGGTGGTTATATATGTTTTTTTGACTGTACTGGCAGAATCCAGTATATCAATCTCTACCTGGCAAGCCTCTGTAAGATTATAGGTAATTGCCGCTGTATCCAGTTTCCCGTCATGGTTCGGTGAAAAACTCCATGGTGTTACATCAAGGTCTTTAATAAGGTTCTTCTTTGCACCAGGGTCAATGGTAACGGTTGTTGTATTCTTGTTTCCGACAATATCAGTTGCTGTGAGCCTTAATGTCCATTTCCCATCAAGGCCGGATATATTCCATTTACCGAGGACATTGTCTTTTACAGGGATTATATTCGATGATATGAAAATCCATTCGTCAGGATTATCACCCTGACCTGCTTCAAGGGTAGAGCTTCCAAAATGTGGATCATCCGCAGTGCCTTTGATTTCAACAATGTTGGTGACTGAATCAGGTGGTCCTGGATAGGTAATTATGGTTGTTGGTGGAGTATTGTCTACCTCAACAGCAATCCACTTCATAGCTGTATTTTCACAGGAGTCTTTTGCGAAAACTGCAATACCATATCGTCCATCAGGTACAATAATGTTAGAATCATTTCTGCCATCCCATATGGTATTTTCTGTACCGGCAAAATGTAGCAAACCGGATGCGATTGTTCTTACAGGTGTTGAATCGAGGGCATAAGAGCCATCTGCTTTTTGGAGTAATTTAAATACCTTTATATCTGCCGTCACATTCTCGTCAGTTTCAAAGCTAATCTTCACATCGTCAATGTTTCCGTCTCCATTGGGTGAAAAGAGGGATTTGTCTGTCGTGAGATTTGTTATCCTGGTCAGGGTATCTATAGAAAAGCCTATAGTATTACAACTTACATTCCCTGCAACATCCATGACCTTAAGTTCGAGAGAAAATGTTGGTCCCTTTAAATCTGTTACATCCCAGATACCAATCTGGCCTTTCACAAATCCCTTGCCTGAAATATGTTTAAGCTGGCCACCTTTTCGAGTCATGGCAGGCAACCATGAAGTCGGATTCTCACCAATACCGTAATAAAGTTCGTACTGTTTTACATTCGTATTATCTACTGCTATGCCTTCAACAGGTATTCCATACCAGTCTCCCCTTGTATCAGGAACCTTGATCGGACATAGCATCAGATAGTTATAAGGATATGTTATCTGAGCAGCGGGGAGAATGCGGTCAACGGCAAGGGTGCCTGATGCCGATGTTTCCCTGATTTTATTATCATCTAAACTTAGGTATGTAAGGACAGCACTTACAGGATAGCTCCCCTCAAGCATATCAGAGGTATCAATTGTTACACTACCCCATCCATCTTTGGTCAAATCAAATTGGCGTAAAAGCTTGAGTCCCTCAGAATTCTGGATATAATAGCTCAGGGTTTTTAAATACACATTACCATTCAATTCCTTAATATGTGTTGAAAGCTCTGCCTTATGAGATATAAGGCCACAATCAACTTCTTCGTATTTAACATCAAGGGAGATTTTAACAGGGCAATCTTGTGGATACTGTGTAACACTTTCATATATTTTCCCGCTGACACCAATCCCGACCATTCTGAACTTATATGTCATCCCGGATTGAATGGGAGGGATTGGAGGATAGAATATACCCGCCGGGATGTAATCACCTTTTGTGAAATCATAGACGTGATAATCAGTCAGTTGGGAATAATTTGTATCCACATCGCTCTGTACCTGGAGCTTAATTAATTGGAGTTCCTCCAAAAGAGAATTGTTAGCTATAAGAAGAGTTCCTGTTGAGCCACAAGGGCTATCAATACTAAATACTGATCTAAAAGAAAGCATATTTGAATAGTGCTCCTGTCCCGGTATATCCACAGCCTTTATCCTCACTGCATAGACTTCGTCTAAATTGAGGACCGAGTTATCCCAATCTAAATTATTTATCCTGCCTGAAGGCGGATTCATTACTGGTTGAGTGTCAAACCATTGCTTGCCATTCCAATATTGAACATTCATACTGGCAATCTGTAATCTGATAGTTTCCAATCCTCCAAGGGAATGATGTCCTGTTTTGCCTAAAAAAGAAGAAATTGTTGTGGATTCAGATATGGGAAAACCATCCCATATATTAAGAATTATTCTTTCATTCAGGAAATCAGTAACAGCAGTTATTTTGTTGCCGGCAAAATCTTCAACCGAAATCTTTAACTTTTTTCCAACAAGCCATTCAATATCAGAATAGGAAAATCTACTGATCAAGGTATCCTGTATTGGATTTAATACATTGCCCTCATCATCTCTCCTAACAAGCAGTCCCTCCCCTTCTCTATATTTATACCATTCCTTCGGATTGTCACCTTCTCCATATTCAATAACCCAGTTTTTGATCCTGTTATCAACTGCATGGCACAGCAATTCCGCAAAAATAACCCCATCAAGGTCTTCTTTGAGAGGGGTTAACGCTATATTGACATCAGGTGGTGTGTTATCAACCTCTACAAAGAATTCATACGTAAAGACCTTTATCTTATATTTTCCGTCCGGTACAATCTTCCCGCTGCTGTCCCGTCCATCCCATGTTATATAATCATCAACAGGTAATGTATAATCCCTCTGGATTGTTGTGATGAGATAATCATTTCCGTCATAAATATTGAATTCAAGATGCACAGGTTCAAGAACTCTATAATGCAATTCAACAGAATCTTTTATTCCATCTCCATTTGGAGAGAATATCTCAAGAGTCTTATAGAGATTTGTTATGCTCGATGCAAGTCCCCAGAAGACTCTTTTTCTGTCCCACGCCGCATTCCCTGCCTTATCCCATACAGTAAGTCTCACCGAGAAAGTTCCTTCATATGGTGGAACCCATGTGGTAAATACATCATTTATTACAGGTATATGAGATGGAGGACTGATAAGATTCCATTGAGTCGGATTCTTTGCATCAGCATATTCGAGCATATAACCTTCAAAGTTCAGGTCTGTTGCAACACCCTTGAGAATAACTGCTGATTTCTCTTTAGCAGCCCTCAGTTCAGCAGTAAGGTTAAGGAGGGTACTCATTGCCCATAAGTCTCTATATTTGGGATTACATGCACCTGTCTGGTATCCATCTTGATAATAGGTTAAATAATGGCCGAGAGGTGATAGAATTTTATCTGCACATAGGGGCAAGGTTATGTCCGGAAGTAAACGTTGACTCCTTCCAGTCTCAGAATGAATGACATAAAGATCCCCTATTTGATTATAGAGGTCTGTTTCAGAAGCTAAAATCGAAAGGCTATCTGACAGCCATTCAAATAGCTTCATGGCAGTATTGTTATTCTGGGCAATAGAGCTGACATCAAGTGATTTCTTCTGCTTTGTCTTTACATCAATAACAATAAGGGAATTTAGAACCTTGTCTGTTTGATAAGGATTTTGGGGATAACCTTCTTCTATAAAAGATATTTTTGTTGAATCAGGAGACCATTTGATAGCATTAATGGTATAGAAATAATCCGGATCAGAATTTTTAGTTTCATGGAGAATCTGTATGTTGCCTGTTGTATCAGATATGTTTACAAAATAATCATAACTTGCATTACTGCTGATATAAGCAATGGATTTTCTATCAGGAGCTATAGAAATCTCGCCTTCAAAATCATCAGAAAGTTTTCTATGATTTCCATTTCCACTTGCATCAAAGAGCCATAATTGAGATTGCATAGAGGGATGATGGGTTACTATTTTCTTATTATCAACCCAATGGATTGGGGTGTACCATGTGCAATGATCGAATGTGAAAATAGTTTTCTTATTCCCTGATAAATCAGATACCTTCAGTTCATCAATACAACTACCATCTGAGGGAATGACAAAATAGGCTATCTCCTTACTATCAGGTGACCATTCAGCATAGAGATCTATCGTGAGATAACCCCAGTCTATTTTTGTCTTTTCCAAGGTTCCAACATTTATTATCCAGAGATCATAAGCACTATAACCGGATACGTATACAGGCCCAAAATTGTACAAGATATATTTACTGTCAGGTGACCATTTCATATCAAGGATTGTGTCATTATCAACCTGCTCATGTGACAGTAATAAATTCATCTTCTTTCCGTCACTATCCATTACCCATAATTGTTCTGTGTATCTTTTATTTTGAGGGTCGTACTTCCATGATAAGAATGCAATTCTTTCTCCATCTGGCGAGAGTGCCCAGCTTGATAAATCAACGACGTCATTTTCAGTCAAATTTATAGAGAGCAATTTGAGAACATCCTTCCCATCAGGAGCCATTGTGTAAATACCTTCTAAATAGTCAGGGATATTTGAAGAAGTAATTGAAAATACTATGCCACTTTCATCAGGAAGCCATTCCCAATTCTCATCTGAGATATCAGGCAGCTTACAGGTAAGATTATTATTCATCAAATGCTTTGTGCCTATTGCATCTGTCAGGGGTGAGCGGTTGTTGTCAACTATGACGGGTAAACTACCAAGGATATTGTTGTTTACATCAACTATCTGTATTTGATACCGGCCATCATCAACAGCCATGCCATTGTCATCAAGCCCGTCCCATATGATATTGCCTCCTGTGGTATTTTCAAACTCACTTCCCCTGAATGTTCTAATAGTCTCGCCTTTCCAATTAATTACAATAATCTTCACAGTTTTTGGTGCATTCAGCCTGAAGAAGAACTGGGTACCGTCTTTTACACCATCGCCATTGGGTGAAATATACTTCTCGGTCAACCACAGATTAGCATCCTGTACGCCAAAGGTTCTGGATGCCTGGTTGTTGTCATCACTTTGTTCGATGATTGTATTGTCAGGGTCAACGATAACAGTTATCCGATGTACACCGCTCTTTCCAGTGGTATCATAAGAAAAAGACACACCCGCCTGATAATTACCTGAGATAGAAGGAATAATCTGAGAACCAATAAGTGTATTTCCTTCATATGCCTTGACGGGGACATTTGATGCACCCTGCTCTCCCTTATTCTGGACTGTTACCTGGATAGAAACGACATCACCATCTTTTGGCGCTGAAGGTGTAAAGACAATAGAATTTGTTGAAACAGCGAAATCAGGAAGGCTGAGGATCTTCAGTGTTATAAAGGCATCATTGTCATCTTCCCTGATTTCTTTTATCTGGTTATCAGAGTCTATCTGAACATAGATAATCCTTTCTCCTGATTCCATGATATTCATCCAGTCTATAGAAACCCTATTGCTTTCACCTGGGTTAAGAGATGAAATCGTCTGGCTTCCGAAAAGAACTCCATCTACTCCTGGAACTCCTTTATAGAAGTTTACAGCTATATTGCTTGCAGGTGAGAATCCATCATTCTTGATGAGGGCTGAAATATTTACGCTTCCTCCTTCATTTGCGGGATTAGGGATTATCGTCATATCCTTATACGAGGTTGTCAGGTTCGGTTCTATCGAGCCACTTACTGTGAGATATGTGAATGCCTTATTATTTTCCTCTGAAAGCTCTGTAAAGGAATTGAATGGGTCTGCAAAAACAGTTAACAAAAGATTTTCTCCTGCCTTGTTTGTCCTCCATGTAATTTCATTGGTGATAGTAGAGTTTGCAGGGATATCAACGGTTGATGTTGCTATATCAAAGGGAATTCCGCCTTCATCAATATAATACTTAACCTGAACATTGTAAGCATTCATCGTGCCTTTATTTGTTATCTTTGATGTAATCTTTACATCTTTAAATATATCCACAGGGTTTTGAGAAACTGTAATATCAGAAGGCAGTATCTCAAAATCATGGGTTGCTTCAGGCCTGAGGATATTCAAGGCCATGTTGTTTACTTCGTTTGACTCCTTTATAAGATTTTCAGGGTCAACCGATATATAGAATCTATGTTCGTTTACGTCACTGATTGTTACAGAGAAGGTTACAGTTGTGGATGCCTGGCCAGTGAAGGCAATGATTTGCTCTCCAAGTTTTTTACCAAGTGATGGTTCTCCATCATGTAGCGACACCTTTGCCCGGGGCACATCTGTCCTTCCTAAATTCCATATATTCGCATTAATAACGACATTGGATGGAAGGCTCTTTATAGAAGGCGGTATGAATGTTATGTCACCACTCTTTATAGATAAGTCTGGATCAATTGTTGCTTTCCATACCGCACTAACTGCAAGGGCTGTTTGATAGGGGCTTTCATACCAGCTTCCGTTCTCTGACTGGATATTGAGGATATAATTCAGTCCATTATTTGTAATATCTGTTGATACATCGAATTCCCTTAAAGTTAAGACTGCTAAGGCTGTATCATAAATTGTACTTGGACTATTTCCAAACCCCCCGTCATTATTTTGCTTATTAATCAGCCATGCAATGCCTCTCGAAATCTGATCCTCTAATTGATATTTATCCCTGTATTTATTAAATGCAGATAGTACATTTGCTGTTGCCTCAATACTGCTTTCCTCATCATCACTTCCCCATCCACCATTAGCATTCTGTTTTGACTTCAGGTATTCAATGGCCTTTGATATGACACCCTGGTCTGGATAACCAGTCACTGCAAGCACTTTTAAAGCAAGGGAAGTATCCACGGGGTTACTTCCATAGCTTCCATTGCTTCCCCAACCTCCGTCGGGGTTTTGTCTCAAAAGGAGTTCATCTATTAGTGTCGCTATATCCTGACCCGAATTCACAAGGGCATTTATCTTCCTTGAGAGATAATCTATGTTTTCTGAATAAGCCCCATTGAGCCACTGAAGCCCCTTGAAATAGCTCTGCTGTGCAATATCAAATTTCTTCAACACGAACACTACCTCTGCGGTATCCCTTTCTAATGTCTGGGTCAAATCCATCCAGCTTCCATCAATCATCTGATTATTCATCAGCCATTTAACACCGTCTTCTATATCTGGAGGAATGGTTCTCGGAGTAAAAGGAGGCAAAGTAACACCGGGATTTGTTGGAATATCTACCTCAGAGTTTGAGGCAACCTCAACAATACCCTGACCACCCGTAAGAACTGAAAATCTTGTCACCCATCCGTTTCTTATGTTTTCAATTTCATATAATTCGTAACCGGTGAATGTACCTGGTGATGTTATTAATATAAAAGCAGTCTTGAATGATTTCTGTGATTCTGAAGGATCAGGAATCCTCTCCCCTTCTGCTGCAGTAATGTCATCAATTGTGATATATCGAGGCGTTCCAGAAATGGTGATTCCGATTTCAGGAAGTCTTTTAGGGTCAATATTCGGATTATCAATAAGAAGCATTGGAGGCACCTGTGATTTGTCATAAAATCCCGTGAGGTATAAATCAAGGGGACTATAATATTTTCTTGCACCAATGGATGTGAATGTACCATTGCCGTTGTCCTGCCACTCATTACCTAAAAGAACCGAGGCATCAGAGTCGAACAAAAAGCTCCAGTGACTCCCATCCTTTCCGAGTAGGGCTGAACTGGTGTTCCCTGATGCATCCTTGAATTTTACATACGCACCCCATCTGTGCATCTGTTCATGGCCGAGGGTAGAAAGGGTATCTTCAAATTCGGGATCGAGAGGATTTGTTACAATATTCGAGATATTTCCTATATCTATAATGCCTTGAAGTTTACCATTGCTTCCAAAAAGTATTGAATTATCAAAAATTGGTTGCCCTATGCCCTGTGTATCGTTCTTAACTCCGAGATATAATGCCTTTGTTTCTGTATCAGGCATCTGGAAGTCAAAGTTGGAAAAGATGACGAGGAAGTCATATTCGTCCTTATGGATCCTGAAGAATTCTTTTGCTATTTCTTGCCTCGGTATGTAGTTCCACGCGCCATCAGGATTTTTAGCATCATAATTTCCTGTTACTTCCATAACCGTAACATTGCCATAATCACCGAGGGTATTTGCGGTAAAATCCTGGGCAAAAGAAATAGTTTGAATAAATAAAGAAAGGATAAAGACAATGATGTTTAATACAACGGATATTGACAGAACATTGTTGTTGCGGGCAACCAATGGGACACCTTCATTTACATGGATGCTGGCTGAAATCTCCGACTTTCAGTCGGAGATGAAAGCCAGCTATATGAACAAAATGTTTCCCTTGCATGGAAGCCCCGACTTTTAGTCCGGGAGCTTCACTGAGGGCGCAAAAGCAGAGGCTGTTTATCTACGCCTTTCTTTATCCTCTCGACCCTCTGCTTTCCATCCTCAAGCCTTATAATTACTGTCTCCGGGCCACTATCAGTCTTCTCCTCAATCACAACCCGTCCCTTTGTTATCTCAACTATTTTGCCATTACCTATCAAATCCCCCATCTTGATAATCTGCATCTTCCCATCAATGTTTTTTATTATTGCACAGGCGTCTTGAGGGGAGATTTTGAGGAGTTTGATGGATTCAATGGATTCCGCATAGATAGGCAAACTCATCAAAAGAATTAATAGGATGGAAATAAACACTGTCAACATTCCCATGTTTTAAATACAACCCCCCATTTTTATGTTAAACCAATGAGGTGTATCAAAAAGGTAAGCTTATGGAAAGGATAGCATCGGGCTAAAAAATTCGCAAGGGACAAGTTGTATGAGGCATTCGAGAAATCGTTTTTTACAAGTTGCACTGTGCCAAGAGGTTGCCCCTCTCAGGAGCAGAAGGATGCATTTTCCCCAACTAACACCGTTTTTGTCTCATCATAAGCCTTTTCATATCTCAATTCCCCGCAACAGGGAACACTTACCCCTTGATGTGCCTCTAATCGGTAAAATCTATTCGTTCACGCCGCTTGTTTTATCAGTGATCTCATGTCTTCCATCTGGTCTCTCTTTATCCGCGCCAGTGCCATCGACAGCATTACTATCAGCGCCAGGCCAACCCTGAGAATCATCTTTGCCTTTCCCCTCACAAAGTGGTGTTCAAATCCAAAGGATAAATCTATCCTGCTGTTTACTCTTTCAACCGCTGTCCTCCCATTGTATATCCTCTGCCATTTGTAACTGCTCCTTGCTATCGGTACAAATACTCTCCTGTCTGTATCAAGTGATATCCTTACTATCCTGCCATTCGTTCCTTTCGAGCACTGGACATATCCCTTGCACTCCATACCGTAGGCCGATAATGGACACTTGTATTTCAATGTATTCCTGTCTTTCTCAAATCCACAATATGCCATCTCGTATCGTTCGTTGCCCTCAGGACAATGACAATATACCGTTCCCTTATAGTCGTATACTACGTTATCTGTTTTCTCAGGATTGAGAAGCTTCGTCTCCTCTCCGTCCTTCCAATGATTCCTTATGTCTATTACAGGCTTGATCCCGTGTTCGTCGTATAAAACCTCATTGTGAGGCCCGCTGTCATATGCCTTGTCTCCGGCAAGCGTCTCTATGTCCTCAAAATGTTTCTCCTTTGCTTCCTCTATCATCGGCAGCATCTCCCCAATGTCATGTCTCGATGCTCGTGTTACGGTATATCCAACCGGCAGTTCATACGTTGTATCAACCAGCAGATGAAGCTTATATCCAAACCATGAGCTTATCTTCTCCCAAATACTTCCGTCTGCTCCCTTGCCCGTGTATGTCTTGTATCCCCAGTCAGCTTCAGGGTCTGAACTGTCTTCAGGATTCTTTTTGCCCCTGGCATAACTCTCTATCTTTTTGCTGTCTATGGCAAGGTGGCTGCCAAAATCAGGTAGATAGTTCTTCAGTTCCTCTATAAGTCCATTAAACATCGCTTCTATCTCTTCCTGCCCCCTCATCAGTTTCCTCAGCATGCAGGAGTATGCATCCTTGGATGGTACGGCCTTTTCTCCAAGTGCAGGATCAAATCCACATGCCTCTCTTAACTCCCCTTTCCTCATAAGTTCCCGCCTTAGCGATTCTATCGATACATGTTGATACACTACCCCTGCAAGGATGCTGTTCCATACTGCCCTTATCGGATAATCATCACGACGCCCCTTCCTTTCTGCCTCCAATACCTTCATGAATCCCTCATCAGGTATTGCCTCTATTACCATCGTTAGCCTTTCCAACTCCCCACTCCTGTCTACATCCTTCCAACTGAATATCTTTTGCTGTATAATCTTTGCCAAGGGTGCGTCTCCTTTCTTGTTAGTTTTTTGAGTCAATAAATTATACAAGAAAAAGGATTCGTACCCTTTATTGTTTGGGGTGAATTTTGAGGTTTTTATCTTCCCTGAGACTTATATCAAGGCTTTAAAGGCTATTTGTGGGGGAACTTATTTTTTGTATTACCTTTAAATCAGCCTGTATCAATCTGCTGCAAATTTCTCGAAAGGCTCTTACATTGACTTCTTTCTTATAACCATGATAAAGATGGTCATCAGGATTATATTGGGAACTTAAACTTTGTATATAATCGTTAATAATTTTTAAGGCATTCTCAAAATTTTTTTCTCTCACATAATCACAGAATGATTTTTGACTTAACGCAATCAGGCCAATGCCCGAGAGTTCAGGAGGGATTTTGCAGCAGATGGTTTCATCTGCAAAAAGATTAGCAGGAATTATAAATACACAGGACGTGAATAAGAAAATGAACAGTAATAAAATGTTGTCAAGTCGTTTATGTAACATTTTGTTGCAATATCTTAGTTTTTAATTTTCTCACCCAACCTTGACCTTCCAGTCCGTTCTATCCTTTTTATCTTCAAGGATAATCCCTTTCCCTTCAAGTTCTTTTCTGATGCTATCGGCAATTCCCCAATCCTTCCTTTCCCTTGCATCTTCTCGCTCTTTAATCATATAAAGGATTTCTTCTTTAGTCAGTCCGATCTTTTTTGTAGCCATTAAAGAACAATACCACTCATTAGGTGTTCTCCCAAAAATGTTCAGTACCTCCCCTATTTCCATGAGGAGTTCTTTTGCCTTTAATAAGATCTCCTTAGCCTTTGGTCCTGATGGCTTGCTGTCAAGAAATCTGTTAACATCTCTTATAAATTCAAAGATATGCCCCAGTGCGAGGGCTGTGTTAAAGTCATCGTCCATGGCCTCTTCAAACTTTTCATTGAATGAGTTGACAACATTTTCAAAAGTCTTCTCCATCAGTCCCCCCTCGCCTCCCTTTTCTAAAGGGGGGAGGGGGGAATTTTCCTTTTTGCTAAGAAAATCTTGAATCCTGATAACAGTGGTATAGTATCGATCTATGGAACTCTCCACCTCTCTCAACTGCTCATCAGAAAATTCTATCGGACTCCTGTAATGGGTTGAAAGGAGAAAACATCTTACGACTTCAGGGTCGAATTTGTCGAGGATCTCTTTAATGGTGAAGAAATTTCCAAGGGACTTTGACATCTTCTCTTTATCAATCGTAATAAATCCATTATGAATCCAGTATCGTGCAAAGGGTTTTCCTGTGAATGCCTCTGACTGTGCAATCTCATTTTCATGATGGGGAAAGATCAAATCTGCACCACCACCATGGATATCAAAACTCTCTCCAAGATGTTTTAGGGACATAGCAGAGCACTCGATATGCCAGCCTGGTCTGCCGGGACCCCATGGGCTATCCCATGAAGGTTCGCCTTCCTTCGATGCCTTCCACAAAGCAAAGTCTATCGGGTTTTTCTTTCTTTCATCTACTTCAACCCTTGCTCCAGCCAGCATATCTTCCTTATCCCGTTTTGATAACTTCCCATATCCAGGGAATGTACCCACTTCAAAATACACATTGCCATCAACCTCATACGCAAATCCTTTATCAATGAGTCCTTTTACAATATCTATGATCTCTTGAATATGCTCTGTTGCCTTTGGCTCAATATCAGCCCTTCCAACTCCAAGCATGTCCATATCCTTGTAATATTCATCCGTATATTTTTTGGCTACGATGTCCCATGTTATCCCTTCCTGCCTTGCCCTGTTAATGATCTTGTCATCTATATCAGTAAAATTCCTTACATAGGTAACGTGAAAACCCTTATATCTCATATACCTTCTTATGACATCAAATACAACAGCGCTTCTCGCATGTCCTATATGGCAGTAATCATACACTGTCACTCCGCATGCATATATTTTGACTCCATGAGAATTAATTGGGATAAACTCCTCCTTACTGCCAGAAAGAGTGTTATAAATCCTCATTGTCCCTCCTATTCATGTAGGGAAATTATACAACAATTCGCACTGAAGAAAAGAAAACCACAGAGAACACTGAGAAAAAGAGGTTTTAAAAAGAACAACCAACAGTATTTTTACAGCCACTCCTCTGTAAACTCTGTGGTTATCTGTGGTTAATGGTATTCTTTTGGTTGTGGTATTATACCTGGATGAAACCCGAACCTTTTGACCTGAAAACCATGATTGCAGACCATATGGAAAACGGGTTTCTCGAAAACATCATTGACATGTTCAAACATGATAAAAAATTATATGCATACATCGGAGACCTTCTGCAGGATGAAAGGATGCGTGTCAGGTTAGGGGTTTCAGCGCTTATCGAAACCCTAAAAAGAGAGGATTCAGCAAATGTAATCCAAGCTATACCCTTTATCCTCCCACTTTTGAAAAATCAAAACCCCATGATACGGGGTGATGCTGCTTATCTGCTCGGAATAATCGGACAGCAAGATACCATCCCCTTTCTTCATGAAGCAATAAATGATGAAAATGCAGATGTCAGGATTATTGCTCAAGAGGCAATAGAAGAGATTCAGTCAAAGACTCAACCCGTTTAATTGATCCCTTTTATTGCTACATATCTATTTCTTGATAAAAAATTTAGGTTCTTTCGTAAAAAAGTTGAAAAGCATTCTAATAACCACAGAGACACAGAGGCACGGAGATTGACATATAAAAAAAGAAGCCATAAAAAAGGAAAAAATATTAATATATTCAAGCTTTTTTTTGTTTGTAATAAATAAAAGAGATATTTGTTCTTA
>Ga0194113_10001750_pt1 | contig 29697 bp, 25 predicted proteins | sample TA2MahC200mmetaG_FD_146193 | JGI IMG/M metagenome (GOLD analysis project Ga0194113, IMG submission 146193) | Freshwater microbial communities from Lake Tanganyika, Tanzania - TA2015017 Mahale Deep Cast 200m | ecosystem: Environmental > Aquatic > Freshwater > Lake | place: Tanzania: Lake... | reverse complement strand
GCGCGAGTGAAGATCGCCGTTCTCGTCGGAATAGACTTCGAAGAGCTGGGTCGGAAAGGAATGGGCGAGATAGTCGAGAACATATTCGCGCGGGGTGATGTCGCAGGAGAGATCGCCCCATTCGGACGACGGGATTTCTGAAAGACGGCGCTCCATCAAGGCTTCGCTTGTCGAGACGATCTGAATGACAGCGGCATGACCCGATTCCAGATCACGCTCGATCGACGCGATCAGGCTCGGCGCCTTCATCGCCGTGATCAGATGATTAAAGAAACGCTGCTTGTTGGATTCGAAAGCCGAGCGCGCCGCGCTCTTGGCGTTACGGTTATAGGCCTTACCGCCCTCGCCGGTGATGTTCGCCGCCTCCAGCGCCGCGGTGAGATTGTTGTGAATGATCTCAAAGGCGCCGGCATAGGAATCATAGATACGGATTTGCTCATTTGAGAGCTGGTGCTCCAGCATCTCGACCTCGATCCCGGCATAGGAGAGGGCGCGCGACGCGTAGAGTCCGAGAGCCTTGAGATCACGCGCCAGCACTTCCATGGCGGCAATGCCGCCAGCCTCCATCGCCGCGACAAAATCCTGTCGCGTCGCGAAGGGCATGTCGGTCGAGCCCCAGAGCCCGAGGCGCGTGGCGTAGGCAAGATTGGCGACGGTCGTCGCGCCGGTGGCCGAGACATAAAGGACGCGGGCGTCGGGGAGGGCGTTTTGTAGCCTGAGGCCCGCGCGCCCCTGCAGCGAGGCGGCCTTCTCGCCGCGCTCGCCCTTGTCGCCAGCCGCATTGGCGAGGGCGTGCGCCTCGTCGAAGACGATCACGCCGTCGAAATCGGCTCCGAGCCAGTCGACGATCTGTGCAAGGCGCGAAGCCTTCAGTGCGCCATCACGGCCCTGACGTTCATCCGACCGCAGGGTCGAATAAGTCGTGAAGAGAATCCCCTCAGCAAGATGGATCGGCGCGCCTTGCTTGAAGCGGGACTGTGGGACGACCTGCAGCTTCTCCTGCCCCAGCGCCGCCCAGTCGCGCTGGGCGTCTTCCAGCAGCTTGTCGGATTTCGAGATCCAGAGGGCCTTGCGGCGGCCTTTCAGCCAATTGTCGAGAACGACGCCCGCGACCTGACGCCCCTTACCGGCGCCTGTGCCATCGCCAAGATAATAACCGCGGCGAAAGCGGACCGCCTTCTCGGCGTCGTCTGGCGCGGCGGAAACCGCATCAAAACTTTCATTGATGAGGAATGAGCCGGCGAGAAGGCCGCTATGGGCCTCGCCGGCGTAGATGACGCTCTCGAGCTGCGCGTCGGAGAGGAATCCGGACTCGACGACGCTCTTTGGCAGATGTGGCCGATAGGTTGGCTTTGGCGGCGCGACCGACGCCATGGCGGCGGATTGAACGAGCGTCGTCGGATGCGGCTTTGCGCCCTCGATTGCAATCGATTGCAGGGCATAGGGCTCATAGAGCCCGGCGCTGAGCGCGCCGCCCTCGGACGCCTTCCAGTCGCGGAGCGCATAGGCGAGTTCGACGATCTCTGAAGGCGCGACGCACGGGGCAGGGACCGGAATGACTCGGACGTTTTGACGCGCAGCATCATCCGCAAGAGCGAGAGGCCGCGCGTCGCGGCGGGTTGCACCAATCGACGCGAACGGCTTCGCGGCCAAACCGACGCTGGACTGGACTGGCGACTTGCTATTGCCCTGCGCTTCTGAAGCAAGGGAAGGGCGCGGCGGAATCTCCCGCTGCACCAGCGCAAGCAGTTCCGAAAAATCGGCGACCGGACCGAAGCCAGCGACAAATTCTTTCGGGTTCTCCGCAGGCGTTTTGTCGAAGACCGTCAGCCGGCTTTCGACGCACGTCCCATGTCGCGCGAAAAATCCTCGCGCGAGGGAGGCCGTAAACACCAGCCGTCCCTGTTCCTGCAAACGCTCGAAGCTCCCGCGCCAGCTGTTCGACGTCGGCGCAAAGCTCTCGCCGGTGATGGCGACGAGCCGGCCGCCAGCGCGAAGTCGCGAGAGAGATGCGCGAATATGTTCGAAAGTCGCGGCGGCATGCCGTCCCTCGATCAGCGGCGAGGCGGAGAAGGGCGGATTCATCAGCACGATGCTGGGGACAATTTTGACGTCGAGACGATCATGGAGCTGCGCGCCATCGAAACGACTGAGTGGCGCTCCGGAAAACAGAAGTGTTAAGAGATCGGCGCGCGTCCTGCCCCATTCATTGAGGACGAGCGTCGCACCGGCGAACTCGGCATTGATCGCGAGCAGCCCCGTGCCGGCGGAAGGCTCGAGCACCACGTCGCCCGGAGTGATCGCCGCCGCAAGACTTGCGACATAGGCGAATTCCAGTGGCGTCGAGAATTGCTGCAGCGCATGACTTTCTTCCGAGCGCCGCGTTTCGCTCGGCAGCATCGCGCCAATTTTCTTGAGCATCGAGAGAATGCGCGCCGGATCGTTCGCCGCGCGCGTAGCCATTGCCGGCCCATAGCGGCGCAGGAACAAAACCTGCGCCGCCTCTACCGCCTCATATGCATCTTTCCAGCACCACGCGCCTTGCGCGTCGCTCGCGCCGAAGGCGCCTTCCATCGCTGCGCGTAGGGCAGGGGCGTCGATGCTGCTCCCCTTGGCAAGACGGACGACGAGCGTCTGCGCCGCCATCACGAGCGCATGGGGCTTTTCTGCCGAAATGAAGGAAAATTCGGATTGTTCGCGGGGCGTTTCGGCAACGGCGAGGTTCGGGCTCATCAATTGTCTCCGGGGTAACGGCCCGGGACGCTCTCTCTTCCTGCTCCGGGCTCGCCCTCCCGGCAAAGCCCTCTGCCTCTTCTCTCCCTCAGCCTCTCCCACGCGCCAGCCGTTTTACGGCAAGCGGCCCAATCGCGCTGATCCGCGACAGATCTCCGCTCATCACCGCTCGCACATGGCCAGCCAGCGCCGCCGGCTCATCGAGCAACGCCAGCGGCGCGAAATGATTTCTGCCGCCCTGATAGTCACGACTGCCGCTGCAGCTGCGAATCAGCACGCCGCTATCGGCGCCGGTTGCGGGCTGGGAGATCTGGATATAAACGCTCTCGCCGTGCAGAATGATTTCGCCGGAGACGGCGTCGCCGCCATTGCAACTGCGGATATCGAAAGAATTTGGCGGCAGCCGTAGTTCTTTTGCGAGCGCGCGTAAGGCGGCGCGTCCTTTCTGGTGAAATAGTTTCTTCTGCGCATCGTCGTAGGCGCAGCGGCGATACCAATCGAACATCTTCATCTCCTCAAAACAAAAAAGAGCCCGCCGGATGGGGCGGGCTCGTGAAGCTGTGGGACGCTCAAAAAAGGCGCGCCGGTCTATTCGGCGGCCTCGGGAACCATCCGTTCCGTCTCGCTCTCGGCGAGAAAAGCGGGAAGATCATCGTCACTGCCGGCCGGCGCTTCGTCGCCGATTTCCGCATGCTTTGCCTCGATCGCCGGGGTGTCGAAATTTTGCGTTCGCAGAATTTCGGGTAACCAGCCGCTGCCTTCGAGCAGGCGCTCGGCTTCCGCCGCCATATCGGCTTTCTTCAGGTGATCGATCATTTGCGCCGTCGCCTCGTCCTTCGCTTCGCGGACAGCGTCGAGAATCTGCGTCTTCGTCACCTTTCCGAAATAGTTCTCGACCGTCGGGCTCCAGAAATCCCGCATGTCGAGCACGAAATGTTCGGCTAGGAGATCGGCGTGATCAAATGCGGCGTTGCGCCGTTCATGCGGGAGATAGAGCGCATTGACGCCAAAGCCGACACAGAAAGCGAAAAGCGCCGCGCGATCTTCCGCGCTTTGCGCAATAAGCCAGCTCCAAAGCTCGGCGGGATGTTGCGGCAGACGCACCTGCCAGCGCACCAGCGCCTCCTGCAGGATGCTCGCCGCCGGGGTGTCGCCGACGCCAGGCAGATGAGATCCGATCGGCGCACTACGCAGCGTGAGATCGAGACAGGAATGCTGCGGCGATCCGTAGAAGACATCGAGCGCCAGCGCATGGGTCGCCACCAGAAACGCGGCTTCCGGATCCGCCGACAATTTCGACCGCAGCGCGATCGTTCGATGCGCGGAGAGTTCCATGCGCAGGCGATCGGACAGTTTCGGAGGGGTTTCGGCCTCAATGTCCGCGTCAGCAGTTAGAACGCCCTCCGTCGACGCCCTCATGGAAAAAAAATGAGCGCCATTCTCGTCAGACCCAGAGTGCTGAGAATTCGAATCCGCTCGCTGTTCGACTGGCGCCTCATCCTCGCGGCGCACGTAGCCCCTTTCGACTTTCAGCGCGCCATTGGAATCGATACTGACGAATACGCCGCCTCGCGCCATATCGGCCGGATCAAAAATCGCCGGACGCTGTTCGATCGCGTCGATGATCTCTTCGAGTTCGCCCATTCTCCCGTCGATGTCTTCCGGAAGCTCGTCGACGCTGACGTGCTCTTCGGACAGCGCGTCATATTCTTCGAGCGCCGCGTCGTAACGTTCCTTCTCTTCGTTTGAAATCTGCGGCGCCATCGACGGTAAGCGACGCATGCCATTTGTACGGCCATAGGGGAATTCGCACGCGAACTCCGACCATTTCCAGCCCTCGGCGCGAAGCTCATCCGCCGCTTTGGAAAGCTTTTCCCGCGCAAGACGGTCAAGCAACACGACATCCTGCAGCCAGCCGCCATGATCTTGTTGAAAGAGATCGCGCAAGATCACGCCGCCGGCCGCCTCATAGGCTTCGACGCCGACAAACACCGCACGCTTGTCGCCAGCCTTGACCGCGCCTTCCGTTAGCATGCGCCGGATCGTATAGGGCTCTTTGTTGTATGAACGCGATAGCGAATGCCACACTTCTTATGCCGAGTAGGAGATTATGCCGAGCAAAGCCCAGAACGGGCCGCCCCACATCGGGGAATCGCGTGGACTGCTCGGCATAATTGCTCGCTCTTCAGTCCATCATGTTCCGTTCCGCGCCTCGGCAAGTATGGTCATGAGCTTGTCTGATGGCGGCTTGAAGCGGCCAGGCTTGACTGGCGGGGGTTCGTGCGCAGCTAGAATCGCCAGCTTTTCTGCTGGATCGACACGCAGGTAGGTCTCCGTGGTGCGGATGCTCGCATGACCAAGCCAAAGGGCCACCTTGCGGATGTCGCCCGTCGCAGCGAGCGTGTGCATCGCGCAGCTGTGACGAAGGACATGCGGCGTTACTCGCTTCTGCAGGAGCGACGGCTGTTTCTGCGCGGCGGCAGCGACGTGCTGAGCAAGACGATGCGCGAAGCCATCCCGGCTCATCGGCTCGCCATTTCGGTTGAGGAACAACTCGGGCGTCTCGGCTTGCGGGCGAATCGCCAACCAGGCGCGAAGCATAGCTTGGGTTTCACGCCACAAGGGCAGCACGCGCTCGCGGCGCCCTTTTCCTTTGATCCGAACCGTCGTGAGCGAGCGATCTGGGAAGTCTTCCAGGCGAAGCGATAAGAGCTCGGCAGCGCGCAAGCCCGCAGCGTAGGTCAGATGCAACATCGCACGATCGCGTGCGCCGCTCACTGTACGCGGGTCTGGAGCAGATAATAACGCCTCGATCTCCTCACGCGTGAGGTAATCAATCAGCGCCGTGTCCGTCCGCTTCTTCGGCAACGCCCGGATACGCAAAGCCTGATCCAAACAGGCCGGCACTTTGTACTCGACGTAACGGAAGAAGGTCCGGATTGCGATAAGCCGCGCGTTGCGCGTGCGAGCACAGTTGCCGCGATTGGTCTCAATCTCGTCGAGGAAACTGAGCACCAGATCCGGACCGAGATCCTCGATCCTAAGGTCACTGGGCCGGCTGTCGAGTTGCTTGGTTGCGAACCGGACTAACAGCGCGAAACAATGGGCGTAAGTCGCCACCGTGTGTGGGCTGGCGTTGCGATCTCGGGGCAAATGCTCGCACAAGAAGGCGGTGAGGTGCGGAGCGAGAGCCGTCATGCCTCCCTCCCTTGGAAAAGCTGCTCGCCGGCTTCGGCTATGCTGCGCAGCAGAACTGGCGTTGCTTCGAGATACCAATAGGTGTGCTCCAGTTCGGAGTGGCCGAGATAAGTGCTGAGAGCGAGCATATGGGCGGTGACCTCGCAACGATCGTGCGCGCATGCTTCCAGTGATCGCACGGCGAACATATGCCGCAGGTCATGCACGCGAGGGCCCGACGCGCTGCCCAGGTCGCGGATTCGTAAATGATGAGCGAGCCGACGGAAAACTTGATACACGGTCGACTTTCGCGGAGCCTGGCCGGTCGTCACGACGAACAGGTCGCTTCCGCCCGCATTCAGGTCCTCTCGGAGAGCCAGATAGCGATTCAGCGCCTGTCGGGTGGTCGAGTGGATCGGCAGGAGCCGGCTCTTGCCGAACTTTCCCTTGCGAACGATGAGACCGTCATCGGTGAAATCGCCGCGTTTGAGCGCCAGCGCTTCCGAAATGCGCATGCCAGTCGCGGCGAGGAGTCCGAACAGGTGATGGTAGGTATGCGGGCTGATCGACCCTTTTGGCCCAAGCTTGAGTGCAGCCGTCATGAGGTCTCGCAGCTGATGATGGCCCAGCAGGTGCGGCGCCGGGCGCGGGCAACGCCCACGTCCAAACGCACCAGCAGGTGGGATCTCGTGGTGTGGGTCCTCCGCATGAATGAAAATGCAAAAGCGCCTGATGGCGGAGTAAAATGTCCTTGCTCGTGTTGGCGAGGAGGCCGAGCGGCACCAGGCAAATATCCGCTCGGTGCGCATATACTGATCGTCGTTCGCTTCGGCATATGTCACGAAACACCGCAAGATCTGGTCCTCATTGTTGAATTTTAGCCCGAGGCTACGATGCAGGGCGACGTAGCGCGTCACGTCATCGCTCAGCATCATGCGTCTCCGGGCCATGGCTGGGCGACGCGCGCCAGCATCACGACATCCACCTTGGCGTAGATGGCCGTCGTTGCAGGCGACTGATGCCGAAGGAGAGCTCCGATCGACTCCAGACTGGAGCCGGACCTGACCATTGCGGTGGCCAGCGAATGGCGAAACACATGCGCTCCGGATGGACCTCCTTTGACGCCCGCGCGGTCGCGGGCCTTTGCAACGATGCGGGCGATCTCTGCTGAGGAAGCCAAAGGCCTGAACGGCGCGTGCGAACGCAGGAACACGCGGTCTTCCGGAACGATTGGGCGAGCCTGCTCGATGTAGGCCAACAGCGCGTCGCCTGCGTCCTGCGGGAGTGGCAGTTGCGCCGCCCTTCGACTCTTGCCATCTACGCGCAACAGCGCATTGGCCCAATCTATGTCGGAGAGCTTGAGTTGGCACACATCCCCAGCGCGAAGGCCGAGGCGAGCGAGCAGAAGGATGATTGCTTGATTCCGGATACCCGTCGACGTGGCGTCGTGACAGGACGTGACGATACGCTCGACAGCTTCCGGGCTGATGAAGCGCGGCAACACGGCGTCGCGCCGGCGTGACGCGTAGGGCACTGCATGGACGAGTTCGGGACGGCACGCGCCGTTGGCCGCAAGAAACCTGAGATACGCCCGCAGCACTGTCGCAGTCAGCTGGACCGAACCGCGGGACCGAGTCACGGGCTGGTCCAACACGATATTGCGGATCGTAACGGCGTCATATTTGCTCGGGTCCTCGCCGAGCGACTGCAGCCAACGCGCCGTTTCGGCCAGATAGCGCACAACCGTCTGTTTGGTGACGCCGCATCGGTGAACAAGCCAGGTCCGGAATGCGCAAAGGCGCGGATCTTCTTCAGCGACACCGCGCGCCGGCGCCAGTCCACGGTCGCGCAGGAACTGAAGAAATGCAGCTCCGCTTCGCCGCCGTCGAAGCACGCCCGAGGCGGTCAGCCTGCCGCGTTTGCGACAAAGAAAGCACTGGCAGTCGTGCTGAGCGAACCGTTCGACGTCGGCGTCACTCACGACCTGCGCGCCAACCCGCGACAAGCGGAGCCAATGAACAAAATGCTCCGCGCCGGAAATCAACATGCCTCGGCATCCTCGGCTGTAGCTCAGGGCGACGAGGTGATCGCCATACGCTGGCAGTCGAGCGACCACTGGGCCAAGATCGGGAACGGGAATTGCGCCTTGATCTTCAAGAAACGCGACGAACCGGCGGACATTGGTGACGTAGCCTGGCTGTTGAATGGCTCGCGGGCTGAAGCTCACGCATTGGCACCGATGGCGTGTGAAGCGCTGTACGACTTCGGCATCCACACGGCTTAAGGGCACGTGGCGTAGCCGCACCCAATGGAGGAAATGCCGTGCGGCGCCGGCGCGGTTCCTAAAACTGGGAGAACCGAGTTGCGCGTCGAGATACCGAGCAAGGATTGCATCGGCTCGAAGGCGGTCACCGTGCGCAGGCGGCTCATCCAAAGTAGGCAGTGGACTGGTGATCATGCTGATCCTTTCGGCTTTTAGAGGCTGAACGGATCGAAATTATGCCGAGTAAATCCTTGAGGTCATCCAGGCCGCGCAATGCCCCGCCCACTCTTGCTCGGCATAATCTCCTGCTCGACATAACAGGTCTTATGCCGATATCGGCATAACACTTCTTCCTGTCGCGCATGGTCGTCGATGACGCAGAACGCCATGAGTTGCTCCAGGGTCAATTCTTCCGCGACATAAAGATCGAGAAGCTTTGGGCTTGCCGCCGCCAGTTTGAGGCGCTGGCGCACGACCTGCGCTCCAACGAAAAACCGCGCGGCGATCTCGTCAATGCTCAGGCCTGCATCTTGCAAGTGTTTGAACGCCCGGAATTGATCGAGCGGATGTAGGGCTTCGCGCATCGTATTCTCGGCGAGGGAATCTTCCTCCTCGATCCCCTCCGTCTTCACGATGCAGGGGACGGGCGCGTTCTTTGCGAGACGCTTCTGCTTAACGAGCAGCTTTAGCGCCGCGAGACGCCGACCGCCGGCGCTCACCGCGATTTTTCCGGTTTCTTCGCCGTCGCCATTGAGCACTGGCCGCACGCTCAGCGACTGCAGCAATCCCCGACGGGCAATGTCCTCAGCCAGCTCTTCCACGCTGATCCCCGCTTTGATTCGGCGCACATTGGCGTCCGACGCCACCAGGCGATCAAGCGCGATATCCGTCGCTCCCATCAGCGCAATCTTCGACATGTTTCAATCTCCGCGACGGGCCGGCGAAAGCCTCTCTCTCGCCCTGACTCCTCGTCGCGAAGCCCGAAGGGCCCTCTCACTCTCAGGTTATCGCCGCCCTCAGAGCCGCAAGTTGCGCGCATCAGCCTCCGTGCGACCGCAAGCTTTTGCGACTGCGATCAGCGCGCATAGCCTGAACACATCATACGACACGAAATTTGATGCGCTCATTGGTTCCGGACAAAGCGATTACGTTTCTTTCGGAAAGGGGTGTGGATCCGCGATATCAACGGCGTTGTCATCGATTGATGATATGGAATCCACCGTGCTTTGCATCCCTGCACCGATTCACAACCGATTTGGATCAAATTTTCATTAGAAATTTAACCGCCTTCAATGCGGCGCGGTTTAGACAAATGGCTTCTTGCCCGATCAAGTGCTTCGTCAAGGCGCGCTCGCGCCGTCGCCGCCAACCGTTCCACGCCAAGCAACCGCGCAAGCGCGAGTGCCGGATCCGGTTCCTCTAAAATATCTTCATTGGAGACCACGGCAGAGGCAAGCTCGGCGAGCGAGATTTCTGAGATGGCCCGACGGGAGTCGGCGTCGTAAGGTGAACGATAAGCAATCAACTCCGCGACGGTTCCCTTTTTCCATATAAAGTCGCCGCTCGACTCCGACGTTCTATCCACATTTTTCAAGTGCAGCATGACGCGCTCCCGAATCTTACTCCCGGTGCGCAGCCACCCATGCGCACGCGCGATGCGCTGCGCCAGTAAGTCCTCGCGCAATGGCGCTTCGCAATCGACGACGGCCTCCACCATCGCGCGTAACGTGCTTTTATAGTCGAAGTCATGGAAGCGATCCGGCTCGGCGCGGACAATCGACAAATCAGCGATTTTATAGCGCGCTCTGTTGGGCAATTCCTGTGACACCGCAGAGCCCGCAATGGAAGACGCACCTGACTGCGCTTCGCTCAAAACGCCAATTCGTGCATCAATCGCCAGCGCCTCCGATACCGTTTCGTCAGGACCGCCGACGCGCTCCTCCGTCTCCTCTCGTGGCAGGCGCGGCGAATCTTCTGCTTCGTCGGTTGGCTCCACTTCGTTTATTGATTGATCGGGCTCGATTTCGTGCCCCAAGTCCCAATGCGTGGTTTCTTCGGACGTTGACCGGTCTGTAGATGCCTGACGCCAGTCTTCGAGTAACGCCGAGAGCGCATTGTGCAAGCGTTCGGCCGCTCCTTTGGGATCGAACCACCAATCCGTCGACCAGACGCGAATGATGTTCCATCCCAGGCCGCGTAACACCTGCTCCCTAACCTTGTCGCGGTCGCGCGCTGTGGCGGAACGGTGATAGGTAGCGCCATCGCACTCGACGCCCGCGAGATAAGCGCCTGCGAGTTCAGGATGCTTGATCCCGATATCCACTCTGAAACCGGAAATGCCGACCTGCGGCGTTATATGCCAGCCAAGCCGGTCGAGCTCGGCCGCGACCGCTTCTTCAAAAGGAGATTCCGGCGGACCCTTCGAACCCAGGTCCCGCGCAGGGAGCGCGATAGGACCGCGGGCCGCGAAGTCCAGGAATGTCTTCAGGTGACTCACTCCGATCGCCTTCGACCTGCTGGCGTCGATCTGATCGGCCGTGAATCCGGAAAAGACGAGAAGCTCCTGACGCGCGCGAGTGAGAGCGACATTAAGCCTACGCTCTCCGCCATCGCGATTTAGCGCGCCGAAATCCATGCTGCGCCTGCCGGCGGCGTCCTGCGTGAAGGTTATCGAGAACAGGATCACGTCGCGTTCGTCGCCCTGTACATTCTCGAGATTCTTGACGATCGTGGGCTCCACGCGCTCTTCTGCGAAAAACCATTCGAGATCGGGATTGTCGCGCCGGGCGTCGTCCAGCAAGTCCTGGATCAGCGATTGTTGCTGCGCGTTGAAGGTGATGACGCCGAGCGTCGGCCGATTCTCTTTTGGCAAATCAAGCCAATGCAGCATGCGTCTCTTCGCCTCATCCGCAATGGCGAAAGCTTCAATCCGGTTGGTGCGGCTCTTGCCCCGGTCGTAAACGCCTTCAGGCACATGCCGGAGTTGAACGGCGCGATCATCGACATTCGAAGATGGGAAGGTGATCAGCCGATTCTGATAATAGTGGTGATTGGAAAATGCGATGAGCGACTCATTGCGGCTGCGATAATGCCAGCGCAAAGTTCGCACTGGAATGCCGGCCGCCTTCGCTTCATCCAGAATGCTCTCCAGATCCTTTTCGTGTTCTGCAACCTCCTCGTCATCTTCATTGCGACCGAAGAAATTCGTAGGAGGAAGCTGTTTTGGATCGCCGACGATGATCGTTTGTCTGGCCCTGGCGATAGCGCCGACGGCGTCCCAAGTGGTGATCTGCGATGCTTCATCGAAGATCACGACATCGAAGAGCGCTTGATCGGGCGGTAGATATTGAGCGATCGAGAGCGGCGACATCAGCATGCAGGGCGCGAGTTTGGAGAAACTCGACGGCATTGCCGCGATCATCTCCCGAATCGTGCGACTGGGACGCTGTAATTCCATTTGATGCCGCAGCAAGCCAAGTTCCGAACTGCGCGGCACGCTTTGTACCGAAGGCAAGTCGTGGGCGAGCCCCTCGACAACCCGATTCGCGGCCTCGGCCCGCACCATGTCGTCTATCCGCCTGAACTCTTCGATCGCGTGTTCATGCTGGAAACGTCGAAATTCCCGCAATATTGGATCCGCGTCCAAAGTCGACGGCAGCCACCAGCGGGCATAGGCGAGCCTGAAGGCGGCTCCCGATTCTTCCGGTTCAATGGCGCCAGACTGGAGATCGTCGACCAATTCGTAAAGCCCCTGCGCTTTGGCGCGCTCCCGGACGCCACACCAGGTCGACCAGTCCCTCAGCAGATGCCGCGCTTCGACGAGTTCATGCATTTGCGCGGAGAGTGTAGACAGCAAGGTTGACGTTTCCGGATTCAGCGGCTCTCGCCCCGATAAGGTTGCGAATTGTCTCGCGGACTCCACAAATGCGACGACGGCGTCGGAATAATCGTGCGCGGCTTGACGGACTGGATCTCCTCCCGTCGGTGCGCGGAGCGTCGGCGCTATGGCCTGCGCCACCGCCTCCAGTTCTCCCGCCGTCTTTCTCAAGCCAAGCAGGCCTTGCAGGAGGCGATCCGCGCTTTTCAACAATCGGTCAACGGCCGCAAGGTCGGTGTCGAGACCTGCGAAGCCGACTGGTTTGGCCGCGAGCCTGTTGCGTTGAACGGAGGCAGCATATGTCTGCATATGCCGCAGGGCTCGCAACTCTGTTTCGGGATTGGGCGCGCCGGCTTTTGCGTAGCTTCGCAGGAGCTTTCTAACACGGCGGCGTCCAAACCAGCTCATCGGCCAGAGCGAGGCCGAAGCCTGCCGCCAGGCGTTCTCGAGATCATGGACTGGGATGGAGAGCACGGCATCTCGATCAAAGGCCGCAGTCAAAGCGGCCTCCGCGGCGCGATAGCCGCGTATTGCTTGTTCAAGTTCGGTCAGCGCCGCGCTCAACTGCCGAAACTCGCGATCGAACAGGACGCGGTGATCGACGCCCGCGCTGTCGCGAAGCGCGGCCGCGAAGGAAGCAAGCCGCTGCAGATCCACAAAGGAAGCATCGTCAGTGGCAGGCAAGTTGATCTGTGCGGCGAATATGGCGAGCGTTCCGCGTAGGACGCTCGTCTTCGCCTTCAGATCTCCAGCCGCGCCAATGAGCCGTTCTTGCCACTGCGAAGACCATTCGCCCGCATGGACGAGATCAAGCACGGGTCGATTAACCACCGATTTGAAGACGCGGCCGAGCTCTTCGGCCATCTCCTCCAATTTCAGCCGCGTAGCGAGGTCATGCGTGTCCGTCGACGGCCAGGAAAGTGACGGCGCATGGCGATCCCGGCCTCGCAAGGCGATGCCGACCGCGGCGTAAGGCGTCAGTCCATTGACGTGCTGTCGATGCAACGCCTCCACATAGGCGTTCAATTGATCGCGGCGGAGTCGCAGATTTTCGTTGATGGCGATCCAGCCCGACTGATCGAATTGACTGCTGCTCTCCCAGGATTTCTTGAGCTGCCCGAGAAAACCCCTGCGATCGGTCTTCGACGAATGGAGTTCGAGACAGTGGTCGCCTAATCCATGCTCCCGCAACCTCCGATAAACGACATCGAGCGCCGCAGTCTTTTCGGCGACAAACAGAACCGTCTTCCCTGCCGCGAGACAACTCGCGATCATATTCGTGATGGTCTGGCTCTTGCCGGTTCCCGGCGGGCCGACGATGACGAAGTCGCGACCCTCCGCGGCCGCCAGACTGGCGGCGATCTGCGATGAATCGGCGGGCAGCAGCGATACGATGTCTGCCGGCGCGTAATGGCGATCGAGTTCGCGCCCATCCCTGAAGACTTCGCCATCCGCCTGGAAAGCCTGGTCGGGCGTGTCGATGAGATGCTTGACGACACGATTTTGGCGAAGCGCCTCCGTCCGTTCGACCAGATCCTTCCACATCAGGAACTTGGCGAAGGAAAAGGTCGAGAGCGCGGTCTCATCCAACACTTCCATACCAGGCGCGTCGCGAACCGCCTGGCGCATCAGACTCAGCAGGCGCGGAACATCGACGCCAAATTCATCCCGTGGCAGCTCGCCGGCGAATTGCGGCAAACGCAGGTCGAAGTCGCGCTCGAGGAATTGAAGCAGGGTCGCATTGAACCGGGGCTCGTCCTCGTGAAAGCGCAGATTGAATCGGGAAGAGGCGCTTTTTCTATCGAGCTTGACAGGGATGAGCAGCAAGGGCGCCCGATAGCTTCTGTCATCCTCAGGCTTCTTCTTCCATCGCAGGAAGCCGACCGCGAGAAATAGCGTGTTGGCGCCTCCCTCGGCGAAATCGTTGCGGACCTGTCGATCGAGTTCGATCAGCCGCGCTTCGAGATGTTTCGCATCGAGCGTGGAGGCTAATTCATCGCGTTGCAGAGCCTCCGTAGCGAAGCGGCGCTGGAGGTCCTGTCCGTGGATATCGCGATAAAGGTCCGCGTCGCGCTCTCCCAAGGGGTTTTGTTCGGGCAGCGAGATAAGGCGTATGGACGCGCCCGCAGCGAAACGGTCCTCGAGATAAGAAATATCCGTGCAGAGGAAGGGAATGGTCTTCTTCGTGTCCGGAAAGTTTAGAAGCCGATTGCGCAGCGTCAGATCGAGCAGCTTCTTCTGCCAACGCTCTATCCGTCCGGCCGCCGTCGTCGGCTTTTCTACGGCAATGTCAACGGGCAGCTCATCCATCGCCGGCGCGGGCGGCAGCGGCAATTCGACCGGCTCCGCTGGGATGTCGTCGACGACCGCGCGCGACGGCTCATGGGAGGCGAGCGGCGTGACGCCGCCGCCGCGCGACCGGCGCACGTCGATCGCGGCGATGAATTCCGAGCGCCGATCTTCGTCAAGTCGGCTTTCGACCAAGGACTGAGCTTGTTCCAACGTCATGGGGGGACGATTGGTGACGCCCGTCGTCTCGAACAAAATCATCTCGCGGGAGGCCAACGCCTTGCGAATTTCCATGGCGTCCGGTTCGATGGCGTTCGACAAGCTTCGCTTCGCCAGCCAGACGCCGACGGCCGCGTGACCGCGAAACATTAGGAGGATTGGGTAGAGTCCGGCGGCCTCCAGAGCCGCGCCGAAGAGCAGCGTCGTATCGAGACATGTCGCGAGGCCTTCGATCAAAATTGTGGAAGGCCGTCGTATTTTCTGCCCTCGCTCCTCGAAGCTTGCCGGCGGTTCGGCATAATGCAGCGAAAGCCCGGCGACGGCCGAGTAGATCGCCGCCGTGAGCAGAAATGCGCGCTGTGGATTTTCGCTTTGATAACCATCAAGCGCCGACGAATGGCCATGGTCCGCGAGCCGTTCAGCGGCGGCGCGCAATATTTTCGCGACCGCCGGATCGTTTGGCATGACGAAGGCGGGAAGAAGCTGGGCCATGTCGCCAATGCCGCCCCACTCGTCTCGCGCGAGCAGACGAACCGAACTTCTGATCTCGGCCAAAGTCCGATCGCCCATCGATAACGTGAAGACAATCTCGCCGCGCTCGGATTCGTTTAAGCCTGCAAGATAGGCCGGATCGAGTTCTACCTTTCGATCGGTGAGCGAGAGGCGATCGCCGGCTGCGAGTCGATCGACGACCCATCTCTTGCTTCGCAGAAATGGCGGATTAGAGACAAGATGGAGTTCGCAGCCCCCGAAATTCTCCGCCGTGGGATTGTTGACGGCGATCGAGCGGATGACCGGAATCGCGTTTTGGAAGGAAGCGTATGTGAAACTGCCGGCCACATCCGCCAGAACTTCAATTACGCGTGTAGTGTCTGAATTTCCTATCGTTTTCGAAGCAATAATTTCCATGGCAGCCCCCGGTTCGCGCCATCTTCGGAGCGATCCGGACGGAATGGTAATTCATGGGCTGCCTGCGGACCAGTTGGTAACAGGCCTTGGCTGCGGGCTAAATAAGCTCAGAGAATTGTTCGAGGTCCGACGCGGTTCCGACAAGGCCCTGCTGGGTGAGATTGGCGAGGTAATCTTCAACGGAATAAGTCGGATTCTTTAGGCGCGCGCGGACTTTGCGCACGGCAGCGCAGAAGATGCCCGGCGCGAGGTCGAGTTGGTTGCATAGGAATTCATCGGGATGCTGCGCGTCGATGTTGAGCGGTGCAAGCACGGCCTCGGGAAAGTGCTTCAAGTTCTGCGTCACGATCACGTCACAGCCGCCGACGATCGCCGCCGCGAGAACGTGACGGTCATTTTCATCGGGCAAAGAAAGCGAGGGGATGAGCGCCTCATAGCCGCTGACAAGGCAATCGCGCGTATGCCGATCCATGAGGTCTCGGGTGCGCTCCAGCACGGCGCGATCACGGTGCGGTTCGTTGCGAAGGAGCGCTTCGATCCATTCACGGTGGATATCAGCGCTCCATTTCGCACGGTACAAATCGGTGACTGCGAGCTGCAAAAGAATATCCCGCACAGCGGCGGGATAGAGGACGTTGGCGTCGAGAAGCACGGTGTAAACTGTCATGAGCGGCTGTAACCCATGCCGTGTTCCTGCGCTTCAGCAACAAGCTGGTCGAGGACTGTTTCGCGCTCGCGGTCGATGCGCTCCTTGTAGGCCATCACATCCTCCATGCGGACGCGGCGGTGCTTGCCGACCTTGTGGTGGGGGATGGCCTTGGCCTCGAGAAGCCCGATGAGAAACGGACGGGAGACGTTCAAAATCTCGGCAGCCTGCACCGTGGTCAGCTCGGCGTTTTCAGGAATGAGCGTAATGCCGCGCCCGGCGGCCATAGCCTCCAGGATTTCCATAAGCAAGGACACGGCTCCGGCGGGCAACTCGATCGGCTGATCCTGCTCGGCATCGGTGACGCGAAGCGTGAGCGGTCGATTGCGGTGGGCAAAGCGCGAGAGTCGCTGGCCAGAGGCGCGGGCAATGGCGGCATCCTGGGCCGTTGGAGGCAATTGGCGGTGAGCGAGCGCGGTCATGGTGTTCCCCTGTTTGTTATCGTTATTTCCTAAACGCAACATATGTATCAGACATAATAAATGCAACAGACGAAATAATTGCAAAAGCGTGGAAGGGGGTCCGCCCGCGAAGCTAAAGGTGGACGACCTCGAGGCCGCGAAAGCGCTGCTCGTCATAGGCCATTTTATTCCTGCCTTGACAGCGCCAGCGTGTGGATGAGGCGCTGGCGCCCGGCGCGTCAGCTATAAACACACATGTCAGAACTCAATAGACAAGTCGCAGCTTGTGCTCGTTAGAAATGTCACAGGCAGCGCCCACAATCTCGGGGTTCGAGCAGCGCGGCGCAGCCGGTCGGGTTAGCGCAGCCGCGCTGCTCGAACGGAACCCGCAATCTCTCAGAGACCTTCAGCCTACCTTGAAAATGCTCTTGGCCTGGCCGCCACGGCGCGGCGCCTTTTTGCTGCGGCTCTCACCGAGTTGCTTCTGGCGTTCTGCGATATAGGCCAGAACGGGCCCCAATCGCTTGTTCTCGACAATGGCGGCTTGATCGACCTGCTGCACCTTATCGAAAATGCGATAGGGCAGCTCGCGGCCCTGGTGTTTGATGACGAAGCGGCCATCCGGATAGTCGAAAATCGTCACGCGCTGGCGGGCGAGGGGACGTGTGATCTCGTTCGGCTCGAGGATGAATAGCACCTTGTCGTATTGAAGCGTCAGGCTGTTGGAGACCGTGCGCTCCTCCTTCCAAGCGAAAACCTCATCAAGATCGTCGTTCTTGCAAAGCGGCCGGTGAAGATCTTTGTCGCTGAAAGGGGCCTTCGCGAACCGGCGATTGTAATCCTCCATGAACGCCGGCAAGAAAGCGTTGCCGGCTTCCATCGTCGAGATTCCGGCGAGCCGAAGCTCCTTCACCAGCCGATCCTGCAACGTCAGATTCGCGCGCTCCACTCTGCCTTTCGCCTGGCTGGTGTTCGCGCAGATGATATCGATGTTCAGCTCATGCAGCGCTCGGCCAAATTGCGTCATGCCGTTGCCACCCGTCGCACCGGTCTTGTTCACGCGAAACGTCGCATGCTTGTCCGAGTAAAAAGCCACCGGCTTGCCGTAGTGCTGCAAATACGTGCGAGCGGCGACGAAATAATCGAACGTCGATTCGGTCTCGACAAAGGCCAAATGCATGATCCGGCTCGTGGCGTCGTCGATGAAAACGAGCAGGGTGCATTGAGGGCCACGATCCTCAAACCACCAATGCTCGGAGCCATCGATCTGAATGAGTTCGCCGACGCAGTCGCGCCGATGCCTCGGCTGGTGAACCGGTTTGAGACGTTGCCGGCGATCTTTCCAGAGCCCTTCAGCCAGCATCCAACGCCGCACTGTTTCTACGCCCAAACGCAATCCGTGACGTTCAGAAAGCTTTTCGGCCGCCAACGTCGGACCAAAGTCTGAGTAGTTGGCTCTTATCAGCGCCAGCGCTTCAGTCCTGACGACCGGCGGATACGATCGGTTGCTCGGCTTGCCCCGTCGCTTCGATAATAGCGCCGATGGCCCATCTGCCCGATAAACCTGCAACAAGCGAAACACCTGGCGCGGCGTCATGCGCATCAGCTGCGCCGCTTCCCGGGCCGAAATCTGCTCCCCAATCATGTCCCGCAAAACATGTATCCGGTCGATCTCCATGCAGCTCATCGATAAAACCATCATCACGCGCTTCTCCAAGCCGGGTCGTCTCCGAATGAGTGACATCTCTAAGGAGGAGAGCTGTGACCTTTCTAATGGGGTTCTACATCCAAGATTCGCATAATGTTGATTATGGAATTAAAACAATGTGTTACGAAGATTTTGCACGAGCTAAGTGTCTTCGTCACCGCCACGTCCGACAGAGGCCGCGCCGCCCAGCGCATCGTAACGACGTGCTGCAAGCCACTGGAGACGCAACGCCTGGATTTGCAGCACGCGGCGGAGGCCTGTGTATACTGAAAACTATATCCGGACGTAATGGTGATGAAGTCCGCCGAGAATGGGGTGTGGTTTTAAGTCTCCAATCCTATGAGCGCATCGGCAAGCACGCGCTGATCGCGCATCAGCGTTACGCGCGCGCCAAGCAGTTCAAACGCGCAACAAGGCGTTGCGCAAACTCCGCACGTTTCTGGGCCGCGTCGAGCGCGACATCGCGCGCAGGATCAAAGATAAATTCTCGTTGCGCGCGATTTTCGCGCGTCCGCTCTATCTCGCCGAGCGCGTGCGCGAGCAAAGGCAGAAGCGCGGGGCAAGAAGGTCTATTCCCTGCACGCGCCCGAGGTCGAATGCATCGGCAAGGGCAAGGCGCATCGCCTCTACGAGTTCGACGTGAAAGTGTCGGTGGCGACGACGCTGCATCCCTCGAAGGGCGGTCAGTTCGTGGCCCATGTGAAGGCGCTGCCGGGTAATCCTTACGACGGCCACACGCTTGCCGTCCTCATTCCGGAAATGGAGACGCAGATCGGCGCACAGATGAAGCGCATCGTCGCCGACCGCGGCTATCGCGGCCACAATGGCCGGAGACGCATAAGTTCCGGGTCCACATCTCGGGCCAGAGACGGAGCATCACCGAGGCGATCAAGCGCGAACTGCGACGCCGTTCCGCCGTCGAGCCGGTCATCGGCCATCTGAAAGCCGACCATCGCATGGGTGAAAGCCGACCATCGCATGGGCCGCAACTTCCTCGCCCATGCGGTCGGCGACGCCATCAACGCCGTTCTCGTCGCCGCAGGCTACAACTTCCGCCACCTGCTCGCCTAGCTCACAAGTTCGCCTTCTTGCTCGCCGAACTCGCCGGCCCGACATAATCAGAAAATAACCCCGTCACGCCGCAAGGACCGTTCTTCACGGACGACTGCTTAGTATGACCCCTGAAGGAAGACCCGACGACCGGCAGGTCGAGACGACTGCCAGCGCAATTTATCTGAATTTGCGGAGGCTACAGCTGTACGTAACACTGCAATCCTATGGCCCCGGTTTTTGGGAGATAATCGCTTCGACCTCGCCCAAAATGATCGTCAAAGCGGGTAACGACAAAGCATCGGGTATATCGCTTATGCTAACCAACAGGTATGATCCGCCCGAGCTATACATCGAAGAAATTAACTCGCTGCGAGTCGGGATGGGCGCACAGATGGTAGGCGCAATCATCGATGCGTTAAAATACCAACCCAGAGCCTTTCAAATCAGACTCAATGACCGGTCGCCAATAGTGAGAGACGACCTTACCTGGTGGCAGCACATCATCTCGGCGCATCCAGAATTCACATGGGTCAGAACGCAATTTTGAAATGAGGTGGCAACAGCGCGGACGACTGTCAGGAATCTTGTGTGGCAGGCCCACATTGTCATTCCGAACCATTCGTCGAGCATGGTGGCGTGCATGGAAGCGATCATCTTTTACATCCTCCTCATTGACGCAATCAGCGCCAATCTGATGGTACGATTTGGCAGCGAGTGGTACGTGCACAACTTCCGCACGATCTCCCGCTGGTTCCCGCCGGCGGAGGGATGGGCGCTCTATTACTTGGCGCTTGTCTTGTGGGTCGGCTCGCTCCTCTACCGCACTGGCAAGCTGTTTTAATCGCCGTAATGGACAGCATGAGCATTCGCGGCATGCTGACAAGCGGTATAATCAGCAAGCAGCCTCCCCCTCGCGCTTCGACGCGCCACTGTGGCGCGTCGATTGTGAGGAGGAGCACAAATGCCGCGCATTGACACCGCAAGGCACGATTGCATCCGCGAATTAAATGATGCGTTCCGCAAGACGTTGATTTGCTCGAAAGGCTCGCCTGTTCTGACCGCCGGCGTCGCTTCCCTACCGAGCGACGTGCAGGCTACCGGAATGCGCCGCGATAAAGGCCAGCGTGATGGCGATCGTTGAAGTGAAGGGAGCCGAACGGAAAGTAGCGGCGAGACGCCCGATCCTCAGCCGCGCGGCAGATCGAACAATCGATCGATTTTCGCCGCTATGATGAAGTCGTTCTCGTGCAGGCCCTTGATCTTCTTGGTATGCAAGGAGACTGTGGCGTATCCCCAGCCGAAACTTACGTCAGGATGATGGCCTTCGACATCGGCGAGTTCGCTTACGGCGGTGACGAAGTTCAGCGCCTCGCGGAAATTCGCGAAGAGGAAACGGCGCTCGATGCGATGCGCATCGTCGCACAAATCCCAGTCTTGGACATTCGCCAGAAACGCCTCGGCTTGCTCACGCTCGAGAGGCGGAACGCCGCCACGGCAGGGTACGCAGGTCTTCTCCGCGAGAGCCATAGTCATCGATCGAACTCCTCGGACACGATATCTAGCGCGCCGCCGATCGCTGACACGCCGGCCAGCCAACGCAAAGAGCAGTACAATGGGATGAAGAATTCTCTCGGCCGACGTGGCGACGATAGCGGATCATGAAGCGGGGAAAATCGCGGCGGCAGGCCCAGAAATTCCTTTCGATGCACGATCAGACCGCCAATCTTTTCCAATTTCGCCGTCGCGAGAATATGTCTGCGCTTGATTGTCACGCCTTTCGCGACCATGCCTTTGCGGCCTGGCCCGAGATCGCAATCGCTCAGCTCGCCGCGCGAAGGAGCCGTTATCCGGAAAACCACCTCTTCGCGTCCACGCTCAGGTTAACTTGACGGCGCCCCGAACCGGACTACGTCATGGAGAATTCGTCAGCGTCGAGCAACTCCATGCAGAGCAACCCGGATATTCCAACCAGGAGACGGGCATGGCCAAGAAAGAAAATGCGATCAAGAGCGACGACAAGATCATCGCCATGCTCAACCGCATCATGGAAAGTGAACTGGCGGGCGTGGTGCGCTATACGCACTATTCCTTAATGGTGTTCGGCTACAACCGCCTCCCGATCATTTCCTGGCTGCGCGGACAGGCAGACGAATCTCTCGCCCATGCGCACCAGGCGGGCGAGTTGATCACTCACATCGCCGGCCATCCGTCGCTTCACATCGGCCCGCTGCTGGAAACCCACAAACACGATATCGGCGATATCCTGCGCGAGTCGCTGGCCCACGAAGGGGCGGCGTTGCAGCTTTACCGCGACCTGCTCAAGGAAGTGGAAGGCGTGTCGGTGATGTTGGAAGAGTATGCGAGCGCGCAAGATGATCTACACCGAGGAACTGCATCAGGGAGAGGTCAACAAGATGCTGCGAAAACCGGGGGACGTGTCCGTTTTTTCCGGTCGCTGATCAGCTTATCCGCCGGTTATTGGGGAGATGGGATAGCCGATTGCCCCTGCCTCGCCCTGGCAAAATGCTTTCGCCGAACGGTTGATCGGGTCGATCCGACGCGAGTGTGTCGACCATCTCATCGCTCGATCGAGCTGCGCAACGCGCACTATAACCTACACATCATCCGCAGGGCGCTGGCGCGGCCGGGTAACGGGCCGCGGCTGTGAGCGCAGCGGGCCGCGCATGCCGGAAGCGGTGTGCGCGGTCCACTCAGGCGGTCCCGCCCCGCTGCTCGGCTATGCGGCCAGGGCCGCTGCCGAAGCGGACCCCCGCGCTTCACAACTCAGGGGGCGTCCTCCTTCCGCCAAAATGGGCGGATGCGGCGGGCCAAAAAACCGGACTTTTTCGAAGCAAAACGCGCCCCTCGTTGTCAGCTATGTTGTTGAATTTCAACACGCTATGAAGGCAGTAAACCGGACAAAAAAGCGGACGCAGAAACGGGCAATGGCGGGGGCGGGACATTCCCCCTTACGGACGCGCTGCTGAATCGCAGCCGCTTCTGAACGCCAATCGACGGACCGTCTTGTGTTAATTTAAAATAATCTGCATTCTAAACAAGTTGCTTCAAATCAACCAATGCATTAGTCAGGCCTTGACCTAACAGCAATCTTCGTGATATGTTGTTTTAAAGCATCTCAAACATATAAGAAGTAGCTTTAAAATGCCATGACCCGTGTAAGCAAAATCGCAGAGGCTCCACCCTACGCCGTCGAGACGGCCCTAAAGCGCCTCGGCGCGAATATCCGTACGGCACGGCTACGCCGCGGCCTGCGCCTCGACGAGCTTGCCGCAAAAATCGGGCTGTCCCGCTTCGCACTATCCGATGTCGAAAAGGGCAAGCCGACGACCGGCATCGCCGCTTACGTCGGGGCGCTCTGGGCCCTCGGCCTGCTCGGCGACATGGAAACGGTTGCCAGCCCCGACCGGGATGAGGAAGGCAAGACCCTGGAAGCCGCGCGCCGGCCGAAGACCGCTCATGGCAGCAGGAAGCTGGACAATGAGTTCTGAGCGCGAATGTTTCGTCTATATCGTTCTGCCCGGCGCGACGGAGTTCGTGACAGCCGGCCGTTTCCGCGTGACCACCGACCGGACCGGGGTTGCGCGCGGCTCTTTCGTCTATGGCAAGAGCTATCTTGCCCGGCCCGACGTCGTTGAATTCGACCCCATCGAATTGCGCCTTGCGCCGCGTGTCTATGAGACCGTGCGGCTTGACGGCTTCTTCGGCGCGATCCGGGATTCCATGCCGGATTATTGGGGCCGCAGGGTGATCGAAAAACACGCCGGCCTCACCGTTCTCGAAGAATTCGACTATCTGCTGCAAGGGCCGGACGATCGCGCGGGCGCGCTCGGATTCGGGCTCAATGTCACTCCGCCCGCGCCGCGCCGCGCGTTCAACAGCACCCTCGACCTTGCGCGTCTCCAGGCCGCCGCCGATGCCATCATGGCGGATGACGCGGACCGGGCCGATGAAATCGTGGCCCAGGCCGGCAATCTGGTCGACCCCGGCACTTCGATGGGCGGCGCCCGTCCCAAGGCTGTCGTCCAAGACGACAGCAGTCTCTGGATCGCGAAATTCAGCGCGCGCGAAGACCGCTTCAACTATCCGCGCGTCGAGCATGGCATGTTGCGCCTTGCCGCCGAATGCGGCCTTCATGTCGCGGACAGCCGTCTTGAAACCGTCGGCGGCAAGGATGTCCTGCTCGTGCGTCGCTTCGACCGCGACCCCACCGAAAGCGGCTATCGCCGTCACCGCATGGTCAGCGCCCTCACCTTGCTGCGGACGGGTGACCAGCCGGAAGACCGCGCGCAGTGGTCCTACCTCCTCCTTGCCGATGAAATCAGGCGCGTCAGCGCTGCAACGGAAGCCGATCTCCGGGAGCTGTTCGGCAGGATTTGTTTCAATGCGGCGGTTTCCAATCTCGACGACCACCCGCGCAATCATGCGGTGCTCGGCAAGGACAGGAGTTGGCGGCTCAGCCCCGCCTACGATCTCACGCCAACCCCGGCCATCGCCGAGGAGCGGCGCGATCTTGCGATGACATGCGGCCCCTATGGCCGCTACGCGAACCGCCTCAATCTGATCGCCGGCCACGGCCGTTTCCTGCTTTCGGAAGATGACGCGGCGGCAATCTTCGACCGCATCGCCGCAACGGTAAAAAAGCGCTGGCGCCCGCTCATGCGCAGCATCGGAGTGACCGAACGCGACTGCGAAATCATCGCCCGCGCCTTCGTATACGGCGGACTCTTCCTGCAAGAGCGCGAGGCCTGATCGATGAGGGTCTACGGTATCGATTTCACGAGCACGCCATCACGCCGCAAACCCCTCGCCTGCCTTGCCTGTACGTTTGACGGCGGCCTCCTGCGTACAGAAACCCTCGAAGAATGGCGGGATTTTTCAGAGTTCGAGCGGGCGCTGAAACGCCCCGGGCCGTGGATCGCCGGCATTGACTTTCCATTCGGTCAATCCCGGCAATTCATTGAAAACATCGGCTGGCCAGCCGACTGGGCCGGCTATGTCCGCCACGCGCAAAGCCTCGGACGGGCCGGATTCCGGAAAGCGCTCGACAGCTACCGCGCGTCCCGGCCTGACGGCGACAGAGAACACCGCCGCCAGACAGACATGGCTGCGGGGTCGATAAGCCCGCAAAAACTTTATCGCGTTCCGATCGCTTTGATGTTTTTCGAAGGCGCTCCGCGCCTGATCGACGCAAACGTTATGATTCCGCGTCTCCAGGACGGCGACCCCGGACGCATCGTCGTCGAGGCCTACCCCGGCATGCTCGCCCGCTCGATCATCGGCCGCCGCAGCTACAAGCAGGACACGAAAAAGAAACAGACGGAAGACCAGCGCACCGCGCGGCTTCAACTCCTCGCTGCCCTGCGTGATGGTGACGCGGAAGCTCGTTACAGCTTCGCGATCGAAACATCGGAAGCGCTCTGCGACAATCCCGGTGGAGACCATCTCGATGCTCTGCTTTGCGCCATACAGGCCGCCTGGGCTTGGCGGAACAGAGAGAACGGGTTCGGGGCGCCTGAAACGCTCGACGCTGCCGAAGGCTGGATCGCCGATCCGCAGCTCAGCGATGAAGCGAACAGCAAGCATGGAGGGCCACGGTAAATGGAAGCGACCACGCCGCCACACCTCCTTCGTCCTGCTTCCCGCCCCTTGCTACGATCATGAGTGCGTCGTCCGCGAGTGGCCGCTGCAGCCTGAGCGCCTCTTCGGCGGGAGCGGCCATCCAAAGGTCAATCTCCTTGCGCGTCGTCAAAATGACGGGCATTGCCTTCGGGTGGATTACGCCGACTGCCTTGTTCGGCTCAGTGGTGAGAAACGCGAAGAGTTCATCGGTTGTCTCGCCTGCCTTCACCTTGCACACAGAGGTCCCGCCTGCCTCTACCCCGACCCTTTTCCGCATGCGCATGTCGTGACAACGACTACATACAAATCCCTGCACGGCGCGCGCGGCGGCCTCGCGCTCTGGAACGATGAAGCGCTGAGCGACAGGATCAACCACGGATTCTTCCCGGCGTGCAGGGATCAGTGATGCTGCATGGCGTTCGCCGGCAAGGCCGCCTGCCTCGGCGAGGCGCTACGCCCAGAGTTCAAAGTCTATAATGAGGCTATCGTGGAGAACGCGCAGGCTCTGGCGGGGACGCTCAGCGACGGCGGGCTTCGCATCGTCACCGGTGGAACCGACACCAGCCTGATGCTGATCAACCTTGCGGCCCGAAACATCACCGGCGACGTGGCGGCGGCGGCCCTTGAGCGCGCGGGCCTCGCCGTCAACAAGAACCTGATCCATTTCGATCCGCGCCCTCCCGAAGCGCCTTCGGGTTTGCGCCTTCCCAGCAACGTCGGGACGACGCGCGGCTTTGGGGTTTCGGAATTTGATCGTGCAATGGATAGCTCGCATCCTGCAAGTTCCAACTGACGCGCTGACGATCGCGACTGTTCGTGAGAAGGTTCGAGCGCTCTGTAGGAGGCGCCCTACCTACTGAGCCTCACGAAGCCCCTTTTAAGTAGAATGGAGGCGCGGCCATGGCGGCGATGAGTCCCGAAGAGATCATCCTTGAGACGTCGGCGGCGGATTTTCGACTTCCCGCCACGGACGGCCGAACCTACTCGCTCGACGATATCGCCGGCGAAAATGGAACAGTGATCGTCTTCATCTGCAATCACTGCCCTTACGTCAAAGCCGTGATCCACCGGCTTGTCGGCGACGCTCGCGTGCTCATGAAAGAAGGGATCGGCTTTGCGGCCATCTGCGCGAACGACGCCGAGATTTATCCCGAGGACTCCTTCGACAAGATGAAGGAATTCGCAAAGACGCACAATTTCCCCTTCCCCTATCTTCACGACGAAGCACAATCCGTCGCGCGAGCCTATGGCGCGGTCTGCACGCCCGATTTCTTTGGCTACGATCGAGATCGCAAACTCAAATATCGAGGCCGTCTCGATGCGGGACGCACGGCTCCGCCTCCGGCCGGAGCGAGGCGAGAACTCGTCGAGGCGATGCGCGCCATCGCCGCCACGGGAGCGGCCCCGCCCGACCAAATTCCCTCGATCGGCTGTTCGATTAAATGGAAATCGACGCTCGGCTGAGCGCACCAAGCAGACTTGAGATAGCGTCTGCCCTAAACAGGCGCCGAAATCGCGCCGAGCGGCAGGCGCAATTTGAGGACGGGCGCAACATGACCTTCCTTGTTGTACGAGGGCGATCCATGCAATCGCCTGCTCTTGTTGAGCAAGGCGCTGTTCGGATTTGTGGGCGCGTCATGGCGCCTTTGGCCACACCCCAACTTCCTCCGAGCCGATTCGTTCCTGTTCGAACGCGTTTTCAAGGTCGTGTAGCTTCGTGATACTTGCCACAACCCGCGCAACCTCCGTATCGTCAAGCGGGGGGCGACATCGCATGCGGTTCCAGGCGAGCAATAATTCGAGCGCGACGTCGGGGTCGACATTGTGCCAGAGCAAATGGCCGGTCAGCGAGGCAATCGTCGAGTTGCGTTGACCCTCCGCCACCCCTTCTTTCACGAGATGCCGCCAATCGGAAAGCGAACGTCCGACGCGCAGCCCCTGAATTGGCCCGATCAGCCAGCGCGACAGAGGCGCCAGCGCGATCTCATCGGGGTTGCGTCCCGGAGCCCATTCGTAAAAAGCGCCGCTCGGGTGAATGGACGGCGGGGCGACGATGTAACCGCCGTCGCCGCGCAAATCGATTCCCTGCGCCAAGCCAGCGCGATTCCTGACGAGGCCGCCCGGGTGAGCGAAATAGAGGTGACGGCCGCCGCCGCCGGTTGTCGCTTCCACCGTCGCGGGAACCGGACCGTATCTGCGCTCCAATCGTTCGAGCGCCGCGTCGCCTCCGTGCTTCGGATCGACATCGAGGACAATCAGATTTGAAATCTCGCCGCTGACGACTCCGATATTGGCGTCCGGCCATCGCCGGAACCATTCGGCGACGTCATCCCTCGAAGGTCGTCGGATCTGCAAATGCGCCCAAGGGATGAGCGGTCGCTTATCGCGCGGCCGCAGCGGCAAAATCGACCAGCCGTGAGCCAAGTAACGCTTAGCTGCTTCGGCCCTCGCCGCCTGTTCGGCCATCGCCTCCGCCTCACCCGAGCCGCCGGAAGAGCTCTCGTTCGTCCCTTTACGGGCTTCTTCCCTTTAAGGACTTACGGGAGGCTTCGGGAACAGGTCAAGCGCTGGCGACGCCAATGCAAAGCTCCAAGTGCATATATGTTACATAAAGACCGGCGCGGTCAGGGAGCCCGCCCTTGGCAAGACTCCAACCGCGCCTGATAAGGGCGCGGCAATTGGCGCGGCGACGGATGGCGCAAATCTCGTCTGACAAGCAAACCAGGGTCCCCACCGCCATTGAATTGGCGAGTCGGCAGCGCGAAATTTCCGTTTCGGAGTTCTTTCTCAAGAACCGTCACCTGCTTGGATTCGATACGCCCGCCAAGGCGTTGGTCACCGCCGTCAAAGAGGCTGTGGACAACGCCCTCGACGCTTGCGAGGAAGCGGGGGTGTTGCCTGATATTGTTGTGCACGTGCGCGATCGTTTAGGGAAAGCGCGAGTCGTCGTCGAGGACAACGGCCCTGGCATTGTCGAGAGCCAAATCGCGCGCATTTTCGGCAAACTGCTTTACGGATCGAAATTCCACAAACTGAGCCAGTCGCGCGGCCAGCAGGGGATGGGAATCTCGGCCGCGGGAATGTACGGCCAGCTGACCGTGGGTAAGCCGCTGCACATCATCAGCCGCACTGAAGGCGACGAACTCGCTTCGGAGCTTTATGTCTCGATCGATACCGCCAATAACCGGCCGGACATCCACAGGAAGAGACGCGTCGAGTGGGACTGCCCGCACGGAACGCGCGTCGAGATGGAGATGGAGGGCCACCATCAAGCGGGGCCGCATTCGGTTGAAGTCTATTTGAAGCAGACGGCCATCGCCAATCCGCATGTGTCGATCACATACGTTGACCCGCATGGGAAAGAAACCCAATTTCTTCGCTGCGCCGATAACCTTCCCTCTCGACCAAAAGAAATCAAACCGCATCCGCACGGCGTCGAGCTTGGTCGTCTCATCCAAATGTTGAGCAACACAACGAGTCGGTCCTTGTTGCGGTTTCTCGTCGATGAGTTTTCATGCGTGGGTAAAAAGACGGCGATCGAGATTATCAAGCGCGCCGGCAAGCCGCTGACCGATCGCTCTTACCCAACCCACATCGCCCACGCGCAGGCCGCCGCACTGCATCGCGCGATCCAAAAAACGCGCGTCTTGGCGCCGCGGACGGATTGCATTGTCCCCATCGGCGAATCACAACTTCTCGAAGGCTTACGCAAGGAATTGGCGGCGGATTTCTATACAACCGCCACGCGGCCCGCCGCAGCCTATCGCGGCAACCCGTTCCAAGTGGAAGTCGGAATGGCGTTTGGCCGCCCCGGCGAGCTTGACATTGAGGTCGACGCCGGCGGCCATATGCGACGCAAACAAAAAGCGCAACATGCCAGCGCGGTCGAACAGCTGATCGCGCCAAAGGACGAGCCTGTTCGTCTTTTGCGTTTTGCGAATCGGACGCCGCTCCTCTACCAGCAGTCAAGTTGCGCCATCACCAAGGCCGTAATTCAGACGAACTGGCGGACCTATGGCCTCCATCAGACCAAGGGGGCGTTGCCGATTGCGCCAATGGCGATCTTGGTCCACGTCGCCTCGGTTTGGATTCCCTACACTTCCGAGTCCAAGGAAGCGATCGAGCCCTATCCGGAAATTCTCAAGGAGATCAAATTAGGGCTGCAACAATGTGCGCGTCGGCTCGCGCATTACCTGCGCCGCGAACTTCACCTTCACCAGGAATATGACAGACGGGCCCACATTGAGAGATATCTACCGCATATTGGCGCCGCCCTGCAGGACATTCTGGCGCTGAGCGATGATGAACGGGATTCTACCGTGAACATGCTTGATGACGTCCTCCACACGAGCCGCACGACCAAAAGGTCGAAACCATGAAGAACGCCAGCTCCGTCAAGACGCCCAGCGAGCAGGATAAAGAAACGATCACCTTGATTGAATCGATCGCGCGCGAGGTCCGCAAAGACATCGACACTGGAGTCTTGCCTAGCATTAAGCTCCCCGCCCGCGGCCTCGACAATGTGACCTATGATGAAATGAAAGGCTATTTGGAGCTGGGCGGCGCGCACAAGCTGCGCACATTGACGGTGAACACCGCCCGATCTTTCGCGCAAACGCTACGCCTGATGGCGACTTCCCGCGCCATGGTCGAGAGAAATGATTTCGCCACGAAGCGCGAAGCCTACTACATCAGCAAGAACTGGGGGGACTGCCGATTCGA
>Ga0194113_10001746_pt1 | contig 29713 bp, 27 predicted proteins | sample TA2MahC200mmetaG_FD_146193 | JGI IMG/M metagenome (GOLD analysis project Ga0194113, IMG submission 146193) | Freshwater microbial communities from Lake Tanganyika, Tanzania - TA2015017 Mahale Deep Cast 200m | ecosystem: Environmental > Aquatic > Freshwater > Lake | place: Tanzania: Lake... | reverse complement strand
CAGATCGCAGGCTATAGCCAAGATGAATGCTCCGCCCAGCGTGATGCCGTTTATTGCGGCTATCACCGGCTTGGGCATGGTCTGTATCTTGAGCAGGACAGTAAGGAAGCTTTTCTCGTCGTGAGTGACCGCGCGACCTCTGACCGTGCTTGCCATCGGCGGCAGGTTCTCGGTATCCATCGTTGCCGCCCAGTTAAAATCGAGCCCGGCGGAGAAAACCTTGCCTGCTCCTGTCAGGACAATTGCCTTAATCTCTTTATCCTTACCAGCCTCTTCGAACGCCATATCCATCTCGCCCATCATCTCCATATTGAAGGCGTTGCGTTTCCCGGGGCGGTTCAGGGTGATTACGGCTATACCATCCTCCTTGTCCAGCAGCACCATCTTGTAAGGCATCTCCGCCTCCTTCAATGGCTAGTCGTTTGCAGCCAGTATGCGACCCAGAGGGCTATCACCCGTCAGAAGCTCCTCCGCCTCACAGATAATGTTGTCTATCAGCTCTTTGACCGTGACAATCCTGGTGATTGCCCCCACCGCCATCGAGCCGCCCATGAGAGGCATGGGCTTCGATGTCGAATGCGGCTTGGCATCGCCCACCAGTTGATACACCTCGCCTTTCCGGGTCAACTCGTCAAGTCCCGGCGGCGGTGGTGCGAACACCCTGTTTCGTATCTCGGGGTCGTAAGGGCTGGCATTCACCAGCGCTTGCTTATGACGCTCAGCGATGGGACATTCCATTGTCGCCATGAAGGCAGTGCCCATATACACGCCCTCAGCCCCCATCGCCAGCGCCGCCAGAAAGGTGCGCCCGTCGGCGATGCCGCCTGCGGCTATCACGGGTATCTTGAGCATTTTCGTCGCCATGCTGACGCTGGTCAGGGTACTCAGATGAACGGCGGATTTCTCGCCCTCCCCCTCGATTCCCACCATGACAATGGCGTCTGCCCCGTGCCGTTCCGCTGCCTGAGCGTGTTTCATCGTTCCTACCTTGTGAATCCAGGGGATGCCTGCCTCTTTGATGCGCCTGCCGTGCTCTTCAGCCTTGTAAGCCGAGGTGAAAACCGCTGCCACTTTCTCTTCGATGGCGACCTCCCGCAGCTCGTCTATCCGGGGATGTCCGATAAGGGATAAATTCACGCCGAACGGCTTGTCTGTCATAGAGCGGGCTTTGCGGATATCCTTGCGCAGCTTCTCCGGGGTGCCCAGCGCAGTAGCGGTGATGATGCCTAACCCGCCCGCCTCGGAGACCGGGGCTGCCAGCACAGACCTGCCGAAGCCGCCGAATGCGCCCTGGATAATAGGGTACCTGCAGCCCAGCAGTTCAGTGACTCTGGTTTTCCATTCCACAGCGCCCCCTCTCGATTCAGCCTCCCTACCAGCTTCGGGGCAATCCCAGCCCCATGGCGCAGATGAGATTTCTCATCACCTCGGAGGTACCGCCCGCCATGCTCAGACCGCGGCACTGCTGGTATTCCTTCTCATACCTGCCCTTGAGCGGAGACCAGCGGGATTCTTTCACCTGCGCGTAAGTACCGATTATCTCGCAGGCAGTGGCAGTGAAGCGCTGCACCATCTCAGTGGCGAGAATCTTCGCCGCCGCAGCCAAAGGCGCCGCCATCACCAGCCCGCCCTTAATCTGCCCCCAGAGCACGGAGTAGGAGAAGGCACGTCCCACATTTATCTCGATTTCCATCTGAGCCAGCTTGTGCCTGACAAAGATATTTTCAGCCAGCAGCCTGCCGTCCCGCTTTGTCTCCCGGCAAAACTCCAGCAACTCCTCCAGTTCCCGCCTCAGATAGGCAAACAGAGCAATCATGGAACGCTCGAAGTTCGAAGTCATTTGAGAGGCTACCCAGCCCTGATTCTCCTCACCAACCATATTGCGCGCAGGGATACGCACATCGTCGAGAAAGACCTCGTTGAACAGATGCGAGCCGTCCATGCTCAGAACCGGCCTGACGGTGATACCCGGCGTTCGCATGTCGACCAGAAAAAAAGAAAGCCCGCGGCTTCTTTTCTCTTCGGGATTCGTGCGGGCGAGCAAAAAGCCCCAGTCGGCGCGGTGCGCGCCGCTGCTCCATATCTTCTGACCGTTCACTATGTACTCATTCCTGCTTCTCACCGCGCGAGTTGTGAGCGCAGCCAGATCCGAGCCTGCGCCGGGCTCGCTCCACAGTTGCGTCCAGAACAGCTCAGCCCGCGCTATAGGAGGCAAGTGCTCCTTCTTCTGCTCCTCGTTGGCGCTGACCAGAAGCGTGGGAGCCAGCAGGGTTATGCCCCAGTGGTCAACCCCTGCTCCCCTGTGATAGCCCATGACATCGCTGAAGATAAACTGCTGCAAAAGCGAAGCGTCCTGTCCGCCGTATTCCCTGGGCCAGGGCAGGGAGAGCCAGCCTTTCGCTGCCAGCTTCTTCGCCATCTGCTTGTGAAATTTCCAGCACTCATCCAGCCCGAATATAGCCTCCATGGATGTGCCCCACTCAGGGGGAGCGTGCTTCATCTCTTCTTTGAAAAAATTATCGAATTCTCTTCTCAGTGCTTCTTCTTCCGGGGTGTAACGGAAATCCATCGGTTCTCCTCTCGCGGTCAAGCAACGCTGGCTGCTTCTAATTCCTCAAGGAAAGTTGCGCGGCCTTTCCAGTATCTCTCCCTTTCCACAAGTATCGCCGTCGCCTGCCCCAGACCGCCCGGTATGGATGCCAGACCGTATCTGGACTTGCGCCGATTCATCTCATGTGCCATTGTCCCCAGCAGCCATACGCCGCTTGCTCCCACGGGGTGACCGATGCAGCAGGCGCCGCCGTTAACGTTCATCCTCTCCGGGTCAATGCCCATCTCTTTTATCAGGAGCAAAGGTACAGCTGCGAAGGCTTCATTGGTCTCCCAGAGATCTATATCGGCTGCAGACAGCCCCGTCCTCTGCAGAGCTTTCTTCGATACCAGGCAGACGCCGTATGGCGCAACTTTGGGATCGATGCCCCCCCAGGCAACCGCTCTTACTGTGACCATCGGCTTCAAGCCCAGCTCTTTAGCCTTCTCCTTGGACATAAACATAGCCGCGGCAGCCCCGTCGGTCTCTTTAGAGGAACTGGCTGCGTTTATCTTTCCATCCGGCTTATAGATGGGCGGCAGAGCGCGTATCTTCTCGATGGTTGAATCAGCCCGCACACACTGGTCGAAATCAACGACCTTCGTCGTGCCGTCCGTTAACCTGACCTTTACCGGAATCATCTGATGCTTGAACCTGCCCTCTCTCTGCGCTGCGGCAGCCCTCAGATTGCTCCTCAGTGCCCACTGGTCCAACTCCTCTTTGGCAATGCCGAATTTATCGGCAGCATACTCGGCGCTCAGACCCAGACCCATAACTGAGGTGGGGTCGATTCTGTCGAATATCTTGGAGTTCGGCTGCCAGCGCACGAGGTAATCTTTGGCAAGTTCGAATAAATCCGCATCGGGGGTGATTACGGGATTGGGGAAATGGGACAGGCTCTCCAGCCCTCCGGCGATAACGATGTCCGCCGCACCGGATTGAATCGCCATTACGGCAATGTGGGCGCCTGCCATACTGGAACAGCAGGCTCTTTCAACACTTAGGCCCGATACCTCAAACGGAAAGCCTGCTGCCAGCGAGACATTCCTGGCAATATTCGCCTGCTCCCCGATTTGAGTCGGCGTGCCGATGATAATGTCGTCTATTGAAGGGGGGGCAATCCCGGTTCGCTTCATCAATGCCTGAACGGCGATAATGCCCAGGTCATCGGAACGGACATCAGCGAAGAAACCGGGATTCTTCTTGCTCGCCCTCCCGAAAGGAGTGCGCACAAAATCCGCCAGTACCGCTTCTCTCAACTCAGCCATCATCCAGCCCTCTGATGTTTTGTCGATTGGAAAGCTTACTCGCTACTTCACTTGCCTTTGAACACAGGCTCGCGCTTCTCCATGAAAGCGACTGCTGACTCCTTGAAATCCTCGGTGTTTATCAGTATTTCCTGTGATTTCTCCTCATGCTTTAATTGTTTAATTATGTCCTTCTCTTCCATCGCCTTGTATAAGTCTGCCTTAGCCCTTGCCACCGCCAGAGGCGGGTTCTTCGCTATTCTCATCGCCAGCTCTCTGGACGCCTTCATCAGGTCGTCGTGCGGAACGACCCTGTTCACCAGCCCGATTTTTTCCGCTTCGGCAGCATCGATCGCATCGCCAGTGAGTATTAACTCGCAAGCTTTGGCTGGGCCCACCAAACGCGGCAAGGTAAAAGAGCCGCCGGTATCCGGTACAATCCCTCTCTTCACAAAAGCCATGATGAACTTTGCCCTGTCGGATGCGATTCTAATATCGCAGCCCAATGCCAGCGAAAAGGCAGCGCCAACGGCAGGCCCATTGATAGCAGCTATCACCGGCTTGCTCATGTTCCTTATCCTGAGCAGGCCTCCTATAACAGTGCCCCTGCCATAGGTCTGATCATCAGGAGCAGTGCTTGGTAAATCCTTCTTATCTCCCACCAGACTTTCGGGGTTGGTAAACATGTTCAAGTCTATACCCGTCGAGAAATATTTACCGGCACCGGTGAGTATCACTGCCCTCACCTTATTGTCTTCAGCTACCTCCTTCAGCGCATTATCGATCTCAACCATGAGTATGAAATCAAAAGAGTTGGCTGCAGAAGGACGGTTCAGGGTGATTATTGCAATCGGGCCCTCTTTTTCTAAAATGAGTGCCTTATAAGCCATTGATACCTCCTTGTCTCTTATAGAGGGAAGACCCTTAGCGCGCAGAGTGGCTTTGCCACTCTGCGCACCCTACCTGCCCAAATATCCTCTCGGCTATTTCTTGGCTTTTTTAAACGCATGCAGGGTTATTTCGTCCGATACCTTCTCGTAATCCACCTCTACAGGCATTCCGATGTAAACCTCCTCGGGTTTCATCAGCCCGTGAGATACCAGACGAGGCCCCTCTTCCAGTTCCACCAGCAATACCGGCCAGGGGTAGGGCATGGTAGCATGCTGGATGGTATAACTGTTAACCGTGCCCTTGCCGCTGCAGCGAGCCCACTCGTAGTTGAATGAGTTGCAGAAAGGACACATCTCAATAGGCCAGAAGCGGAACTTGTGGCAGTCAGTACACTTCTGCAGTACAAGCTCGTGGCGATTCAAACCATCGTAATATTCCTGGTTGATGGGTCCGGGAATAGGTGCTAATCTCGCTACTTCTTCCATCTGACTCCTCTCTATTTCGTGCCTATAACTATGGCGCTGGTGGGGATGCCGCTGCCGCTGGTCACCAGAACGTGCTTGCAGTTGGGCACCTGTACGTACGAAGTCCCTCTCAACTGGCGCACACCTTCCACAACCTGATTCATGCCGTGGATGTAAGCCTCGGAGAGGCAGCCGCCGCTGGTATTGGTAGGAAGCCTGCCTCCTATCTGAAGAGCGCCGTTTCTGACGAACGGGCCGCCTTCCCCGAACTTGCAGAAGCCGAAGCTTTCCAGTTGCATAATCACCAGAGGTGAGAAGGCATCGTAAATCTGGGCGCAGTCTATGTCTTTAGGCCCTATACCCGCTTCCTTCCACAGATGCGGAGCCATGCGGGTGTACTCTTCAAGGTCGGCTATGTTCTGGCGCTGATAACTGGTCATCATCTCCATCCAACTGCCTGTCCCCTGCTCCGTTGCCATGATATAGACCGGCTTCTGCTTCAGATGCTTCGCCCTATCGGGAGAGGTTATTAGCACGGCGCAGGCGCCATCGGTCTCCTGACAGTAGTCGAACAGGCGCAGCGGGTAAGCAAGCATCCTGGCGTTGGCATGGTCTTCCATGGTAAGCGTCTTGCTGTGCATCATAGCTTTGGGATTCTTATTGGCATGCTTTCGGAAGGCAACAGCCACCTCGCCGAAGTCGGTGGTCTTCGTTCCGTAGAGGTGCATATGCCTCACAGCCATGACCGCGACCATGGAGCCGGGCGCCATCAATCCGAAAGGAATGGAATACTGGAAATGTCCCATCATGGGCATAGCCATAGCCATCTGACCGTAGCGAAAACCGGAGCGTTCGTTCAGCGCCCTGAAGCAGACAACATTCTTAGCCTTGCCCAGGGCTACGGCCATAGCCGCCATCTGTATAGTGCCGCAGCCGGCGCCGCCGCCGAAGAAGACCTCGGGGAAAAATCTCAGGTTTTCCAGTCCCAGATTCCTGGCGATCTCGTCAACCTGATTGCCGTCCACGGAGAATCGAACTATGCCATCGATTTCCTTGGGGCTTATCCCGGCATCGTCGCAGGCTCCCTTTATTACCTCCAGCGCCAGACGCATCTCGCTGCGGCCGGAGTTCTTGGAGTACTCAGTCTCACTAATACCTACAATACAGGATTTGTCCTTCAGACTATCCATTTATCAACCCCCTAAATATTAGCTATGAGCTTTCTTGGACGGCAAAGCCAGGGTAATCTGGGCATCGCAGAACGCATTGCCGCTAGCTGTAGAATCGACCTGCAGGTCTACGAGATGCAGGCCTTTCATGTAGTTATCTTCCTGGCCGATGTACTTCTTAGTGACTTTGCCCGAGACGACCAGGGTATCGTCAGCATAGCAAGAGCCCTGGATGTTGAAGCGGATCCTCTTCAGTTCGGCTGTGGGACCGCCCCAATCGGTTGCCAGCCTGCATAATAGACCTTCGGAATGCATTATGTTTACGATGATATTTTTCTGGCTACCCCTTTCCGCAAAGGCTTTATCGTGATGTATGGGATTGCTGTCTCTGGTAGCCCAGGCACCGCAGCTAATCTTGACCGCGTCCATTTGCATTTCGTAAGAACCGATATCCTGCCCCTCCGCCACATCCTCCCAGTAAACCTTTTTCCACTCCGGCATTGTTTGCCTCCTTTAATGATAACTTTTATTGACCGTTTTCAGCTCCCTGAATCTCATCCTTCCGCGGAAGGAATGCACTTCTCTTAGGTGCTCGACTTATACTTCAACACAACACGAATTTCCTTACCCACTACCTCGCCCCTCTGGTTGCGGTAGGTCTGCGTGGTGGTGATGAAATGACCTTTCCCTATGCGGGTCTTCTTCTCTTCCGACACTTTATCCAGTCTCATTGTGTAGCTCAGGACATCGCCCGGGCGCACCGGCAGATAGTACTCATGAATCATATCTGTGGCAACGAATGTGTCATAGTCTCCGGGCAGCTCAAGCTCTGCCATGGGAACCCAGGGGAACTCAGGCCAGGGCCACATGCGCGGCATGCACCATACCATCATCATCTGAGGAGGCGCGATAATCCCGCCGTACTTGCTGCTTCGGGCATACTCCTCATCGGTATACAGGGGATTTGCATCCTCCACAGCCTCCACCCAGTGCCTTATCATGGGTCTGCATACTTCGTCCGGGGCATAGATAGGAGCCGATTCTCTGCCTATCAACCCTCTGTCCTTTTCACTCAGAGCCATGTGCTCAACCTCCTTAGTTTTTTATTATCAGAGTGCCGCGGGCACTCTTGTAACCCCTCTTTTTTCACCTTAACTTCTGCTGAAGGTTCATGCCTATCAAATCCTTGATGACTTCACTGGGGATGCGGATGCCGCGCGATAGCTTGAAACAGGGCAGTTGACCGTTCCTCACCCAGCGGCGCACAGTCTCCTGACTAACCCTCAGCTCGCCGGCAACCTCCTCGACAGTCAGCATCTTTGTTTCGGGAAATTGATTGAGTATCCGCTGCACAGCCTGAGATATCCTGCTGCTTTTGCCCAACGCGATGTTGGTTCCCCCCACCATCCCCACAATCCCCATAGCCTTGCCTGCATTATCTTTAACAAGTACACCGGCAAAGCGAACCCCAATGGCATCTCCATTGCTCTGGGTAATACTGAGTTCAGTCTCAACATATCCCTTGGATATGATTCGGGAGGTAAAAAGCTGGGCGACTGCCGGGTCGGCTACGAAGTCCTGAACGCGCTTGCCAATAAGCTCTTCTTTTGTTCTATTCGTGAGCTCGCAGCCCTCGCGATTGACGAACACAATCGTGCCGTCCAGCTCAAACACGCAGATAGCAGCGGGGTAGCTTTCGAAGAAGCCGAGAAGGAATTTCTTAGATAATACAGGAGACGACATAACGCTACTTTATCGCGCGAGGTACTACATAATGTAATGAATGCACGGACTATTGTCAAGCCATTTTAACCCCAAACCACCAGCCAGGGAGCAAAACCCCTCTGCACTTACCTTCTAACTGCCTTTGCTTCTTCGCCTCGGAGCAGGTTTTTTTGACGGGAGCTCATCGAGGACTTGCAGGGCTCCCGACACCATTTCTTCAACCGCCTGCTTTGCCGGTTTAATCTCCTTAATCATCCCCACGATCTGACCCGCAGGCGCAGGCACTATGTCCGCCATTTTCGCCTCGTATGCCCCGTCCAGTATGGGTACGATGGCGATAGATTGCATGGGCATGGGCAATGTGGGTATCTTTGCCTTATCCCAGGCTTCAATCAGACGGTTCTTCAAATACCTTGCCTGCTTGCCCGTTATCACCTTCGACACCATTGTGTCGTCCTCAGTGCTCTCCAGTATCTTCTGCTTGTGATAATCCTCGTAAATCGCTTCGCGAGTGGCAAGGAACACTGTGCCGCACCACACCCCGACAGCGCCCAGCGCCAGCGCCGCGACAAGCCCCCTGCCGTCGCCTATCCCGCCACCCGCTACTACAGGAACCGGCGACACAGCATCCACTACCTGCGGTATCAGAACCATCGTGCCTATCCTGCTGTTGTGACCACCTGACTCCGCTCCGGAAGCCGCTATGATATCCGCTCCGCTCTTGACCAGGCGGCGGGCTCCCCTCGCGCTTGCCACCACTCCGATTATCTTGATGCCCCTGGCATGGCACTCCCTGGCATAAGGCGCGGGGTCTCCCAGCGCTGCAGCCCAGACCGGAACCCGGTGCTCCATAATGACCTCGACCTGTTTCTTGAAGTCTTCCTGCGACCAGATTGCGTCCTCCGCCATGGCGGCAAGATAACCCCTCCCTCCGCCAGGCACAGGTACGCCCAGCTCCCTTCGCAGCTTCTCGATGACATCAGGCTCATCGCTGCCGGCGGACTGAGCCAGCGACGGCAGTTCAGCCTTGAATTCTGCGGTCGTACCTGTCAAGGGCACCTCAGGTGGTATTATGGTATCCACCCCGAACGGCTTGTCGGTGAGTTGCTTCGTTTTCCTTATCATCTCATCGACTTTGCGGGGCGATAGGAAAGCGCAGCCCAGGACACCCAGTCCCCCGGCATTGGATACTGCTGCGACAAGCTCCGGCCCCGAGGTAGGTCCTCCCATGCCGCCCATACCGGCAAGGATTATGGGATATTTGATGTCCAGCATATCGCACAGTCTGGTGTGAAGACTAATCTTAGGCATCTACGTTCTCCTTGCTACCTTAAGAAAATGTCAGTTTCTACTTTTCTTTATTCCAGGGCACCTGCTACGAGCAGGTCCGCGACCTCCTCATCGCTCATCCCCAGTATATTTTTCAAAACGTATTCATTATGCTGACCCAGACACGGCGCAGGCATGGTAACCTCATGCGGGGTTTTAGAGAAGCGATAGGGAGGCGGATGGTAGATGTGCGGCCCTATCTCGGGATGCTCCAGAATTACATGAGTGCCGCGATGCTTCAGTTGCGGGTCTGCCACTAAATCCTCGCCGTTCTGCACTGCACCTGCCGGCACCCCTGCTGCCTGCATTTTTTTCATCACTTCCTGCGGTGTGAAGTTGACCGTCCACTCCTCCACCAGCATATTCAGTTCGTCTTCCCTTTTCTTTCTGCCTTGCAACGTAGCGAAACCGGAGCCTTTCGTCCACCTGGGATTGCCTATGACCTTGCAGAAGCTGCGCCATTCCTCATCGGTGGATACCGCTATGGCGCACCAGCACTCGCCCTCTCCCTTACAGCGATAGATGCCGTGCGGTGCCGCGGAGTCGGACCGGTTGCCCGTTCGACCGAGAATCCGTCCGTTTATCATGTAGTCCATGATGGGCGGCGCCAGGAATTGGGCGCTGCATTCCAGTTGGGAGATTTCGATATACTGCCCCTTGCCTGTCTTTCTTTTGTAAATGAGCGCTGCTATGAGAGCGCTCACCATATGCGGGAACGTTAGGAAATCAGTCAGCGCTCCGAAGGGCACCGTCGGCTCTCTATCAGGCCACCCGGTAATCTGGGTGAACCCGCCCAGCGACACGCCGACCATCCCGTGCCCCGGCATCGCGCTGTAGGGCCCTGTTTTGCCCTGCAGGGCGGTGGCGATGTGAATGAGTTCCGGTTTCTCCTTCCTTAGCGTCTCACTGTCAAGCCCGAACTTCTCCATCACCCCCGGTAGGTGGGCATCGGCAACGACATCAGCCCAGTCTCTGATTATCCTCCTGGCGACCTGCTGCGCCTGCGGCATCCTCAGGTTGAGGGTTATGCCGTATTTGCTGTCGTTATACAGGGCGAAGAAAGCGCTGCGGTTTATACCCGGCTTCCAGTCTTTGTAGGGCGCCGAGACCCTGGTGATATCAGGTCTGGTATATGATTCGATATGGATTATGGTCGCCCCCATGTTAGCCATGAATTTCATGCCTATGGGACCTACGCCCAGCCAGGTGAAATCGGCAACCCTCAATCCTTCGAATATGCGCTTTTGCGCCACTTGCTTTCCCCTCGTTCTGTGCTCCCGAGCCATTTCAGATAACCCCGTTCTTTTTGAGCAGGCGAATTTCATCTCTGGAAAAGCCCAGTTCTCCTTCATAGATTTTCCGGTTATGCTCCCCGATTAACGGGGCACGACTCCGTATCCTCCAGGGAGCCTCAGGTATTTTGTAAGGCGCTCCTAAATAGGTTATTTCCTCACCCAGCTCCGGATGCCCGACCTTCACATAGAAATCCCTGTCTTTGAGCTGGGCGTTCTCCGCGAGGTCTTTGGTAGTGCTCACAGGGTAAATTATCATGCCTTTCTCGCGCGCTTTCTCATATATCTCAGCCTTCGTCTTACCGGCAAAGAACTTGATAATGCTATCCTCCCAGGCATCTATGGTTTCCTGCGTTAAAGCCCAGGCATCCACCTTCTCCGTCCAGTCCTTAGCCTCCCAGTCTTTTTTATCCTCGAATGCACCCAGCATCCCCTCTGCCGCCATCCATTTCACTAACGGCGGCATGGTTATCGAGGCTAGCTGCCCTCCTGCTATCAGGAAGCCCACGAACCCATCCTTGCAGGGAAAGGCGAGCCTGAACAAAGCCGTGCCCATGGAGCGTTTGGAGCCGGCGCGAAACAGGTTGATTTTCATCATGTCCCAGAACTGGACGGGCAGCAGCGTCGTCCATAACACGGATTCCTGCATGGAGACATCGATACGCTGTCCCTCTCCCGAAAGCTCGCGGTAGTACAGGGCTGCCAGCGTCGCCGAGGCAGCGTGACTGCCTGCAACGAGGTAACAGATGGGAAAGCCGAGTTGACATGGAGGACGGTCGTCATCCCCGGTGACATATGCCTGACCCGACATTGCCCAGCCCACGAGGTCGGTAGCCTTCCAGTCTTTGTAGGGACCGGTCTGCCCGAAAGGCGTAACGGAGGTAACAACGATTCGGGGATTTATCTTGTTGAGTGCGGAATATCCCAGACCTACACCGTCTAAATACCCCGGCGGAAACGATTCGACAACGACATCGGCTGTCTTAACCAGCCTCCGAAATATCTTTTTACCTTCCGGGGTCTCTATATTTAACGTTATGCCCTTTTTGTTCGTATTGTAAGCCCACCAGTAGAGGCTTTTCTCCGGGTGAGGTGTATCTTGGTAAAAGGGCCCGATGTTTCTGGTGGTGTCTCCCCCCGGCTTCTCTATCTTTATAACATCGGCGCCGAGGTCGGCAAGCACCTTGGCGCAGTAGATTCCCTTGTAGTCGGACAAATCCAGTACGCGGTAGTCGCGCAACATGCCTTGGCGCTTCTCTTTTACCTTCAATTCACTGCCACCTGATCCAAAATTGCTTTGAAAATAGAATGAGAGAAGTATAGTGTCATTCTGAGCTTTAGCGAAGAATCTCAGTACTTAGCATTGCGCCACTATTTTCATTCTTAGTGGTGAACATTCTTATCCCCGCTTTGCACACGGGTCTGCCCCTTAAGACGGGCAGAGCGAAACGCTGTTTGGCTAGTCTCTAATAGTGGGTACTTCCCCCGTGGGAGCAGCTTGATGAAAGCGGTTACGAGTATAGCCTCACTGAATACGCCTGTCAATATTCTACAGGATTATCTGTCGCTGGATGAGGAGTTCACGAACCCGACTAAAAAATGGAGCGGGTGATGAGATTCGAACTCACGACTCTGTGCTTGGGAAGCACATACTCTACCGCTGAGTTACACCCGCAAATGCAGAATCATTATGGCAAGGCATTAAATGCTTGTCAACCTTTTTGACTTCTTAGCCTTCCAGCAGTTATGATACAAACGGTATCGTGCAATTCATCGGTGAGGAGGTTTAGTCAGGTGTACGAGAAAATTCTTGTCCCCCTGGATGGCTCGGAGGTGGCTGAGGTCGCACTGCCCTACGCCGGCGAGCTGGCAGGCAGGCTCGGCTCCGAGATAACCCTGATACATGTTTGTGAGTCCACGGAACAGCAATATCGCAACATGCATCAGATATACATGCAAAAGATGGCTGAGATGACCAGACAGCTTATTAAGAAATATGTCGAAACACCCGATGCCGCATCGATCGCAGTTCAAGCAGAGTTGCTCAACGGCAACCCCGCAGATAAGATACTGGACTTCGCTGAAAAACAGCATGTCAACCTCATTGTCATAGCCACGCACGGTCGCTCCGGCATTCAGCGCTGGGTTCTGGGAAGCATAGCGGACAAGGTGGTCAATGCCGCAAAACAGCCCGTATTGCTTATCAGGGCCCGGGGGATACCTCCCCGTGAGGTCGAAAAAGTCAAAACAGGCAAAATACTCCTCACTCTCGACGGCTCAAAAGAGAGCGAGGCGGTAATCCCCTATATTCAGGAGCTTGCCGCCAGGCTAAAGGCTGGGGTTATCCTGCTTCAGGTAGTGCCGCCGCCGTCCCCCGTTATTACTATCCCCGGCGAGACCATGCAGATACCCTATACGCCCGCTCAGGTGGAGCTGTGGAAGATAGATGCGGCAGCTTACCTTGAGAAGATGGCTGAGGGATTCAAAAGCAGGCATATCGAAGTGCGCTCCGAGGTAAGGGTGGGCGACCCGGCCCAGGAGATTATTGCGGCAGCCGATGAATTCAAAGCAGATTTGGTTGCCATGTCAACGCACGGGCGTTCCGGCATCAGGCGCTGGGCGCTGGGCAGCACAGCCGACAAGGTTCTGCACGGAGGGAATACATCGCTCTTTCTGGTACGGGCCTAAGCTGCCGGAAGCGATTGGTTACCCCAGACCGGCTGCTGCGCTCCAGCCGCCGCAGACATACAGGCACTGACCGGTAATATACGCAGCCTCATCGCTAGCCAGGAACAGTGCTGCATCGGCTATATCGCGAGGCGTACCGATGCGACGCAGAGGAATCCGCTTAATGAGACTCTGCTGTAACTCAGAAGCGACATCACCCGCCGCCATTGGCGTATCGATAATCCCGGGACCGACAGCGTTCACATTAATATTGTGCCGTCCCAGCTCTATGGCTAAACTCTGAGTGAACGATACTACGCCCGCCTTGGTCGCCCCGTAGTGAGCATAATACGGTCCTCCCCTTTGAGCCAAAATGGAGGCAATGCTCACGATTTTGCCGTACTTCTGTGCCTTCATATGCGGAATCACTGCTCGGCAGCATAAGAAAACGCCCTTCAAATTCACCTCAACCACACTGTCCCATACCTCATCTGTCATATCGGCTACCTTAGAGGGCCTGGTTATCCCTGCGTTATTCACCAGTATGTCCACCTTACCGAATTTGGAGATAACCTCTTTGACCGCCTTCTCTATTTCAGCGGCTTTCGTTACATCCACCTTGAGCGCCAGAGCCGCGCCGCCCGACTTTTTAATCTCCCCGGCAACTTCCTTTGCTTCGTCAGGAGTAACATCGAAAACGGCAACCTTAGCGCCCTCATCGGCAAAACGGAAGCAGATGCCCTGCCCGATGCCTCTGGCGCCGCCGGTGACAATCGCCACCCTGTCCTCTAATCGCTTCTCGCACATTTTATTCCTCCCTCATTTTAAAGTCCTAAGTCGTCGGCAATCCCCTGCATAGCCTCAAGCCCCAGGGCGATGAATTCATCCAGTGTCAAGCCGATGTCTCTGCACGATGCTATCTGCTCCCGGCTCGCCCCGGCGGCGAAACGTCTCTCCCCGAACCGCTTAATTAGAGACTCGGCGGTAAGCCCCGTCAGCTTCCTGTCGGGGCGCACCAGCGCCCCCGCTGTGATAAGACCGGTGAGCGGGTCGGTGCAGATTAGCGCCCTATCGAGCAAAGTCACGGCGGGTATGCCGTGAGCCCAGTTGTGGCACATTATGGCATGGCAGATGTCTGGCGAAGCGCCCAGCTCAGCGGCGAGGTCAGCCCCGACTCTGCTGTGGTCTGTAGGTCTATCCTGAGTCAGTTCGACATCTATGTCGTGGAGCAAACCTGTCAGCCCCCACACCCCCTCATCCTCCCCGAACCTGCGAGCCAGCGACCTCATGATAGCCTCGGTGGCAAGCATGTGTTTTATCAGATTTCCATTCTTGACTTTGTTTTGGACGGCTTCAAGTGCCGTTTCTCTATTCATCGGTTAACACCTTTAAAAGTTCGGCATTCAGCGCTCAGCCGTCAGCTTTCAGTTCCACTGACCGCTGAATGCTGATAGCTGACCGCCATATTTTTCACTTTTTATTTTGCATTTTTCAATTTTCAATTTTCAATTCCCCCCAGCCCCCATCCCCAGCTTCTCCTTCAGATACCGCCCCGTAAAAGAGCCATCCGTCTGCGCTATCTCTTCCGGCGTCCCCGTAGCCACAACCCAGCCCCCTCTATCGCCACCACCGGGACCCAAATCTATGATATAGTCGGCGCACTTGATCAAATCGAGATGGTGCTCGATGAGCACTACAGTATTTCCCGCATCGACCAGCCGCTGCAATACCCTGTGCAGGGCAGCTACATCCTCGAAGGAAAGACCCGTCGTAGGCTCGTCCAGAATATACAGCGTCCTGCCCGTGGAACGGCGCGACAGCTCGGTGGCGAGCTTCACCCGCTGTGCCTCGCCTCCCGAAAGCGTGGTGGCGGGCTGTCCCAGCCTGATATAGCCCAGCCCCACATCTCGCAGCGTGGCAAGCTTGGCTCTAATCGAGGGGAAATGCTCGAAGAAGCCGTAAGCCTCCTCCACGCTCATCTCCAGCACCTCGGCGATGTTTTTGCCCTTGAAGTAAATCTCCAGTGCCTCCCGATTATAGCGTTTCCCCTTGCAGACCTCGCAGGGCACGGTTACATCGGGGAGGAACTGCATCTCAATCTCGATATAGCCCTCACCTCTACACGACTCGCAGCGACCTCCCTTGACATTGAAAGAGAAGCGCCCCGGCTGATAGCCGCGCATCCTCGCCTCGGGCACTGTGGAAAAAAGCTCGCGGATGGGCGTGAAAGCGCCGGTGTAAGTGGCGGGGTTGGAGCGCGGCGTGCGCCCGATGGGAGACTGGTCTATGTTCACCACCTTGTCGATATGCTCGATGCCCACTATTTCATCGAACTCCCCCGGCCTGTCCTTCGCCTTGTAGAAAACCTGAGACAGCTTCTTATGCAGAATCTCGTCTATCAGCGTGCTCTTGCCGCTGCCCGATACGCCCGTGACGCAGACGAACACCCCCAGAGGTATCTTGACATCGATATTGCGCAGATTGTTCTGCCGCGCGCCCCTGATTACCAGAAACTTGCCGTTGCCGTTGCGACGCTTTGGGGGCACGGCTATCTTTCTGGCGCCGCTCAGGTACTGTCCGGTGAGCGACTCGGGGCAAGCCTTGATATCTTCGATGGTGCCACTGACTACCACCCAGCCCCCGTGCTCGCCCGCGCCCGGCCCCATGTCTATGATATGGTCGGCGGCGCGCATCATCGCCTCGTCGTGCTCCACGATGAGCAGCGTGTTGCCCAGGTCTCTCAAACGCTTCAAGGTCTCGATGAGGCGGGAGTCATCCACAGGATGAAGCCCCACCGTTGGCTCATCGCAGATATAGAGCACACCCATCAGCCCGCTGCCAATCTGGGTCGCCAGCCGGATACGCTCCGCCTCCCCTCCGGAGAGGCTGCCCGCCAGCCTGTCCAGCGTGAGATAGTCCAGCCCCACATCCATCAGGAAGCCCAGACGCGCCCGAATCTCCTTCAGAATCTGGCGCGCGATCAACTGCTCCCTAGCGCTGAGCACAGGCGCACGGCCTCCGTCAGCAGAGCCGTCCAGCGTCTTCGTCCACTCCAGCGCCTGCCCGATCGACATCGCCGTTACCTTCGATATGCTCAACTCGCCCACAGTAACCGACAGAGATTCGGGTTTGAGCCGCTGCCCCTCGCAGGCAGGGCAGGGCTTGGAGGTCATGTAGCGCTCTATCTCGGAGCGCACATAGTCGGACTCGGTATCGCGGTAGCGCCGTTCCAGATTGGGGATAACGCCCTCGAACGAGGTGTCCCATTCATAGTGCTTGCCCAGTTGAGTCTCATGCGTGATGGTAACAGGTCTACCGCTGCTGCCGTATAGTATTATGTTAAGTTGTTCCTTGCTCAGATTCCTCACCGGCGTATAAGTGGTGAAGCCGTACTTGCGCGCCACCGAGTTCAGCATGCTGTAATACCAGGGGCTTACGGTGCTGGCACGAGCCCAGGGCTGCACCGCGCCCTCGGCAAGGGATAGCTCCTTGTTTGGTATCACCAGAGCGGGGTCTATCTCCAGCTTCACGCCCAGACCCGTGCATGTGGGACAAGCCCCGTGAGGGCTGTTGAAGCTGAAGCTGCGCGGCGCAATCTCGCCGATGCTGATGCCGCAGTTGACGCAGGCGAAGTGCTCGGAGAACAGCAGCTCCTCGCCGTCCGTAACCGAGACCAGCACCACGCCGCCGCCCAGCTTGAGCGCCGTCTCCACGGAATCGGCGATACGACCTGCATATTCCCCTTCCCCGATGACCAGTCGGTCCACTACCGCCTCGATGGTATGGCGCTTATTCTTGTCCAGAGCGAACTCCTCGGAGAGGTCGTGCAGCTTGCCGTCCACGCGTACCCTAACATAGCCCGCCTTCCTCAAGTCGTCGAACACCGACAGGTGTTCGCCCTTGCGGTCCTTAATGAGCGGCGCCATTATCATGAAGCGCGTGCCCTGAGGCAGCGCCAGAATGGCGTCCACAATCTGCTGCACCGTCTGGCTGGTTATCTCACGCCCGCACTTGGGACAGTGGGGATGCCCGGCGCGGGCGAACAGCAGTCTCAGGTAATCATAGACCTCGGTCACCGTGCCCACCGTGGAGCGCGGGTTGCGCCGCACGCCCTTCTGGTCGATAGAAATAGCCGGGCTTAAGCCCTCGATATAGTCAACATCGGGCTTCTCCATCTTGCCCAGAAACTGGCGGGCATAGGCGGAGAGCGACTCGATGTATCGTCGCTGCCCCTCGGCATAGATAGTATCGAAGGCGAGCGAGCTTTTCCCCGAGCCGGAGAGTCCCGTGATAACCACGAACTTATCGCGTGGTATAACGACATCTATGTTTTTGAGATTGTGCTCTCGGGCGCCTCGAACTACTATGGCATCGAGCGGCATCTATCTTCTCCCGTTGATTGGGGTCAATATTTTATTTTACCACGAAAACCACAGTCAAAAAAGCATGGCAGGATACGATGCCGTAGGGGCACAGCGTGCTGTGCCCCCCGTACGTATGCGATTCCCGCTCAAGGCGGGAATCCAGGCACCTAGATTCCTGCTTTCGCAGGAACGACCTGGAGTAGCAAATCTCAAAATCTCGAAATGTAGGGGCGAGCTCACCTCGCCCTTCATGTCATTGCGAGCGCAGCGAAGCAATCTCACCGCACCTTTCTACTTACAAGCACATAGAGATTGCTTCGTCGTCCTTCCCATGGAAGGACGACGAAGCAAAGACATGTTTGATGAAAAAAAGAAAGTCCCCCGGCAACGGGGGACTCAGTATCAATTTTAAACTTAGTCGACTGGGTTAGGTTCTGGCTGACTTTATTATCCACTTGATGGGTCGGATTCCGAACGCTATGACCATCGCTATCGTGGAGAACACCGATATCACCAGACTAAACCCGAAGCCTAAGATTTGTTCCATCATAGTGGCTTCACCCCTTTGTTCTGGATTTTTTGTCCGGCGCCTCCGTCGCAACGGAGACAAATCTCTTATACGGCTCTCACCTCCCTATTCTGAATTTTGTGACATTATACCAGAGCCTGTCAAGAAAAGAAAATTGCAAAGAGCAAAATGCAAAACTAGCTGTCAGCTATCAGCAGTCAGTGTCAGACGATTTCACCGCAGAGGACGCAAAGAACGCAGAGCCTGAATATATTACAAATAAATCTCGAACTCCGCGAGCTCAGCGTTCTCCGCGGTTAAGATTCTTTTCAGGGCTACCCTGCGATAGACTTGCCCAGCAGCAGCCTGGCTATAATCATTTTCTGAATCTGTGGCGGGCCATCACCAAGCTGATAGCCCAGAACATCTCTCAACCTCATCGAAATGGGGTGCTCCGTGCTGTATCCCGGATGTCCAATCAGCACCATCATGTCCTTGATGCACTGGCAGGAGACTTCCACGCTGAACCACTTCGCCATCGCCGACTCCATGGTGTGCATCTGTCCCTGGTCCTTGAGATACAGCGTGCGGTAGCAGAGCATCCTTGCCGCCTCAACCATGGTGTAGTGCTCCGCGATGGGATAGGACACACCCTGATAGGAGGCGATGAGCTTGCCGAACGTCTTGCGCTCCTTCGCCCATGCCATAGCGTCCTGCAGCGACGCCTGGGCGCGAGCCAGACACTCCAGCGCCACGATGATGCGCAGCCAGTCCAGGGTGCCCATTAATAGATAGAAGCCCAGCCCCTCCTCGCCGATGCGGTTTCTCACCGGGACCTTAACATCGTCGAAGGTCACGAAGCTGGGGAAAAGCCCATAGTTGCCCATCCAGGGCAGAGGTCGAATGGTCACGCCGGGCAGGTCGGTGGGTATCCAGAGCAGGCTCACCCCGCGGAATCCCGCTTTGGGATCGGTCTTGACCGATATGGTAACTACATTGGCTACAGTGGCGCCAGGGAGCGGCGTCTTCTCCCCGTTGACAATATAATAGTCGCCCTTTTTATCAGCCCTGGTTACGATGCCGGCGGCGTCGGAGCCGGCGGCGGACTCGGTGAAACCGAAGGAATGCCTCTTGTCACGATTAATCAGAGGCGGGAACCATTCGTCCTGCATATCCTCGGGCAGATTCGTGAGCAGGGCGCTGGTCGCCTGTATCGAGCCTACAGGTTCTACAGTGGGGTCAACCTTGGCTACCTCCTCCACTATAATGCCCAGAGAGACATGGTCGATGAGCTGTCCGCCGTATTTCTCCGGCACGTTGAGGTGGTTCCAGCCCAGCGCTACTATCTTCTTATCGATATCGTGCAGGTTTTCATGAAGCTCCATAGGCTCCATCTTGGAGCGCGCCAGCGCCCCGGGGGCAAGCTCCTTTTGAGCAAACCGCCTTACCTCTTCCCTCAGAGTCTCCTGTACCGGGGTAAAGCCGAATCCCGACATTCTGTAATGCTCCTTTCTTGGTTATAGCTCCGCCGTCAGCATCGAAAGCCCTGATTAGTATACATCCGTATCTCGGGTAAGTCAATTTGAGAATGATGCCGGGCAGCTTCACTGTTTGGGGGAGTACAGGAGACAGGCTACATGATGACCGCCGCCTAAATCGATCAGAGGGGGAATAAAAGCGGAGCATAAGTCGAACCGCTTGGGGCAGCGGGGATGGAATACGCATCCGGAGGGCGGATTTATCGGGCTGGGCACCTCGCCTTTGAGCACGATTACCAAGCGTTTCGCCTCCACCGCAGGGTCGGGTATAGGCACGGCGGATAGCAAAGCCTGCGTATAAGGGTGCAGGGGTTTCTTATACAGCTCATCCCTGTCGGATACCTCGACCAGCTTCCCCAGATACATCACGGCGACCCTGTCGCTGATGTGGCGCACCATCGACAGGTCATGCGAGATGAAAAGGTATGCCAGACCGAACTCATGCTGCAGGTCATCCAGAAGGTTGACAATCTGCGCCTGAATCGAGACATCCAGCGCTGAGATAGGCTCATCGCAGATAATTAGACGAGGTCGTAGCGCCAGCGCTCTGGCTATCCCCAGGCGCTGTCTCTGTCCGCCGCTGAATTCGTGTGGATACCGGTCTGCCATATATGGCGCCAGTCCCACGATATTCAGGACCTCGGAGACGCGCTCCCTGTACTCACGACCGCGGGTCAAGCCCTGTATCTTCAGCGGCTCTCCTATAATGTCAGCGGCGGTGAACCGGGGGTCCAGCGAGTCCTGCGGGTCCTGGAATATGACCTGAAGCTTCTGGCGTAAAGGACGCAGATCTTTGTTGGAAAGCTTGCAAAGGTCTGTGCCTTCGAATTTTACCTCGCCTGCCGTGGCGCGGTGCAACTGCAGAATGCACTTGCCCACAGTGGTTTTGCCGCACCCGCTCTCTCCCACCAGTCCCAGTGTCTCGCCCTTCTTTATGTCGAAAGAAACATCATCCACCGCCTTAATATCGGCAACCCTCCTCTGCATGAACAGCCCCGAAGTGACAGGGAAATACATCTTCAGGTTTTTGACTTCCAAAAGCGTATCGTTAGCCATATCGAGCTTCCTTGCAGACCACCCCGCAGGCTGTGAAATGCCCCGGTTCTACCTCTACAAGCTGATGTCCGTTGGTCTGGCATTGAGAATCGGCTTGGGAACAACGAGGGCAGAATGCGCAACCCACCGGCGGGGCGATAAGGTCGGGCGGCTGCCCCTTGATAGGCTCCAGGCGCATCTTCCTCGCTTCATCGAGGCGCGGCACGGAGGCAAGCAATCCCACCGTATAGGGATGCCGGGGATTATGGTAGATCGCCGCAGCCGGACCGTGTTCCACAATGCGCCCCGCATACATCACATATACCCGGCTGGCATAGCGCGCCACGATTCCCAGATTGTGCGTGATGAGGATAACGGATGTGCCCAGCCTGTCCGTTATCTCTCTTATCATCTGCAGAAGCTGTGCCTGAATAGTCACATCCACCGCTGTGGTCGGTTCGTCGGCGATGATTAGCTGCGGCTGGCACGATATCGCCATAGCCATCATCACGCGCTGACGCATCCCGCCGCTGAAATGATGGGGGTAGTCCTTGATGCGGCGTTCCCCGTGAGGTATGCCCACCAGCTTTAATAGCCGTATCGCTTCCTTTAAAGCTTCCTTCTTGTTCATTCTCTGATGCAATTCCAGCGCCTCGGTCAACTGACGCCCTATGGTGAGCACCGGGTTCAGAGAGGTCATCGGCTCCTGGAATATCATGGAAATCTTGGCTCCCCGCACCTCACGGATATCATCCTGGGGCAGCTTCAGCAGGTCTGTCCCATCGAACATCACCTGTCCGGACACGATTTTACCCGGCGGCTCCGCAATCAGGCGGACAATGGAAAGCGCGCTGACAGTTTTGCCGCAGCCGCTTTCTCCCACTAAAGCGATGGTCTCTCCCTTAGCCACCTCATAAGAGACATCCTGAACCGCCTTCACCACACCGTCCTGTGTGTAGAAGTAGGTGGACAGGTTTTTGACTTCAAGTAATGTGCTCAATTTCTAACGCCTCAATCTCGGGTCCAGGGCATCCCGCAGCCCGTCTCCCAGGAAGGTGAACGCCAGCATAAGTATCCCTAAAGCTATCGCGGGGAACAGCACCAGATGCGGGGCGGAGAAGATTAGGTCGTAACCATCTCTTATCATAGTGCCCCAACTGGGTGTCGGCGGTTTTATCCCTATGCCTATGTAGCTCAGCGCCGCTTCGGCGAATATAGCGCGCGGTATGCCGAAAGTTACCAGAACGATAATCGGTCCCAGAGAGTTGGGCAACAGATGACGCCATACTATATATCTGCCCGGCGCGCCCATGGCTTTGGCGGCAGTGGCGAAATCCCTTTGCTTCAAAGACAGAATCTGCCCTCGCACCAGACGGGCGACACTGACCCACGCCACCAGTCCGATAGCAAGAAATATCATGTATATGCTGCCGCCCAGAATAGCGCGGATGAGAATGATGAGCAGGATGTCGGGGAAGGCGTACATCACATCCACGAACCGCATTATTAGATTGTCGGCTCTGCCGCCGGCATAGGCTGCTGCAGCGCCGATGGGCAAGCCTATGGCGAGAACGATAACCTGCGTGAAGATACCCACCATCAAGGAGGTCCTCGCGCCGGCGAACAGCCTGGTAAATACATCCCGTCCCAGCTCATCGGTGCCGAAGGGATGGCTCCAGCTCGGCCCCTCCCTGATTGCATCCAGATTCTGCTGGGCGAATCCGTAGGGGCTGAATATCGGCACGAATATGGCTGCCAGAGCGATAAGCAGTACCAGGATACCCCCGATTACGGCGAGGCGATTGCGCCTCAGCCGTATGAAGGCATCGCCCCAAAGTGTATGGTGAGGGCGAACCGCCTCAGTTCGAACTGCGTCTTCAGCCATGGACATTATTCAAATCCTCACTCGTAGCGGATACGTGGGTCCACCACAGCGTACAATAGGTCAACTATCAGATTCACAATAGCGATAGCGAAGGCATAAAATAATATCGCTCCCATGATTAGCCCGTAGTCACGCTGGAAAACGCCTTGCACGAACAGACGCCCGATACCCGGTATAGAGAACAGAGTCTCAATGATAAAAGAGCCGGAAATGAGGAACGCCAGCTCGGGACCTGCGATGGTCAAAACCGGGATGAGGGCATTGCGCAGGATGTGACGGAACATTACTACGCGTTCTCTCAATCCCTTGGCACGGGCTGTCCGAATGTAGTCCTGGCGCGATACCTCGAGGATGCTGGCTCTGGTGATGCGGGCGATATAGGCAGCCGGCAGCGCGCCCAGCGCGAATGCCGGCATGAGAAACTGCTTGGGGCTGCCCCAGCCTCCCGTGGGTAAAAGGTGAAATGTAACCGAAAAGATGATGATAAGGAATATACCTAAAACGAAGCCCGGTATGCTGGCGAACAGGGTGGAGAAGAATACCGAAATATAGTCTATGATTGAGTTCTGTCTCAGCGCCGCCGCCATGCCCAGAGGAATGCCTATGAGAATAGCCAGAAGGAAGGCAGCAACTCCCAGGGCAGCAGTTTTGGGCAGACCTTGCAATATGATATCGGTGACGTCACGGTCCTGATACGTGTAAGACATGCCGAGGTCGCCGTGTAATATGCCCCAGAGGTAATTGCCGAACTGCTCGAAGAACGACTTGTCCAGCCCGTACTTCTTATTCAGATTCTCCACGACCTGGGGAGCAAGCTCTTTCTCCCTGTCCCAGGGACCGCCGGGCACCAGGTGCATCAGGGAGAAGGTGATGAAGGCAACAGCGAGGAGAACGATAATTATCCAGAAGGAACGGCGAACAGTGTACTTCAGCACTTGTCAGTCCACACAGCCCCGCTATATAAGAGGGAGGGCCCGGAGTGACCTCCCAGGGCCCCCCCCTCTAAATCTATATTTTACCACAAACTGCTGAGTCTTACTCGGATAAATATGTTTCAAAGAGGAACAGATCGCCGGGTATCTGCCCGTCCATGCCTGTGGTTTTCAGGTTCTTAATATTTGGCTTGGCTAACCAGAATCTTTCCCGATAAAACATGGTGGCTATGGGGCAATCCTCAATCACCATTTCCTGCGCCTCAGCCCAGAGCTGGAGACGTTTTGTATTGTCCAGTTCCGACAAAGCCTCATCCGCCAGCTCATCAAAATCCGGGTTGCTGTACATGGTGTGGTTGTTCCCAGCATCCGTACCGAAGAGCTCGGGCAGCCAGTTATCGGGGTCGGGATAGTCAGCACCCCAGCCGAACCATGCCCAGGTATGCTGCTCGGAGTTGACGAGCTGCTGGAAGGCTTTGGTCTCCATAGGTTCCAGTGTTATGGTGATACCCAAGTTATCCTGCATTTGCCCCTGCAGGAACTGGGCAATGAGACGGTTGCCTGCGGTATCGGAATACTGGAACTTGATTTCAGGCAGCTTGCTCACATCGGAGTAGCCGGCTTGACTCAAGAGTTGTTTGGCTTTTACTTTGTCGAACTTGTACTGCAAACCCAAATCTGCATCATAACCGGGCATCCCGGGTGGAATCCAGCTATAGGCAGGTTTGCCGACGCCGTTTCTGACCTTATCCACGAAGGATACGCGGTCGATGGCTGTAGCTATCGCCTGCCGCAACAATTTGTTGTCGTAAGGCGGCTTGCTAACATTGAACTGGAAGGCGAAGGTGATCAACTCTGCATAGCGGACGATTTCTTTACTCAGCACAGGGTCGTCCATAATGGTCTTCTCTGAGCCCGTGGGCACGCGAACTAAATCCAGCTCATTGTTCTTGTACGCTGCCAGCTCGGCGTTCTGGTCGGTAATCATTTTGTACTGGATTTCGCTGAGCTTGGGCTTGGTGCTCCAGTAGTTTTCGTTGGTCTTGAAGGTCATGTGGTCCTGATGCACCCATTCGGTGAGAATGAATGGACCGTTTCCAATGTAATGAGGTGGTTCAGTCCATTGGTCACCATAAGCCTTTATGATGTCTTCTCTAACGGGATACGTGCACCAGAGCGCCATGAGCTGCAGGAATGTAGGGCGTGCGCGAACTATCTTTATCTCGAGTGTGTAGTCGTCCTTAGCTTTTACTCCTACGGCATCCCTGAGCTGCGCCTTTGTCAGCGGCACCGAAGTAGTCCTCGGCTCCCACTATATCAAAGTAGAAACTGGCATAGTCACATGCCAAATCCGGATCCAGCAAACGCTTGATGCTGTACTCAAAGTCATCGGCTGTCACCTTCTCGCCGTCGCTCCATTTGACATTGTTGCGCAGTTTGAAGGTGTAGGTCTTTCCATCAGCGGATATGCCTCCGTTTGCCGTGGTGGGGATTTCTTTAGCCACATCTGCTGCTAGAGAGAGGTCTTGGTTGAATGACAGAAGTCCCTGGAAGCACTGCATGATTACGGAGCGCTCAAGAGCCCATGAGGCGCGGTTGGGGTCGATAGTGGAGGGCTCTCCAGCCAGGTTAGTGCGAAGAACCTGAGGCGCTGCGGGGGCTTCTTCGCCGCAGCCGACCAGAACGAGGGGCAGGATTAGAGCCAGGGCGAAGACCAGAAAGATGATGCGTTTAACCATGTCCACCTCCTGAAAATTATTTCCGTAGACCCGAGGCATCTACACGCACGAGTATAAAACTCCAAAGCATAGGATGTCAACCCGACCCATTGCAGCGAGCCTACAGGCTTCAATTTTCTTCTATCTGTCATAAAGAAATCATCAAATTACCCTCGGAAAGATTAAATATTTGTGACATTTTATCGGCACCCAGCCCCCGTTAGACAAGCCGGCGGAAGCGATGATATACTATGCCCAGCAAATTCGGAGAGTGTATTTTGGACAAGAATAAGAATCTCATCCTGGCGCTCGACATGGGCGGCACGAACTTCCGCCTCGCATTAGCCAACGAGAGGGGGGAAATCCTGAGATATGTCAAAGCCCCGGTTGAGTCCCCCAACGAGCCGCAGCAGGAGATAAAGCAGATTCAGAAATCCATTTCGGATATGCTCTCCGCAACAGAGAGGGAATCATTAAGGGGCATGGGCATAGCCATCGCCGGGCTTGTCACGCAGGACACTGGCGTACTGCTCACCTCCCCCAACCTGCTGGTCTGGTATAACACCCCCGTAAAAGATATTTTCGAGAAGGCGCTGAATCTGTCGGTATGGGTAGGCAACGATGCCAATCTCGCCGCTCTGGGTGAGCACAGGTTCGGCGCAGGCAGAGGCTGCAACGACCTCGTCTATATCACGGTAAGCACAGGAATCGGGGGGGGTGTTATCGCCGGCGGCAAACTGTTACTCGGTGCCAGCGGCTTTGCTGCCGAGGTCGGGCACATGACCATCGACATCAACGGGCCGAAATGCAACTGCGGCAACACCGGCTGTCTGGAGATGCTGGCTTCAGGCACCGCTATCGCAAGAATGGCAGTGGAAAGGCTGGCGAAAGGGAAGAGCAGCCTCATTCCCAGGCTGGTGGACGGGGATTTGCGCGAGGTGAATGCCGAAGTGGTGGAGAGAGCGGCACGGCTGGGCGACGATATGGCTAAGGAGATTATGAATATAGCAGGGACTAATCTCGGCATCGGTGTGGTCAATCTGGTTCATATATTCAATCCGGAGATTGTGATAATAGGCGGCGGTGTCTCCAAATCGAGCGACCTCATTTTCGAGCCGGTGCGCCGCGTGGTTGCGGAAAGGGTGATGCCCGATATCAAGGTGCGCATAACCACGCCCGAGCTGGGCGATAACCCCGGCCTGCTCGGGGCTGTGGCGCTGGTGCTGGATAATACCTAATAATTCGCTACGCCCTTCGACAAGCATGTCCTGAGCGAAGTCGAAGGGCTCAGGGCGAACGGAAATAAAAGCCCGTTCGTGGTGAGCTTGTCGAACCATGAGCGGGCTGTGCTGAGAAATATTCTAAGCTAGAGCGCGAGGGGGTCTTCCCAGAATTCCAGCGCATCCTGCGCCGCCTCGCTGATTGCCTCGTCTTCACTGTTCAGACAGTCCCGCAGCGTCTTTTTTGCCTGCTGCCCTCCGATTCTCCCCAGCGCGTCTATTGCGGAGAGGCAAACCTGGGCTTCGTTATCTCGGACAAGCTCGATGAGTTGGGGCACTGCTTCCCTCGCCTCAAGCTCGCCGCAAGCCCTCGCTGCCTCGAATCTCATCTCCGGATACGGATTACGCAGTTCATTCAGCAACACAGACAGGAAATTGCGATTGCAGTTTCGCCCCATGGCAAACAGAGCGCTGGACTGGAACAGGATGTCGTTGCTCCGATACGCCTGCCATATCAGGTTCTCGACCTCCGGCTTGCTTATCATGCTCACCGCTTCCAGCGCACTGCACCTTACAGCCACCTGCTCGCTCTTGTTGTTAAAGGCGGTGAACAGCGATTTCTCCACCTTGGCGGCATCGCTTGCGGGTAGCTCGCCGAATTCCGCAAGCAGGGCGAATGTCCCCAGTGCTGAAGCGGCGGCAGCACGCACCGCGTGGTCCAGGTCGCCTGCAAGCAGATTGATCAGGGGGTCGAGCAGGGAGCGTTCCTCGCACTCCAGCAGACCGCCTATGGCTCTTATCTTCACATCGCTGTCAACGTCAGACAGACAGGCGCGAAAGACCTTGTCGAAGTCCGTGTCCAGGTTGTCCTCAGCAAGCTCCGCCAGGAGCTCTACAATCTCTCTGCGTCTCGTCACCTCTATGCCGTGCCATACCTTGTTGAAAACCTCCAGCTCCTTCCGCGAGATGTCGGAGAGATTGACCAGCTTCGAGACAACCAGCGGCTTGCCGGTGTCACCCATCTCTTTCAGATAGTCTTCCAACGACGGCATTGCTTTGCCCTTCTTCCAATCCATCCGGGTAGCCTGGAGCACCCGCTCCAGGCTTAGGTCGGAGCAGATGCTCCGACCTACCCACTCATTCCGTCCGGGCGAGGGCACCTCGCCCCTACTTTTTAGCCGACACCGCCAGTCTTGGACAGTATATATGCGGGGTCAGCACCATCCCCCCCACCCACCTCGCCTTATTGCCGATAGCGGCTACATCTTTCAAAGCCTCATAAATATTCCCCGATACCATAGTATCCTTGACCCGCCCCGCCAGCTTGCCATCCTTCACCCTGTAGCCGAGAAGCACGTTCCCGCTGAAATCGCCTCCCAGCACATTGCCCATTATTGCTCCCATAAGCTCTTCGACCACCAGCCCGTCCTTGATATCGGCAACCATGTCCTCGAAGCTGGTATCCCCTTCCTCGATGACCACGGCGCTGAGCGACGGCGTGGGCAGACTGGCAAGGCTTCTCGAACCGTTGCCGGTGCTCTTCGTGCCCGCCAGAGCGGCGGTCTGCAGGTCGTAGATGAAATTAGCCACCACACCCTTCTCTATCAATAGAGTGCGCTGGCTGGGCACTCCCTCATCGTCGCAGAACCTGCTGGCAGGTCGGTACTGCATCAAAGGGTCGTCCCGAATGGTGAGCCTTCTATCGAAGACCTGCTCTCCCTTTCTGTGTCCCAGAGGCGATGCCCCCTGCAGGACCGTCTTGCCGTTGATGCCCATCGCGATGGGCATCATCAGCGTGCTGGCAACGCCCAGCGGAGTGAAAATCACGGGCAGCCTGCCTTCGGGCGACGGCGCTATCTCCTTAGCCCGCTCCAACTGCTCTATGGTGTGTGCAGCCACGGTATTGATATCGGAAATCGGACGGCACGAGCTTTCGCTGTCGCCCACAAACAGCATGTCCGTGCCCCTGATGAGCACGCCCTCGACGCTGAGGCTGAACACGCTCTTCTTATAGGTTGCATGCCCGCCCCGTGAGTTCAATATCTCGACCGATATCGTATTCCGCGATACCCCGCCCTGACAGATAATCTCGGGGCTGTGAGCCCGTATCCGGTCGATAAGCGACTGTCCCAGCTCGACCATCTGCTCCGCGGTGACCTTCTCTATCTTGTGGTCGTAGACCTCGACTTTGGTGTAAGCCTCCAGCGAGGGAAACTCGAACTTCGCCTCGGCGCCGAAGGGCGCCATCTCCAGCGCCATATTCACCAGCTCTTTCGCGCCATCCACCCTGTTGCTAGCAGAGAAACCAATTCTGCCTTTTTTAATGAGGCGCAGCGCCTTACCCGAGGTCTCGCGGGTTACCACCTGCTTCAAACGGTTCGTCTCGAATACAGCGTCGGTCTCGCTGCGCGAAACCGCAAAGACCTCCGCCTCCTCAGCCACCTTTTCTGCCTGCTTCAGCAGCTCTTCCATATAAACTTTCTCTTTCTGTGCCTTATACTAAACGCTCGGGCTAATTATCTCATCAGCTTCCTGAATTCTTCTAACGTTAAATCCGCATCTGCCAATATGCTTTTCAAAACCTTCGGATGCAGAATTTTACCAGTGTGACACGGTAAAGTAACCCTCCTCCCTCTCGATTCTTGAGAATCTTATGGCTTCCGCTTTGCCGCACACAAGAGAAGCCCGCTTTTTGCAGCGCTTTGGCCGCATCCGAAGCCGTTATCCTCGGGAGCTTCTCCGTCATACCGACACTTCCAGCGAGGTTAAACTGATCGCTTCAGACTGAGTGATTTCTTCGCCACTTTCCAGTCTGTCCTCAACATGAAGCCGTATGGCATCCTTTATGTTCTCCAGAGATTCTTCGTAAGTATCGCCCTGGGTATAACACCCCTGAAGCTCAGGGCAAAAAACGAAATAACCGTCCTTACTTTTCTCAACTACCACTGAAAAACGATAGATTTTCATAAATCCGCCTCCGTACCCACTTTTGTCGCCGTATCAAATATTCTGTTTCATCATAACACAGATACCCCTTGTATGGTCAACAAAGATTAAGGGGCGTCCTTCCGTGGGAAGGACGCCCCACAACTTTTCATTTTTCACTTTGCACTTTTCATTTTGCATTTTGCAATTTCTT
>Ga0194113_10001743_pt1 | contig 29720 bp, 22 predicted proteins | sample TA2MahC200mmetaG_FD_146193 | JGI IMG/M metagenome (GOLD analysis project Ga0194113, IMG submission 146193) | Freshwater microbial communities from Lake Tanganyika, Tanzania - TA2015017 Mahale Deep Cast 200m | ecosystem: Environmental > Aquatic > Freshwater > Lake | place: Tanzania: Lake... | reverse complement strand
CGGAACGAGCCGTGGCCGAACAGACCTGCGACGAGCCAGAGTACGCTGGTCAGGAACAGGAAGACCTGCGACAGGTCGTCGATGCCGAACCGAGCGCCGAGCAGCAGCCAGGAGATGTCGGCGTGCGCGCCGCGCGGGGCCAGGGCGAGCAGCACCAGCGCGGGCAACGCCGCCCACGGCGCGGCCAGCAGCATCCAGCGCCGCGCGAAGCCCACCAGCAGCGAGACGGCTACGGCCAGCGGCCAACCGATCACCGTCAGCCACGGCGCGCCGGTCGCGAAGAACTGTTCCCCAAATGACCCGCTCATATCCCAAACTCGCGAAACGTAATCAACCGTGCCCAGGAGAGTGGACTGATCGCCCAATTCGCGAACAGACCGAAGCCGAGCGACAACGCCGCCGTCACCAGCGGCGGCGCAAGCAGCGACCAGGCACACTCCGCACGTCGCGTCCCATCCGTCGGCCACTTCCCGCTCGCGGGCCGGAACCACGCCCGATAGAGGATCGGCAGGAAATACGCCGCATTGAGCAGGCTGCTGGCGATCAGGACGCCAATCACGAGCGGTTGCCCAGCCTCCAAAGCGCCAACACTCAGATACCACTTGCTCACAAAGCCGGCCCCCGGCGGGACACCGATCGTGCCCAGCGCCGCCACGGTGAACGTGACCATCGTCCACGGCATGCGGCGCCCGACGCCGTCCATCTCGCTGATCCGGTGAATGCCGAGCGTTTCCGCGAGATTCCCGGCCCCAAAGAACAAGGTGATCTTCATCACCCCTTGATGGACCAGGTGCACGATCCCGCCCAGTGCCGCCAACGGGCCGCCCAACGCGATCCCCAAGGTGATGTACGACACCTGGCTCACCGTGGAAAACGCCAGCCGCTTCTTGAGATCGTCCTGAGCCAGCGCGCGGACCGAACCGTATACGATCGTGACCGACGCGAGCACCGTCAGGACGGACAGCACGCCCAGCGACGCGCAAAACTCGATCCCGTACACGTCGCTGACCACGCGGACGATCCCAAACGCACCCGCCTTCACCACCGCCACCGCGTGCAGCAACGCGCTGACCGGCGCCGGCGCGACCATGGCACGCGGCAACCACCCGTGGAGCGGAACCAGGGCCGCCTTGACCCCCAGACCCGCGATCAGGATGAAGAAGATCGCCCGCAGCGCGTTGTGCCGTTCGGCCGGTAGATCCGACAGGAACCCCTGTTCGCGAAAGGACAGCGTGCCGGTCAGGCTGTAGAGCCACGCCGTGCCAACCAACACCGCGGCCCCGCCCAACAGCGTGTACGCCAGGTACACCCGCCCCGCGCGCGCCGATATCTGAGTGCCGCGATGCACAACCAGCGGATAGGTGCTGAGTGTCAGCAGTTCGTAGAAAATGAGAAAGGTCAGCAGATCGTCGGCCAGCGCGATGCCAACCGTGGAACTCACGCACAAGCTGAAAAAGCCGAAGAAACGGCTGCGGTGCGGCGAATGCTCGAGATAGCCGATGGCGTAAATCGTCGTGAAAAGCCAGAGCGTCGCCGACAAGGTGATGAAGAACATCGACATCGCATCGGCGTGAAAGGAGAGATTCAACCCCGGCAGCAGGCCGATGCGAGTCTCAAAGACGTGCTCGTGGAACACTCCCCACAACATGTAACCTACCAGCAGCAGCTTCACAACCGCCGCACCCAAATTCCAGACCGTCCGCGCACGGTGGTTCTCCTCGCGCAGAAAGAAGATGATCACCGCCGCAATCAGCGACGTCAAAAGAACAAAGGGTGGCATGAGCGAATCGAAATTCATAACGCGTCACCCAGGCCTCCATGGGACATTCCGTTGTCACAAAAGTCGCAGAGGGGAACACCGAGAAACCCCAGCACGCAAGCAGCCACGGCGAGCAGCATCGCGGGGACTTCCAGACCCGCGTGCGATCGCCCTCGCGCGGGAGGCAGGTCGGCACCCCGGTCCGCTTCGAGCGCCCGGCTCAAGAATCGGAACAGGTAGCCCGCGGCCAGCAACCCGCCGAGCACGATGACGATTCCCCAATACCATTGACCAGTCGTGATCGCAGCCTGGAGCATCAGCCACTTGGCGGCGAACCCGCCGCTCGGCGGCAACCCCATCAGGCTGACCGCGGCAAGTCCAAAGGCGAATGTCGCCAGCGGCAATCGGTTACCGATGCCCCGCAGGCCCGAGATGCGGTCGTGTCCCGCCACCCGCATCACGGCACCCACCGCCAGGAACACGGCCGCCTTGGCACAGGCGTGTGCCAGCGCGAACAGCACCACGCCGCTCGTGGCAAGACTGGCGGCGCCCGCCTCTCGCGCCAACGGAAACCACAAAAACAGGTAGCCGATCTGCGCGACCGTCGAGTAGGCGACCAGCAGCTTCAGGCGTTTGACACGCATTGCCTGCAGCGAGCCCCACACGATCGCCACGGCACCGAGCACTCCCAGGACGTGATCGCCCGCAACGGTCGACACCGTGTCAAACGCGTCCAATCTGAGTCTCACGAGCACGTAAAAGGAGGCCTTCACGATCAAACCCGACAACACCGCGCTCACCGGAGCCGGCGCGGCGGAGTGCGCCGCCGGCAGCCAGAAGTGCAAAGGCACCAGCGCCGTCTTCAGCGCCAAACCGAGAATCATCAGGGCCTGAGCCAGTTGCACCGGTACCGAACTGTCCACACGCTGACCCAGTAACGCCATGTCCAACGTGCCGCATTGACCATACAACAACGCGACGCCCAACAGATAGAAGAGCGAACCCGTGAGCGCCAGCATCAGGTACCGGAATGCCGCGACCAGCGCCGATGTGCTGGCCGACAACGCGATCAGAATCACCGAACCAAGCGTCAATAGTTCCAGCGTCACGTAGACATTAAACAGGTCCGCCGCAAGGAAGATTGCGTTCAACGCCGCCCAAACCATGAGCCACGTGGGCCAGAAGTGCGCCCGCTCGGGACCAAAATAGGATTGCGCATACAACGAGACCGCCGATCCCACCACGGCGCACATCAAAACCATGAGCGCGCTCAACGCGTCCGCCTGCAAGTCGATGCCCAACGGGCTGCCCCAGCCGCCGATCTCGTAGCGAACCGGCCCGATCCGCCCAACTTGCACCAGCAAAGCGGTCGCCGCAAGCGGCGGCAGCACCACGCTCGCCCAAGCGATCAGCCGCCACCCGCGGTCGCGGAGCGCGTACGCCAGAATGGCCAGAATCAACGGCGTGAAAATGGAGACGGCCGACCAGGATGTGTCTTCGACGAATCGCCAGATCATGGGGCCGTCTTTCCATCACCGTCCGGCAATGTCGTTCGCCCGGTCCGGTCATGAACGTGCAGTGCGAGCTTGATGGCGACCGCCGTGCCGCTCACCGCCACCACGATGCCCGTCAGAACCAGCGCGTGCGGGACGGGATCGAAACTGCCCGTGCCGCCACGAGCAGCCAAGGCCACGAGCACGAGAAACACGCCGGTCCCCATCACGTTCCACGCCATGATCTTGCGCAACAGGTGGGGCTGGACGATCAGCCCCAGCCACCCCATGCAGAACAGCATGCCGCCTGCCAGCGCGTACAGCAAATGCCCCGTCATTCCTCGCGCTCCCCACCTTCGCGAAGGACCCGCGGGCTGATAATCGCTTCGAACAACTTGATGAGCACTGCCGCGATCGAAATCGTCGCCGCCGTCTCGATAAGCAGAATCAACCACTTGGCCTGTTCGACCGGGTACTCCAGCACGCCGCGGCCGCCGAGCGGAAGCACCACGGCGACCGCGACAAACGTCGCGAAACCGGCCAACGCCGCCAGCCGCAACAGACGCCCACGCAGCCACCTTAGCGTCTGGCCGCCAGTCAACAGCAGCAGCACGCCAAGACCTGCGAGCACGGTGCCGGCCTGAAACGCACCGCCCGGCGCGTACGTCCCCACCCAAAGCAAATAGGCGGCCAGCACGATCGCCACGGGCGCCACCAGCACCGCAAACGCATGCAGCACGTCATGCGCTCCGGATCTCGTCGGCGCGCCCCGTGCCGACTTCCGCGGCAACTGCTGGAGAAACCGCACGCCAAACAGCGCGACCAGCAGCACACCGATCTCCAACAGCGTGTCGTAACCGCGGAAGTTCAGCAGCACGGCGGTCACCGGGTTGGATACGCCGCTGTTGTGCAACTGGCCGGCGACCTCGGCCGTCAGGCCGCTGGGTTCGCGAGGCAGCAACAGCACGGCCCAACCGATCGCCGCGGCAACGGGCAGCATCAGAACGGTCGCCAAGAAGTTGCGCGGCCGCGCCGAGGTCGTGCCCCGTGCCTCCCCCTCCGGCTCCCCAACCCTCCCGCTTCCGCCGTGCCTCGCCGCACCGGTCATTCGAGTCGCCTTTCCATCTGCCGTGCTGCCGCCAACAACAACGCACCGGTCACGCCGGCGCCGATCGCAGCCTCCGCCAACGCCACGTCCGCCGCGCCCAGTCGTACCCAGGCCAACGCCATGAACAGACCGTACGCCAAGAACCACACAACCGACCGGAACAGCGAACCGCCCCGTACCACGTGCCACGCCAGACCGATCAGCGCGGCGACCAGCAAAAGGTCCACCAACCACCAGATCATTCGACACGCTCCCCCGACCCCTTCAGCGCCCTCAAGGCGGCATTCGCCACCAGTTGACACGAAGTGGCACTGCCCGCAATCACAAGAAACCAGACCAACGCCAGCTTGACCGCCACCGACCAGGAACCGACCTGCACCGCGACTCCGACAACTATCATCCCCACGCCCAGCGTGTCGGCCTTCGTCAGTGCGTGGAGGCGAGTAAACAGATCCGGAAACCGCAGCAGCCCGACGGTGCCTGCCAGAAAGAAGTACAAACCGCCCAGGAGGAAGACGACCGCGACGATATCACTGAGAAGCTGCATGGCTGTCCGCCCCCGAGTCCCCACTACGCTCGCTGTCTTGCGTGAAGGCCACCATGGCGACCGCGGCGAGCGCCGCCAGCACCAGCGCCACGTCCACGAGCATCGGACGGGTCAAGACCAACGCCAACAGCACCACGACCGCCACGCTTGTCGTGCCGATCAGCATCGCCGCAAGCATGCGGTCGGCCGCCGTCGGCCCCTTCACCACACGCACGGTGCCCACGATCAACAGGATTATCAACGAAGCGATCACCACAAGTGAGAGTGTCATCATTTGGTCAGCTCCGTGGGCTCGCCGAGTTCGATGCCGAAGAGCGACGCCACGACACGTTCAACGCGACGTAAATCCGCCTCGTAATCCGTTCTTCCGTCCAGCAGATGAACCGTCAACCGATCCCCTCGCAGGTCGGCCGCCAACGTGCCCGGAATGAGGCTGATCACGCTGGCGAACATGACACGCGACACCGTGCAAGGCAGTCTCGTCCGCCACTCAATCAACACCGGCTCCAGGGATATCGTTGCCCGAAATGCCCGAGTCGACACGTCCAGACCCCCCAGGAAACAGTGGGCCAGGAAGAAGGGCGCAAAACGCACCAACCCCGTTATCGTGAATCCGACCCGCGCGGTCGGGCCCGCCAGCAGCCACGCGGCCGCGGCCGCGGAGAGGATCGCCGGGATGCCGATGAGCCAAGACGACGGATCCTCGCCGACCATCAGCCACCAAAGTGCCGCCAGCATGATCGCGACCGCCACGCTCAAAACCGTCCGATTCATTCAACCATTCCCCTCACCACGCATCCCGCTCGCGCGCAAAGCCGATGTCACGCATTCCAAAGCGGATGTTGACGACGACTTCCTCGCCGCGGTCTCCCGAACCTACGATGACCACGTTGCCGTTCAGCAAATTCGCCTGATCCATCATGCGAGCGTAGGGCGAACCGACGTCCAGCACGGGCTCGGAAACGACAACATCCGCCGCCCGCAGCCGGTAGGCGACTTCGCTCAGCCTGCGCCGCGCGTGTTCCTCCATCTGCGAGCAGTCGTAGATCCGCGCGGATTCCGCCGCGTTCTCCATGACGTGCAGCGGCACGACTTCCGCGCGAAAAACGTCGGCCAACCGCACGGCGACCGACTCCGCATCGGCAGCCGTATCTCCGAAGTCCGTGGCGAAAAGCACGCGCTGCGACAGTTTCACGGCACGTTCCCCGGTGGAGCGAGTGTGACATCCGGCCTTCTCGGTTCCTTTCGACTCGCCAACGTCACCACCACAAACTTCCCACCCGCGCGGAGCCGAACCCCTCGCCCAATTCAACCGCTCACGCCGCGGTTCGCCCGCCAATACTCGCGGCTGTCCTCGACCGCAGGGCGGAACGTATCATCATCAGCCGGCCCACATTCTCGGCATCAACCGTTCCGACCAGCTGATCGCCGCGAAGCACCGGCAGCGCACTCGTGCTCCCTTCCATTCGCATCATCGCTTCCTCGAGCGGCTCATCCTCGGCGGCCACGGGAAAGTCTCGGCTCATCGCATCGGCCACCCGCCGCTCATCGGCAAAACCTCTCCAGCCGTCGCCCATGTTCGTCCGGTCCAGCAGTCCCACCAGCCGCCCGTGTGCGACAACCGGGAAGTCCTGCTGCGGGCCCCACAGCGACTCGCGGGGCGACAGCATACTGAACCGCGTCCTCATCGCGGCGCGAACGGGAATCCCCCGAAGCATGGACCGTACCGCCACCATGCGCGACTCGCCAGCCGCGGCAAAATAGACGAACATTGCGACCAGCACCAGCAACAGATTGTTCCAATATAGCAGGCCCACCAGACCCAGCAACACCGCCAGAACCCGGCCCACCCCCGCCGTGGCGCGTGGCCCGCTTGGATCGTCCGTCCGTTGCGGGCCGGAGAGGGTTTGAGTTTTCTTAACTGATATGTTAAAAAACTCATCATGAGATACATTCATCGGGAACTTGAATCGCGGGTTGTCTCCGCGTCGCGGAGTGTTCCGGCTATCATCCTCACCGGACCGAGGCGGGCCGGCAAGACGTGGCTCCTGCGACACCTTTTTCCGAAAGCGACGTACCGGCTGTTCGAGGACCCGGACATGGTGAGTCGCTTCCGGCAGGATCCGCAGAGTTTTTTGGACGAACTCCAACTGCCCGTGATTCTCGATGAGATCCAGCACGTGCCGGAGCTGTTTGCCTATGTGCGAAGTCGGATCGATCGTGAGCCGCGGCGCACGGGGCGATGGTTCCTTACGGGCTCCCAAGAGACAGGGCTGATGCGGAATGTCACCGAGACGCTGGCTGGCCGCGCGGCCGTCTTGCAGCTGTGGCCCATGTCCGTGCGAGAGACCGACAAGGTGTGTCTGCTCCGCGGTGGCTACCCCGAGGTTCTGGCGCGGCCCCGCGCGAGCGCGCTGTGGTTCAGTTCCTACCTGCAGACGTACCTGGAACGCGACGTGCGATCCGCGGCCAACGTCCACGACCTGATGACCTTCCGGCGTTTTCTCGCGTTGGTTGCGAGCCGACACGGCCAGGTCTTGAACAAGACCGACCTGGCCGCCCCGCTGGGGATGAGTGTACCCGGAATCAGCCGTTGGCTTGACATCCTGGAGGCCACCGCTCAGATCCTGATCGTGCCGCCGTACTTCGAGAACCTCGGCAAGCGGCTCGTCAAGTCGCCCAAGGTCTATGTTGCGGACGCGGGCTTGGCCTGCCATCTGCTGGGCATCGAGTCGCGATCGGAACTGCTCAAGTCTCCGTTTCGCGGTGCGTTGTTTGAGGGGTTCGTGGCGGCGGAGATCGTCAAGGCACAAGTCAACGCGGGTCGAAGGCGCGAGCTGTATTACTTTCGCGACCAGCAAGGTTTGGAGGTGGACTTCGTCCTGCCGCGTCGCGGGGGTGGAATGCGGTTGGTGGAGACGAAGGCCTCGAAGACCGTTACGCCCGCCATGGCGGCGCCCATGCGGCGCCTAGCGGACGCGTGGCAACGCCAATCGGGGACGCGTGGTCCGGTCGACATGTGGCTCGTGCACGAAGCCCCGCGGCACACTCCTCCATCCCGGGCGTTGACGCCGGGCGCGCGGGCGATACCGTGGCAGGAATTCGTCACGCGCGAGGTGCCCTGACGCGAACGGCCTGCCAGTCGCCGCGGATTCCGAACGGCAACTCGCTACGGACCGGACCGAGTGCCCCCGCGGCCCCGTCGTGTTCCACAACCGCTGATTGGGGATGGTCTGGCCGGCTTTGTCCGTCGCGAGCTTGTTCAGTCAGCGGCCTCCGACACCTCGATGGCCATCACGGACCGAGGCGGCAAGCTCAGCGGCTTCGACAACTCGGCAGAGGCACGTTCCCACTCGCCGGGCCCTTCGGAGGTCACGGTCCGCAGCCGGACTTTTGGCGATGGAATGCCATCGGCATTCGCGTCCAGAGACCACGTGGTTGACAGCGGCTGATCCGAGACGTTGCTGAAGATCGCGACCAGCGTATTTTCGTGTGGCAGGTGCCACGTGCCGGCCAGCAGCGCGTCGGTCTCCACCCACCACTCGTTGCTCCACTGCCAGTCGGCCCGCACGCGCGGGATGTCGCCGGTCAGCCGCGGCGGGCGCAGCATGGCACCGGCGCTGAAGTACCTGCGCAGCTGCCAGCGCAAACGCACGACCTCGCGAAGGAACGCGGCGTTGTCGGGCTGATCCACCACGTTCGGATGCAGCCAGCCGATCTGCTCGCCGTACACCAGCTGCTGAGCCGACTTCATCCGCAAGGCCAGGTCCCGCGTGTCCCCGCCGCGGTAGGCGCGGCCGAACATCTGGATCGCGCCGCCGTAGATCGCCGGAAACGCCGGCACCTGGCCGTCGTACTGCCAATGCCATGTCAGGTATCCGTCCAGCCACCGGACGAACGGCTCGGCATTGCACTCGCTGGTGAGCATCTGATTCGGCTGCATCGTGCGGCGAACCTCGTCGAGCATCGTCCAGTAGCCCTCGTTCCACCAGTGACCGCCGCCCAAGGGATGGCCGTGCGCCGGGTCCATGCACGTCGTGGGAGCGGCCGCCGCGATCTGGTCGATGTAGACCCCGTCCACGTCGCAGTCTTCAAAGAGCTTGTTGATGATCCCCGCGACCTCGCGCTGCCACGTAGCCGTGCTCGGACACATCACGGCCAACCGCACCGGACTGCCGTCGCTCTCCTTGCTGCCGTACGTTTCCGTGTACGGTTCGCCGCGCGGGTCCTTGGTCGCCGCCGGCAAGCCGCGTTTGCTGAATTCGAAATCCTCCGTGCCGCGGTCGCGCGTGTCCCACAAGCGGCCGTTGATGTAGGGCATTACGAAGACGTTCACGTCGTGCAGTCGGCGTACGCCCTCGGCGAAGCCGTCGGTCGCCGGGAAGTAGTGCGGGTAGTCGTTGTCAAACGGAATCTTGTGCCAGCTGTACCAGTGGTAACCGACGGGCACGCCCAGGTACTCGGCGAATCGCCGCACCTGGTCGACACACTGGTCGGCGCTGCCGCCCGCCTGGGCCCAGACGCACAGCTGGCGCATCCAGGCGGGCGTGTCCTCGCGCCCACCGCTGCCCAAGTCCGGAACCCAGCGGGCGTGTTGCCGGACCCATTGCCGGTAGATCCGCGCGGCGTCGTACCAGTCGCCCGAGAACAGCTGCCAGACGGCTTCACCGGGGAACTGGTACGCGGTCCCCGGCCGACCCATGTTCGGCACCGGGTGTTCGGCGGACAGCAGGACGGCGCCGCGCGGCGACTGCGACCGTGCTGACAAGTTCTTGGTACTGCCCATCGGGTCGTGGATGGCCCAGTAGAGTCCCGCGCCGGTCTTGCGATCGTAGGAAGCGAAGAACTGCATGCTCATCCACCCGCTGGGATACGTGTCGGCGAACGAAAACGCTTGCCGCCACGCATTGGTCGTCACTTCGCCCGGTCCCCGGGGAAACAGCAGTGCCGGCTCGTCGCCCGCCGCCGCCAGCTCGAGTTGTGGGAAGGAGACGTGCCACAGACTCCACGGCGCCCTCGGAGCCGTGACGCTAAGTTGCCATCTCAGTGCATGGCACTCAGGGTCGGGAACGGCAGTGGCGAGCACGGGCAGGTTGCCGAGCGACGCGTCGTCGGGCGACTGCCACCGCAGTTCCGCCGCGCCTCGTTTGCCCGTGCGGACGGACGTCGCGCGCCACCCACGATCGGCGTCAATCGATGTTTCCGCGCCGGTCTCCGCGTTGCGCAACGCGATGCGGAACAAGGGTGAGGCCGGATCCGCCAGGTGTTCGCGGTTGCCGCGAGTGTCGTGGAGGCTGACCGGACGGATCCCGTCCTCGCGGCGGTCGAGAACCAGTGTCAGGTCGCCCGCCCGCACGACGGTCCAGTGGTCGGGGAGCTGATCGTTCAGTGCGGCAGTGGCCAGAGCCGGCTTCCCATCCGACTCCAGTCGCTCGGCCATCGCCACGCGCCACAGCTGCGCCGCGCGCTCCGCAGGCGGCAACTGTTCCGCCCGGTCGCGCGCCGCGCGGATTGCGGCACGGAGGACCGAATGGGTGAGCACTCCGGTAATCTCCGACGGCAGTTGCGGCTTGAGCGACCGGACGGCGGCGGCGGGATCCTCGTCGCTGCCGACGCGGATCCATCCCGAGTAGTCGCGCCGCGTGCCGTCCCAGCTCTCCCAACTTCGATCGCCATCGGCATGCAGATACGTGCCGTAGGCCCCGCGCCCGTCGTGAATCAGCACGGTGCCGCAGCCGAACATGGCAATCGCGTCGTTGCCGTTGACAACCGCGGCCCAATCGCTCAGGCGGTGCGATGCACCGCCGCCCTCCAGCCGGCCCGTCGACGCCGGCTCGCCGCCCAGCCACTGCACGAAATCGTCTCCGGGGAAATTCAATTCGAGAAAGTGGACCTCGTTCCAAGCGGCGGGCGAATCCTGAAGCACCACGGCCTTGACGAACACCACGGGCTCGTGACGGAAGTAAACCCAGTCGTACACGGCGCGAGGATTGGATGCCGGTCGAGTCCCATCCGGACGCTTGTAGGCCGCCTCGGTCCTCACCACCGTACACAACGGCCCATCGCTGACCACGGCGATACGGGCCGCCGCGTCGTGCCGCAACATATAGCCGCCGGACTCCTTGTGATGCAGCCGGTCGTTCCATGCGAATTGCGTGAACGTCTTCTTCGACTTCTCGAACACAATGCTGCTGGGCATGCCGGCCTGTTGCCCCACCGCGTGTCCGACCGCGACGCCCGGCAGTTTCATCGTGATGTCTTGCCGAGCTGCCGAAGGAGACGCGTGTCCGTCAACGCTGAGGCGAATCTCCCTCGTGTCTCGTCGCGGCAATTGGACGATCAGTGTCCCGATGCCAGGCGCGCGCGTGCCGTCCGCGGACGGTACATACTGGACCTCCATTTCCGTGCCGCTTTCGGCATCCATTGCCCGCACGCAGGGGAGTGCCGCGGCGTCGATCTCGCGTCGATCAATCGCCGGTGAAAAGTCGACCTGCACCATTGCCCGTTGGTTGGCGGGCTGGCTCTTGAGCAACAGCACCAGGTCGGCGGCGGAGGCAACCGTTGTGGCTGGCACCAACGTCACAGCCGTCACTACCCAAGACAGGTAAATCCACGCACGTCTCATCGTTTGTTCCTTATGCAACCTGGGATGCGTCGGTGACGAAAGGGCCAAGTGGCACGTTTTGAAGGACGGTTGACGGTTGGCGGATGACGAATGGCAAATGGCGGATGACGAACTCGGGACGGTTCGGGAGCGACAGCCTGCCGCCGGTGACTCTCGGGTCAAGTTACCGTATGATGGACCTACGTTTCGCCGTGTGCAATCAGCCGATGGGAGTTTTGCGACGTGAGAATTGCAGCGTACCGCATCCTGATCCATTCGTTGGCCGTCCTTTTCTGCGGGACGTTTCTGTTTCCTTCGCGCGGTTCGCGGGCGGCCGAGCCGGTTCCGCCGGAGGGTTTTCGATCGCTATTCAACGGAACCGACCTGGCGGGTTGGCACGGCGACAATCCCCATGAGACGGCCAAGGCGGGGGCTGAGCAGCGTGGCGCGGCAATTGCCGCGCAGCAGGAGGCGTTTCGATCGCACTGGCGAGTCGAGGACGGCGAACTGGTCAACGATGGCCACGGACCCTACGCAACCATCGACGAAGAGTATGGCGACATCGAGTTGCATCTCGAATACAAGACCGTCGCGGGGGCCGACAGCGGAGTCTATCTGCGCGGCACGCCGCAAGTTCAGATCTGGGACTCCACGACCGGCGGCAGGCAGGGATCAGGCGGTCTGTTCAACAACCGCGTGGGCGCGCCCGGCAAGGAACCGCTGGTGCTGGCGGACCGACCGTTTGGGCAGTGGAATCAGTTTCGCATCGTGCAGATCGGCAGTCGAACGACGGTGTGGTTGAACGATCAGCTCGTGGTGGACAATGCGGTCATGGAGAATTACTGGGACCCCGATCGCCGCACGCCGCTTCGGCCGCGGGGCCCCATTCATTTGCAGACGCACGGCGGTGAGATCCGTTGGCGCAACCTGTTTGTCCGCGAGATACCGGCGGACGAGGCGAATCGGCGGCTGCGCGGCGATGACGCGACTCAGGGATTCCAGCCGATCTTCAACGGCACGGATCTCGCCGGTTGGGCAGGCGCCGTGGATCATTATGAAGTGCGGGACGGCGCGATTGTCTGCAAGCCGGGTAAAGGCGGTGTGCTGTTCACCGAGGAGCAATACGACGACTTCGTCGTGCGTCTGGAGTTTTTGCTGCCGCCGGGCGGAAACAACGGACTGGCCATCCGCTATCCGGGCACGGGCCGCGCATCGTACGACGGGATGACCGAACTGCAGGTGCTGGACGACGCGGCCGAGAAGCACTCGGGGCTCGACCCCAGGCAATTCCACGGCTCAGCCTACGGCATGGTTGCTGCTCACCGGGGATACCTGCGGCCGGCCGGCCAGTGGAACTACCAGGAGGTGACGGTCCGCGGCTCGACGATCGTCGTGGAACTCAACGGCACCGTCATTCTGGATGCCGACTTGAGCAACGTCACCGAATTCCTGCACGATTGGCCGCACCCGGGAAAGGACCTGACTTCCGGCCATTTCGGGTTCGCCGGACACGCCGAGCCGGTCATGTTCCGCGCCCTTTCTGTCAAGCGGCTGAAGTGACCGCCGATGCGCCGGGCGCATCAGGATCGCGTGGCCCTCCGGGTCGGCTCCTTGCCTTCTCTCCATCCCGTTCATCCTGGCCATCCTGTCGAGAAGACCCTTCACGGGCACGTGCCGGCTCGGTCACGTTCTGCTCGACAGGATTGACAGGATAGGGCGGGGCCAGCAGGAACTGGCTGAGTCGGATCCCAGTCGAAATCGTTGGGCGCTAGCGCCCCGCAGCTGACGAAGAGTGTCGCTGTCCAGTTACGGGATTCGGATCTCCGGATCGCCATCCCGATGAAAGGCTCGGAAGTTGGAGATGTTGAGCGCATACAACCGTTCGGCCTTGCCTTTCCGAGCCGCGACGAGGTGCAGATAGTCGAAGATCGCTCCGCCCTGCACGCCGCGGGATGGGCATTCGCGCATGCCGCGAAGCGTTTCGGCGGCGGTGAGCGTCGTGATCTGCAGGAGCGGAAGATAGTCGGCTTCCAGAAGTTCCACGGCTTGTTGAGGACTCAGCCGGAACGTCTTTCGCCCGCCGGTCAGCGTGCTGAAGAACTCGGCGAGACCGTGAATGTAGAAGCCCACATCGCCCCGATCGAGCAGACGCCCGCAGGCCGTATGGTGGGGCTCGGACGCCACCACTGCGGCGACCAGCACGGAGGTGTCGATGAAATCCACGATCAAGCCTCCCGACGCTTGCCGGCCAGCCGGTCTAGACGTTCTTCCCGAGCCTCCTGAACCGCCTGAGCGGCGTCAAATCCTTCCCAGCCCACGATCACGCGACGCTTGCCGCGGCGCTCCAGATGCACTTCGTCCGGTTCATGACTGAGTTCCAGCCGATCACCCACCAGTTCCAATCGCAGGCGCGAGCCTTCCCGCAAATGCATCTTCTCGCGAAAGTCCTTGGGAATCACCACTCGGCCCGCCTTGTCCACTGTCAGCGTAGCGTTCATGACCGCCTCACCCTCTTCCCTTCGCGGTTGTCGTTCTCAGGTTTCCGCCGCTCAGCACATCGGCTGTACCATTCCGTCGATGGCTCCTTGAATGGTTTCAAGAATACCATAAATACTGCCATTGTCAATGCCACGCTTGGTGGTAACTAACCATCGCAGCGGTGGGAGCGGGCAGGAGCAGACACTCTGATCTCGGGGAAGACCGCGGGAAGGGGGGAGGCGGATTCATCGGGTCGCCGCCACGACCGCGACCGTATGAATGCGGTCGCTACGAACGGCGGTCACTACAAACGGCCACAAACGGCTGCCGCGACCGCATGCATGCGGTCATTACAAACAAACTACAAGCGGCAAGTGCTGGTGACGGATGGAGTGAATCTCCCCATTTCCGTCTTCCTCTGTCGGGTCACGGCGTGATGCGGCGGCGCGGCTTTCACCGTTGGCGGTTCTGTTTTCGTTGCCACAGCCAGCGTTTGATCGTGGTGAGCCCCGACAGCGCCTCCATGCAACGCGTGTAGATGTAGAACCGCCAAACCGGCTGTCGCGATTTAAGTCGGCGGAGGAGCGCGACGGCGCTGAAATGCTGGCGAGGCGTGATGGTCTCATCGTCGGGCACGATCAGGAAATTCGGATGATCGAATCGTGCGCGCCTGACCATCTGTTCGATCTCCTCGATGGAGATGTCTTCCGGCTGGTAGTCCACGGGCCGAAGGAAACCGTCCGGGCGAGCGATCCGGCCCGACTGGCAGAGTTCCCGTGCAAGGGGCGAGCCGTTAAAGAGGCGCAGGCCGATGCTGATGCACACCAGTTCGTTCCAGCGGGCGGCTTGGGAGATCGTGGCGAGCGTTTCCGCGACGGTCTCTCGCGTCTCACCTGGACCGCCCAGCAGCATGTACCAATTGATGGCCAGGCCCTTCTCTCGCAGCAGCGTTCCCGCTCGCAAGACGGCGTCCTTCGTGTAGTTCTTGCCCAGGCCTTTCAGCGTGACGTCGCATCCCGACTCCGCTCCCACATCCACGTCGGAGAAGCCGGCCTGTTGCAGCAGGTCGACCAGTTCGCCGTCGATGCTGCCCGGATTCAGCCCCATCGTGCGAAGATGCAGATCCATCCTCTTGGCGATCACGGCACGCAGGACGGCCTTGGCGTGATCCAACGGGATATTGAAGGTGCTGTCGATGAACTCGATGTGATTGATGCCTGTTTCCCGAACCAGTGACTCTATTTCGTCAGCCACCAGCAGCGGGTCCCGCAGTCGATACTCGTGGCCCTCCACCTGGTTGTAGACGCAGTAGACGCACCGCAGGGCACAACCGCGCTTCGTCTGGATCTGCAGCGGCGAATCGAACCGCCGGTAGGCCTTCAAGTCGACATACTTGTGAAACTGCGGTCGCGGCAGACGATCCAGGTCCGGGATCCTGTCGGGTGGCTGATCGTCGACGATCTGCCCGGCGCGGCGCACGACCAGTCCGGGCGTTCCGTCCCAGGGCTGGCCGGCCGACCATCGGTCCAGCAGTCGTGCCATCGTCGTTTCGCCATCGCCGCGGACGGCGAACTCGAGATCGAAGAACTCGAGCATCTCCCGGGCGTTGATACCGACGGCCGGGCCGCCAATCACCAGCGGGCCGCCAAACAGGTCCTTCACGGGCCCCACCACGTCGCGTTTGACATCTTCCAGGTGGAAGTGCGTGCTCCGGCCGACGCCGTCGTCGATGTTTCGGATTCCGATCCCGACGACGGCGGGAGCGAACGACGTGATAGCCTGGCGGATGGCTTTCCGGCAGTCGCGAGCGAAACAGAGATCCAGCAGCCGCAATTCGTGCCCAGCCTGTTCGCAAGCTGCCGCCACGCAGCAGAGGCCGAGCGGGATCACGGGGCCTGGCCGCCAGTATCGGTTCGAATTGATGAGCAATGCGCGGGTCATGGAAGCGAAAAGAGCACGTTACCGCCGTCTGCCGTCACGACCGCATGCGGTATCATACTCGCGGACCAACACGGGTACAACTTCTTTCCATGCCGCACGTGCGAAGGCGAGCCGCCGGTGTCAACGGGCGGGTGGAATCGCGTGTGGGCGCGAACCGGGGCAGCTGACGCTGCCCGCTCGCCTTTGTTCCGACGCGGCGCGGCACTAGCCTTGGTGTGAGTCCTCGTCTAGATTGATCAGTCGTCGTGATGGCCGGCCCGTGATTTGCGAAAGGGCGAACATGACCGAGAAGGGATGGATTCCTTGGTGTGCGGCGATGATCCTGCGCGTGCGTTGGATCACGCTTCTTCTTGTCGCGGCGATCACGGCGGCTTCCGGCTACTTCGCCTCCAAGATCACGATCGACACGTCGCTGGAGAGCTGGTTTCTGGAAGACGACGCGACGCTGCGGCTGTACAAACAGTTCCGTCAGACATTCGGGGAGGACGAGTTCATTGTCCTGGCGTTGGAGGCGGACGACGTATTCCAACCGGACGTGCTCCGCGCGTTGCACCGGCTCACCGACGAAGCGGAGTCGATGGCGTACGTCCGGCGCGTGACGTCGGTCACGAACGTGGAGGTGTTGCGGCGTCGCGGCCGTTCGCTTCGTGCCGCTCCTCTGATGAGCCGGCTTCCGGCGACCGTGGAGGAAGCCGCGGCGCTGCGAGAGGACCTGTCGTCGTATCCGCTGATCGCGGGCTCGCTGGCATCGCTGCCCCAAGGGCGCGCGGCATCGGTGGTCGTGGAATTGTCGCACGACTGCGACACGTTTCCGAAGAAGGCGGCAGTCGCGACGGAGTTGCGGGCGAGGGCGGAAGCGTGCGTCGCGGCAGCGGATGCACTGTCGCACGTGCGGGTGCGCATCGCCGGATCACCGGTCTTGAGTGACGCGATATCGCGATACATCGAGAAGGACTTGCGCACGTTCAATCCGATCTCGCTGCTCGTCGTGATGGTCTCGATTTATTTGATGTTCCGCCGCTTCTCGGTCGCCTTCATGGCGCTGTCGGTGGTCGGACTGGCCACCCTGTGGCTGTTGGGATTGATGGGTGCGCTGAACGTCAAAATGAACCTGCTTGGACCGGTTCTCACGATGGTCATCCTGGTAGTGGGGGTTGCCGATTCGATTCACATCTTCTCGGGCTACTATGACGAGCTCGAGTGTCCGGGCACGGAGCCGCGGGAGGCTATTGAGCGCGCGCTGCGACACCTGCTGGTTCCGTGCTGCGTCACCAACCTGACGACGGTTGTCGGTTTCCTGTCGCTGTTGACCAGCAGCCTGGAACCGATCCGCTCGTTTGGAGTTCTCGGGGCGATCGGCACGAGTCTCGCCTTTGTGTTGAGTATCTGCCTGCTGCCGGCGCTGTTGCGGGTTTTCCCGCTGGCCGGCCGGCCGGGATCGCGCAGGCCGGTGTCGTTCGTGGATCCGATCCTGAAATCGCTCGGGAGTCCGACGCGTCGCCGCGGCTGGCTGGTGCTGGGCGGTTACACGCTCGTCACCGCGTTGGGAATCGCCGCGATTCCGCGGCTCGGTGTCACCGCCAACCCGATGAACTACTTCCACGAGGATGCGCCGGTCCGGCAGGACGCGGAGGCGGTGGACGCGGCGCTTGGCGGCGCGTCGAGTTTGGAGTTCATCGTCCACGCGCCAAACGGCGGCTTGAAAGATCTCCGCGTGCTGCGGCGGCTCGACGCCTTTGAGACGTGGTTGGCCAGGCAGCCCTCCGTTTCCAACGTCATGTCGTTCGGTGCCCTGTTGAAGGAAGCGGACCGGGTGCAGCGGCGCGGCGGGGCGGACGAGGGACGACTGCCGCGCTCCAACATGGCGCTGCTGATGAGCAAGAACATCATGGAGAATTCCGCCCCGGAGCTGCTCAGCGCCTACGTCCAGCAGGACTATTCCTTGGGACGCATATCGGCGCGCGTTCAGGCCACCAACGCCGACGCGCTCGCTTCGCGAGCCGGGGAGATCGAGCAGTACGTGCGAACCACGGTGAACGGACCCGATCTCGAGGTACAGGCAACAGGTTTCATCAAGCTCATCGATGATATGCGGAAGTATGTGATTCGCAGTCAGGTCACGTCCATCGCGTCTTCATTCGGCACCATCTCGCTGGTGTTGATGTTGGTCTTTCGTTCCTGGAGACTGGGCCTCTTCTCCCTGATTCCCAACATCGGGCCAATCATCATCGGTGTCGCCTACATGGCGGTCTTGGGAATCCGCCTGGACCCGGGTACTGCCATGGTTGCCTCCATCGCCATGGGGCTGGTCGTGGACGACACGTGCCACTTCATGGTGCGTCTGCGCGGCCAGCCGAACATTTCGGAGGATCTGCCGGCTGCCGTTGCGGAAACGATGCGGCAAACGGGTGCACCGATCATCGTGAGCGGCGTCATCCTGGCCGGAGGTTTCGCGGTCTTGATCCTCGGCAGCTTCTCCACGACCGTCAGTTTCGGGCTGGTGGCCTCCTTCGTTCTCCTGGTGGCTTTGTGCGGCGAAATCGTCGTCCTGCCGGCTGCCCTGGTCGTCCTGCGGCCGAAGTTATGACTCGCCGGACTGCACGGTCAGGTACATGCAGGCGAACGTGAAGCGAGCGCTCTCCGGGACGGCGCATAGGATGCGGTGACCGGGTCGCAGTTTGCCGGACCGGTACAGCTCTTCGAGCATGATGAAGATGGACGCCGCGCCGGTGTTGCCCTTGTATCTCAGATTGGTGAACCACTTCGCGACCGGAAAATCGAAGCCGATCCGCGCCATCTGTTCGTAGAGTGGCTGCTGGAAGAACATCGACGAAATGTGGGGCAGCAGCCAATCGACGTCGGCCGCCGTGAGCCCGCGGCGGCGCAGCACGTCGGCGAAGAAGCGGCCGGCGGTCGGCACGATGTTCTCGCCCAGCAGGCTGACGTCCTGGAAGAGGTTGAAATAGCCCTTTCGCGCGGCATCCGCCGGATCCCGCTCGGCCATCCGCCAACTGCGCAACGAGCCGTCAGTCTGCTTGACGGCCCCCGAGTACATGCACGCGTCGAGTTCATGGGCGAAGGAACGCATGTCGACCCATTCGATCTTCAACGCCAACGCACCCGCGCGCGGCTCGCTTTCGATCAGCACGGCGCCCGCACCGTCCGATAGCATGAAACGCAGAAACTCCCGGCTGAAACCGAGATAGGGATCCTGAGCGGCGCGTTCGTGGCGAGTTGCTGGAAACTCGGACGCGCGCAGCGCGAGCGACACCAGCTCCGACCCGGTGACCACGGCCGAACGCACGGCGCCGGCCAACACGCTGAGATAGGCGTACTTCAACGCGGCCATCCCGGAACAACACACGCCTGCCGTCGATACGCATTCGCAGACCGGACAGCCAACCAGCCCGTGAACCATGCACGCATGGCTGGGGATCGCCTGGTCCGGGGACGACGTGCCACAGGCCAACAAACCGATCTCGTCGAGGGTCACGCCGGCACTGTCGACCAGCGTGCGGATCGCTTCGGCCGTGAGTTCCGCGTTGGTGTGCGTCGGCTCACCCGTGACCGGATCGAGCGCATAATACCGCCATTTGATGCCGTTCCGCTCCAACACGACGTCGCGCAGCGGTGAGGGCGACTGGCCGATCATGCCCAAGACGGCTTCGATCTTTTCATTGTGGACAGGCTTGTTTGGCAGACAGACTCCCACACCGTTAATGTATGCCGGCACTTCAGCTCTCCGTGGGTTCGCGAACTCGGGACACGTAAGCCGCCATCGATTTGCGGGCAAATGGGTACACAATCGGCAGCGTGATAATGGTGAGTGGAATCCCGGCCACGATCATCAGCAACAGGAAGTGAACGAACAGGAAGATGCCGACGTGCCGCAGGGGCGCGCCCAAGCGGCCGAACAGGCGAATCAGTCTCGCCCAGAAAGGAAAGCACCGGGACGCGACGAGTTCCGGGATCACGTAACGCCGATTCACCTCGACGGCGCCGTGCCCGCGCAGCAGCGAGCCCGCACGCGGGTCACGCACGGCATCCAGTTGGCCGGCCGCTACGCGTCCGAGTCGCTGCATGCGGGCCGGCTCCTCATCGCCAAGACCCGCCGGCGGCAAGCCCCACAGTCGGTCGCGTTTGCCCGTGAACAGCGTCCTGGTCGTCGTGATGAAGGTCGCCCACGGCGCTCCCTGGTGCACCGCCACCACGTTGTCGATGTGGTTGGCTCCCGCCCGAGCCAGCAAGCTCCGCATCTTCAAGTAACCCTGATGCCACATGTTTCGGCTGACCGAAATCGTGATTACCTTCCGCCCGCGCAGCACCTCGGCCTGCTTTGTCCGAAAGAAGGCCTGGACCGGGAGCGACGGCGAGAGAAACCACACCTGGTACGCCAGCACGACCAGGTCGTACTGCCTGTCCAACGCGAGTTCCGGCGTCTGAATCCCTGGCGGCAGCCCCAGCACGCATTCGGGCATCACGTTGAAGAACTTGTGGACGTTCCGCCACGGGGACGGGTAGGTGACCGCGGGCCGAATCTCGCACCAGTCCACGTCGACGCCCGCGTCTCGAAAGGGCGCGACGAAAGACTCCGCCATGCGCCGGACGTCACCTGTTTGGGAATACCAGAGCACCAGAACTCGGGTCATTGGTGGGCTTCCAGACAATAAGATGTTGTTGTTACGTTTGTGTGCCTCAACGGCGGGATTCGGTGCATTTCAGTCGGGTTTGGGGTCGATGCCGGACACGAGGTGAGGGATTACAGATCGCCCTAAGCCCATGGGTCCTATTGGTCCCGTGCGTCATTGCGGCGTTTTTCAGATTCTACATGTTGGGTTGCGGCCGTTGGCGGCATGGCGATAATTCTAATCAGTTTGGTCCGCTGACAAAGGCGACGCGGCGGCGCGGGCTGTAGCTGGCGAGACTTCGCGCCCCACGAGGCGAGCTCGTGGGGGCGGGCGGCGACGCGGCGGCGCGGGCTGTAGCTGGCGAGACTTCGCGCCCCACGAGGCGAGCTCGTGGGGGCGGGCGGCGGCGCGGGGTTGGCACGAGAGAGAAAAATCGGGCAATGAAGATCATCGTTCTCAATGGCAGTCCGAAGGGCGTGACCAGCACGACCCTGCAGTACGTCCGTTTCATTCAGGTGAGGTTTCCGCAGCACGAATACCAGATTGTGCCGATTGCCCACGAGCGTGACAAGATCCTGGGGGACGAGGGCTGTTTTCGCCAGGTGCTGAATGACATCCGCGCGGCGGACGGCGTATTGTGGGCGTTTCCGGTCTACAGCCTGCTGGTCCACTCGCACGTCAAACAGTTCATTGAACGCGTGTTTGCCAGAAACGCCCAAGGAGCGTTCGCGGGCAAGTACGCGGCCTCATTGTCGACGTCAATTCACTTCTTCGACAACATCGCTCACTCCTACGTGCACGCTATCTGTGACGATTGGGACATGCGCTACGTGGGGGCGCACTCCGCGTGGGTCTACGACCTGCTGGGCCGCGAAGGAAAGGAACAGCTGACGCGGTTCGCGGCCGGTTTCCTTTCGGCCATTGACAACCAGGTTGCGACCGCGAAAGCCTTCGACCCCGTGGTCCATCGTCGTTTCGAGTACGTGCCTTCGCCGCCGCGGCAGAAACGTCCCATCGGCGCCAAGAACCTCCTCATCCTCACCGACAGCGAGGATGAAGACGGCAACGTCGCGCGGATGGTCCATCGATTCCGCGAAGGCCTGGAACATGCGCCCGAGGCGGTCAATCTCCACCAGCTGGCCATTCGCACCGCGTGCATCGGCTGCTTCCAATGCGGCGCGGACGGGCTGTGCGCCTTTCGAGACCTCGACGATCTGCACGAATTCTACACCACGCGATTGGCCCACGCCGACATCGTCGTCATGGCCGGGGCGATCAAGGATCGATACCTGTCGTCGCGTTGGAAAGTCTATTTCGACCGCGGTTTCTTTCGCCCGGTCATCCCGTGGTTGCCCGGCAAACAGGTCGCCTTTCTCGTTTCCGGTCCGCTCAAACAGGTCCCCAATCTGAGACAGATTTTCGAGGGTTATACCGACTTCCATCAAGGCAACCTGGTGGGGATCGTCACCGACGAATGCGAGGATTCACCGCACATCGATCGGATGCTCGATGGCCTGGCCGCCCGTCTGCTGACGTTCGCCGAGAACGGATATGTCGCGCCCCGCACGTTCCTGGGTGTCGGTTCCACCAAGATTTTCCGCGACAAGACCTGGGGCATGTTGCGGCCCGTGTTTCAGGAAGCTTATCGATACTATCGCAAACACGGCATGTACGATTTCCCGCACAGCAACATCCGCCATCGAGCCATTTCGTTGAGCGGCATGCTGATGACGAGCATCCCGCCGTTTCGCAAGAGGTTCTTCAAGGTGCTCGACGCACACATCGTCAAGTCGTTGCAGAGGGCGGTTGCCAAAGAGGCTCGGAAGCAGCGCCGGAAGAGGTGAGGGTGTGCGAGTGATGGACCCGGGCGGCGTCTGGGGATCTCGGCGTCTGGGGATCTCGGCGGCGCGACATCGCGAGCGCTGCGTGAGATTCGCGGCGGCTCGGCCGCGGGAACCAGGTCACCGGAAGACAACGGTCAACCAGTTGTTTTCGGCGACGAGCTTGGCGATCGTCGCGCTCACCGCCGCTGTGTTGCGCGCGGGATCGGCGAGTTGGTTGAGGGCGATTGTTTTCGGCAGTTGGCGGTCCAGTTGGGCCAACAGCATTCGGCGCAGCGTCGCCTCGCGACCGCTGAGACGTTTTGTTTCGCTGTCGGCGAAGCGCGGGGGAACGATCTCGGGATCGCCTTCCAGGGTCATTCGAACGGTGCCGTCCGACACTGCGAGCCGATAGCGGACCGTGATGTTCATGGGCGGATAGGCTCGCTTGCGCGAGATGTAGCGCCGGCCATGGACGGTGAGGACGAGCGATCCGGACTCGCTGCGCAGCGTGATCGGCTTTTCGTAATCGAGCGTGACGGACACATCGTCGACAGCGTCCCGGCCGTTGGATCGGTTCGCGTTGCCAGCATAGTTGCCGAGCATATCGGACAGTTGCTGGGCCGTGTAGGTTTTTCCGGCGACGGTCGCGGCGGCGTAATTCTCGATGGCCGACGCGTGCACGTGTATCAGTGCCGTGTCCGGGTCGTTGCCGACGACGGGTGGTTCGTCGGCGGCACCGAGCTGATCCGCGGCGGCGACCTCGAGCGAGACGTGCAGCTCCGTGTGACTTGTCTCCGCGCGGAACGATCGCGGCGGGATGTCGTAGCGTGTGAGCGGATGGAAGAACTTGTCGTTCAGCCGCGCGCTGGCCTCGGCGATCCGCGCGTCGACATCGCGGTCCAGCTGCTCGTTGAGCCGCTGGCGCTGGCGGCCTTCGGCGATGCAATCGGCTTGATCCTGTTGACGATTCACACGTCGGCACGCCTGACGCAGCACGAGGCACTCCACCAACGGTCGCTGAAGGACGGTGTCGATTCCGGTCAGCTGACTGGCGACGTTGGCCGTGGATTGAGCCGGCAGGGTGCGGATGCCGTCGCGATCGAGGACAATCTGTTTTCGGCCCTGGAGCGTCACGTCGTTGTTCTGATAAACGCGCACCGGGCCGTTGACTCCGACGGTCCTGGCACGGCTGGTGGCCGTCAGTTCCATCTGCACGACGGCCCGTCGTTCATCCGGCACCAGCACCGGCGCGACCGCCCCGACGGTCTGTTCCGTGCCGCGAATCTGACTGCCCAAGACCACGTCGCGCACGGGCCCGGACGACTTGATCTCCTCGCTCAGCCAGCGGGCGGCAACCGGTTGCGGGAGTCGGGCCAGCACGTTGGGATGGGAGAACGCTTGGCGGGTCGCGTCCACGACGTCGCTGGCCTGCCGGTGCTGCTGCAGCCAACCGAGGTGCCGAGCGATTTCCGCGCGCAGGCTCTGCCGCGGTTCGGTCCGGCACGCTTCGACGGCGGCGGCGAGAGCGTCGAGATGCGTCTCGAAATCGTGCCTCGCGTTCGGGTTCGCCGCGTCCTCCAGCGCGACCGCGTACTCGCCGAGCGCAGCGCGGAGGTCGGTGAACGGCGCCAGTTCGAAGCCTGGGTGGTCAGTGACAAACTGTTGTCGCACGTTACGCAGTCTGGCCGGATCGGGTTCTCGACCCGCGGCCAGTTCTCCTTCGAGCACGTCCCAAAGAAGGAACTGTTTCCACTGCTGAGCCTTGGGATGTTCGTGCAACGCGCGTTCCAGCGCGCCCATGGCCCGTTCCACTTCCTGCCGCGCCAACGCCAACTGCTCCGCGTCCAATGGTTGATAGCCGGCCTTGGCATTTCGAATGCGTTGGGGGAGATCCACCGCGGGTCGCATTGCCATGTCCGCGGCGCCTGCCTCGTGGCCGAGCAGGACGCACGTGATTGCCGCGGTCAACACGGCTCGGCAAAGTGGACGTGCTGCCGACGTGCGTGTCATCCCTGAATCCTCTCGCATTCGGAGCGCGCCGAGATGCCGTCAGAAGCCGATGTCGGCCCGCCGTCCGGTGGCGGTCGTCCCTCCGTTCCGCTTGCGGAGTCTGGGCAAAGGCTGTGGGCGCGGAGCCCCGCGGCACACCCGGTCACGTGCTCTCATCTTCGGCGTTTTCCTTGATGAAGTCCGGGCTTCGTTCGAATGTAGGGCCTGGACCCATTGGGAAAGGGCGAGCGAGAAAGCCGGATTTCGGGCGTTGAACCGGGTGGCGCGTGCGACGCGGTCGCACCTACTTCGGTTCTGGCGGTAACAGCACGCCCTCCAGCAACCAGCCATTTTCGTGAGCGCTTCCCACCATGCCGCTTGTGCCCAAATAGTGTCTCACGCTCTCGAACTTGGGGAGCCTTTTGAACGCGACGTCGCCAGAATCTCCGCCGCACGCGGCAGCCAGGAGCCCTTCAATCCAGCGGACGTATTTCGCCTCGGCGTCCTCCGTCTTGCCAAGCCGAAGCAGTTCGAAGCTGGTCATCAGGTCGCGATCCGTGTGGCTGAACGATCTCAATACGACGTCGTCGGCCCGATGGCCGGCCAATGCTTCGTTCAGTCGCCGGAATGCGGCCGAGCCGGACAGCGGAGTCTTGGCGGCGGGTGAGGTCAGCAGCGAGCGAATCGACTCGTAGTTGTTTGCGAACAGCAGGCACCCGCGTGTCACCATGATGCCGGAGCTGATGAGCTTCAACGGGCCCTCCGCGGACCCCGCTTCCGCGTCCTCGCCGATTTTCCAGAGGGCCTGCTGGTGGCCGCGCAGCCGAATCCTCGTGGCACCCGGGTCGTCCTGCATCAAGCGTTCCACGGCCGCCGCCACCTTCGGCTCGTCGTGCGTCCGAAACACGGCCACACTGCCTTCACTGGTCTCCGACACCGGCACGGTCGGGCGGCCGATCAACTCCATCCGGTCCTGCAGATGTGCCACCAGGTCCGACTTCACGTCGACGCCCGGCCCGTCCGCGGCACGCAGATCCTTCAGGAGTCCGTCGAAAGTGCCTTGAGCCCCACTGGCGATCATGTCGTCGTAGGCAGCGGCACAATGCTCCAATACGTTCCCGACGTCGATCGACAGAGACAGGTAACTGGAGACATCGCTCGGGACCCAGTCGACAGGCTGGGAATCGCCGCCTGGGGGAAACGACAACATCCGCAAGGAACTCCTGAAGGGCGGCGGAGCATGGATCACCGTCCGATGCCGCACGAGCCCTCCGTCGTCGAAATGGACAAATCCTCCCACGCCTCGGATGCCGTCGAAGCCGTGCCGGCGAGCAGACTCGCCGACCTCGTCCTCGTCGTCCGTCTCCCGAGTACGCATCCGCGTCACCAACTGCACGGGATCACAGTACCAACTCAGATCAGGCACCACGCCTTCGGCGCGGGCCGCGCATCGGTCCATGATGTCGCGATAGGCACCCAAACGCGATAGACTGCCCTCCGGCTTGCCCCAACGCGAAAGCACGATGCCCACCAACTCCATGTCGCCGCTGATTCCCAACACGCCGTCCCTGACGAAAAACACGGTCTGCCGTCGCGCGCCTTTCTCCGGCCGCAGCGAGACGACATCCACGGCCGTGCCCGCCACCGCGCGTTGAGCATGCGTTGCGCCGCCGCTGGCAAGCCGTTTGATGGCGTTTGTTACCAGCTCGCGCGCCCCGCTCTCACGCCCGTCGACTTGTGCGAGAAAGATCGAAGCGGAATGGTCCTTGGTGAACACGACGGTGGCCAGGCTTGCCTCGCCCGCGGCCAGCTGCCGCAATTCGTCACAAGTGGTCCCGACGTTCCGCTCGCCACGCGTCCAGAACATCTGTGGCAGCGCACGCAAGTGCTGCACGAATTCCGTCATCTCCGCGCCGTTCCAGAACCGGCCAAGGTGGGACTTGTCGAAGTTCGTCAGTAACCGGTCGAGACTGGCCGCACGCACGTACAGCTTCGTCGTGTCCGGCAGTAATAATTCGCTCGCCGGTGCCGCTCCTCGCACGTTGGCCGCCAAGAGCAACACGGCTGACACCCACACCCAGGCCCCTGCGATCGTTCTGCAACTTGTCACACCCACGACCTCCGTCGCGAACATTCGAACGCGAGAAAAACCACAATTGGTGAAGACCGCCTACGTCAGAACACGGGATCGATCCGCGGTCGGACGATGACCGGACTGCGAGGATCCGACTTGCGCGACAATACCCGGCTCTCGCGACCCGTGCGACCCCCCAAGAACAAGCTGTCTACCGTGTGACTCACGCGACGTCAACCGCGGGACTGACGCCGCGGCTTGACCCCCAAACCCGTGCCTCTTCCCTGCAAGGCACTCGTGGCGACGACATGTTGTCTTCGCGCGACGAGCCGCGGACGCGAGTGCACGCCCCCGCCGGACGTTGCGAAACCCACGAGTGCGCACGGCGGCACGTCCGGTCCGCCAGGTTGTTACGTTTTCCCTAACGCGGCCTGCGGCCGCACCCAAAGTAGGACGGATTGGCAATCCGTCCTGCAAAGATGTGCGCACGGCACGCAGATGTTACAGCGTAAGACTTTAACGCGGTCCGCCGGTGTGCGGCGGGCGTCAGCCCACCGGCTGAAGCTGCCCCCCGCGTTCACCCGGCCAGCCTAAATGGCGGCTCGCCTTCGCCGTAACCGGACGTGGGACGGGCTTCCCAGCCCGTCGCCCGCGCCCTGACGGCCTGGGAAGGCCGTCCTACAACATGCGCGTAAGCCGCGCGCATTATATTAGGGATGAAGATTCAAACGCGTGTGCGAATTCGTCCATGAACGGGGTTAGCTAGATTTCCTAAAGCCCCCAGTTTTCCATCAAGGGCCGGGTAAGGCGAGCGGCAGGAATGGATTTACCAGTAGGACGGGCACTCTTGCCCGTCGAACACGCACCGGACGGGCAAGAGTGCCTGTCCTACGGGTAGCTTCTCAACTGCCGCTCGCCTAATGCGATATCGTGTGTGGTTCAGTCCTTTGGCAATCCGGGGGGGCCGCGCGACGGAACGGCAATACAGCTGCTGGGGATTGGGTGCCAAGTGGTGGCAGGACGTGGGCGCGAACGGGTATGATTAAGTCCGTTATCGACGGCTGGTGGGTTCGTGGCTGGGATGCGAAAGGCCGGCCGCACGAGCGGTGACTGGGGGCAAAAACGACTGGTATCCGACGGGCCACGGTCGTGTAGCCGGCCGGCACGTTTCCGCTTGATGATGTCGTTTGACGGAGGCGGCGAACGATGTGGGCGGCCGGTTGTGGCTCTTGTGAAATCGTCGCTCGCAAGTGTTTTTTCTGTAATGCTTTAGTGAGGATGCGCTTGGTGGTGGATCGGGCTAAGGAAAGTGAGCGGGGGATGGATTTCGAGCAATCCCAGGCGCAGGTCACAGGCGGGCCGCTGCGTCGAACGCCGCACGGGCCGCGCACGTTTGTTGAGGCCTTGCGTGCGGCCGCCGGACAGTGCGGTCCTTCCGACGAGAGCATCATCCACGTTCAGCAGGATGGAACGGATGTGCGGCAGTCGTACGCCGGACTGTTGGAAGAGGCCCAGCGGGTTCTTGGCGGCCTACGACGAGCAGGCATTCAACCGGGGGCTCGAGCGATCCTTTTGTTAGAGTCGAGTAAGGACATCCTCGCCGCATTTTGGGGTTGCGTTTTGGGGAGAGTGATCCCGGTGATACCCGGGTTGCCGCCGACGTACGACGAGCCGAACCGAGCGTTCGACCAACTTCGCCAAGTGGCGCGGAAGCTCGGGGAGCCCGTGGTGATCACTTCGCGAGGGATGCGTGCGGTTGACCGCGTTGCCCAGTCACTGGACGTTCGGCCATCGGCCGTCTTGATGATCGAGCAGCTTCGCGGGCACGAGCCGGTCCGTGGAGACGACGGCTGCGTTGAGACGGACACGCTGTTCTTCAGTCTGACATCGGGCAGCACCAGCCAGCCGAAGTGTATTCCGTTGACGCACGGCAATCTCTTGTCACGGGCGGCGGGGGCGAATCAGTTGTGCGGCCATCGCGGCGACGAGGTCGCACTGAGCTGGCTGCCGTTTGACCACATCGGGACGATTTCCGACTGGCACTTGCGATGCGTGTTGCTGGGCTGCCGGGCCATTTACGCGCCGAAGGAATACGTGATTGGTCGGCCGCTGCGCTGGATTGACTTGATTGACCGATATCGGGTGACGCACACGTGGGCTCCGAATTTCGCCTATTCGCTGATCAACGACGCGTTGGCGCGAGGGACGGACATCCGCTGGGACTTGTCGTGTGTTGAGGCGTTTCTGACGGCGGGCGAGCCGGTTTCCGCGAAGGTGGTGGAGCACTTGCTGAGCCAGCTGGCTGCCTTCGGGCTCAAGCCGACCGTGATGCGTCCGGCTTTTGGCATGGCCGAGATGGGCTCGGGAGTCACTTATCGGTGTGCCACGGAAGAGTCACCGTTGAAAGTGCGGCGCGTGAGGCGCTCGTCGTTGGCAGGCACGAGGATCGCGACCGCCGGGGAGGGCGAAGCCGACGCGGTGGCATTTCCCAGCCTGGGCCCGCCGATTCCTGGCGTGACCCTGCGCATTGTCGACTCGGACGGGCACGTGCTGCGTGAAGAGGCGGTTGGCCAGCTGGAGGTGCGAGGGGACCCGGTGGCTAGCGGCTATTATGACGATGCGAACGCCTCGAGCGCATTCCGATCCGACGGTTGGTTTCAGACGGGCGACATGGGGTTTGTGGCGGAGGGGGAGTTGTATCTGACGGGCCGGGCGAAGGAGTGCATTATCCTCAACGGCGCCAACTATTATTGCGGGGAGATTGAGGAGGCTGTCGAAGCGGTTGCGGGAGTGGAGCCGACGTACAGTGCGGCGTGTGCGGTGCGCCGGTCCGGGGACGAGGCGGAGCGGCTGGTGATCTTCTTTCACACGAGCGTTGTGGAGGATCGCGGACTGCAGGACGTACTCCGATCCGTGCGGCAGCGCGTGGTGCGGCAGATTGGCGTGAGGCCGGATTATCTGATTCCGCTGGACAAGAAAGAGATCCCGAAGACCGCGGTCGGCAAGTTGCGGCGCCGGCAGTTGGCCGAGCGGTTCGCGGCTGGGTCTTTCGACGCGATTGTGGAGCGTCTGGATCGGATGCGGGCGGCGGAGACGGCTCGTGGGCAAGTTGCCCCACGGAATGACGTGGAGGCGCGCATCGCGCAGATTTGGCGGGAGGTTTTGGGCGTATCCCGCATCGGTGTGGACGACAACGTTTTCGAATTGGGCGGCAACTCGATCCTGTTGATGCAGATCCACAGCCGGCTGGAGACCGCCTTCGGCTCGGTCCTGTCG
>Ga0194113_10001742_pt1 | contig 29737 bp, 20 predicted proteins | sample TA2MahC200mmetaG_FD_146193 | JGI IMG/M metagenome (GOLD analysis project Ga0194113, IMG submission 146193) | Freshwater microbial communities from Lake Tanganyika, Tanzania - TA2015017 Mahale Deep Cast 200m | ecosystem: Environmental > Aquatic > Freshwater > Lake | place: Tanzania: Lake... | reverse complement strand
GCCGCGCCCCCGGCCGGCGGTCATCCCCGACGTGCCGCCGGCGGACCGCAACCTCGGCCGCTTCTGCGTGCTGAACGTGTATGAGGGCCTGACGGGGATCGCCCCGGGTCAGGTGAAGTACCTGCGCGTGATCGAGGAAGTGCCCAAGCCCGTCTCGGCGAACTGCATCGGCTTCGGCCTGCAGAACCCGGTCATCAGCAACTACGGGCACTACGTCGCGAAGAAGCTGTGGGGCGAGGTGCCGGTGGAGCCCGACGGGTCGGTCTACTTCGAGGCCCCCGCGAATGCCGCGCTCTACTTCTCGGCGCTCGATGAGAACTACATGGAGCTGCAGCGGATGCGCGCGCTGACGCAGATGAAGCCGGGCGAGACGGTGACCTGCGTGGGCTGCCACGAGCACCGCACGGCGGCGCCGATGAACGCCTCTCCCTCGGCGTTGCGTCACGCGCCCCTGAAGATCACGCCGCCGCTCGACGGCGTGCGCGGCGTGGACTTCGCCTACGACGTGCAGCCGGTGCTGAACCGCCACTGCGTGAAGTGCCACAGCGGAGCGAAGCCCACGGGCGATCTCGATCTCTCGCCCGATCCCACCAACATCTTCAACGTGGCCTACGAGAACCTCACGAACCGCGGGCTGGTGAGCTTCGTTGACATCCGCCGCGCCGACAGCCTCCCGCTGCGCCCGCCGCTGTACTACGGCTCCCACGCCAGCAAGGTCATCCAGGTGCTGCAGACCACCCACAAGGAGCGCGTGCAGCTGCCGCCCGAGGACTTGCGGCGGCTGGCGACGTGGATCGACTGCAACGCACCGTACTACGGGACGTACCTGTACAGCCGGCCGGGCACCGTGGGCGGCCGGGAGTTGCTGACCCCCGGCATCAAGGCCTCGCTCCACCAGGTTTTCGACAAGCGCTGCGCGTCATGCCACGGGCAGGACAAGTCCCGTATCGAGCGCGTGAAGTTCCTCGATGTCGAGCAGAGCCCGGCGCTCCTCGCGCCCTTGGCCAAGGCGGCCGGTGGCACGGAGAAGTGCGGGCAGGCCGTCTTCGCGGATCGCGACGATACCGACGCCAAGGCGCTCATCGACACGCTGCACAACCTCGCCGAGGAGATCAGGACCCACCCTCGCGAGGACATGCTGGCCACGCGCCCGCCGATCATCGAGCCGGAGATGCGCTACACGTACCGACCGGGGATGGTGTCAGGCGAGTAGGGCCCATCGAGCCCTGGAACGGTTCCGTCGCACGACTGTCCATAGGTTGTAGATGCACCAACCGCCGCAGCGAAAGGGGAAACCGCAGATGCACTCCCGAAGCAGACTCACCATTCTGTGTTGCGTAACGGCCCTGGCGCTCGCGAGCCTGGGGTTCGCCTCTCCGAGCATCTTCGGGCCGAACGGGCTTCTGCTGACTCCGACGGCAGACACGCCCGGGATGGCGGATGTGCAGCTTGGCGCCTGGTGGGCCGGCGACCTGGCGAACTCCGTCGCGCTGACCTCGGGCGAGGGCAGCGGCTTCGAGTCCACCGCGGCGTGGGTCGATCTGAACGGCGCGGGTAGCGAGGAGGTCTTCAGCGGGAAGTGGCGCTTCCGCAACAACAGCTTCACCCAACCCGCGTTCGCCGTCGGCCTCATCGACATCACCAACCAACTCGACCGGACGCCCTACGTCGTCGTGCAGAAGGGCTTTCACCTCTCGGGCAACGGCCTCATGGCAATGGTCGGCTACGCGCAGCCGGACAGCTTGCTGGACGGCTTCTTCGCCGGCGGGGAACTCACGCTGGCGGACAAGTACAAGGCCATCGCGGAGTATGACGGGGACGATGTGAACGGCGCCATCCGCTTCTCGCTCGGCAAGCACATCGAGATCACCGCCGGCATGGTCAAGGACGAGTTCGCCGCGAGCGCGATGTTCAAGCTGAAGTAGGCTGCGCGTCAGCCGGCGGAATCGAGAGCCGCCCGCAACTCGCGGTCGAACCGGCCCGCCTGCGTGCAGACCTTGCAGACGCGCGGCCAGGCCTCCGCGACGCGAGGGGCGGCAGCGCGGTAGGCGTCGGTGACCTTCCTCCAGCGTCTGCCGCCGCCCCTCGACGCGGCCTGCCTCTCCGTGCGCACGAGCTTCGGCTTGCCTCGCAGGCCCGCCAACAGCGACTCGGGCTCGTCTCTGCACTCCAGCCAATCGCCGTCAAGGTCGTCACGGCTGGAGAGCGCTGCGTAGACCCATGCCTCGACGGCCTTGGAGGGGATGCAGAGCACCACGCCTGGTGGTGCAGCCGACACCTTGGACCATTGGAGGAGCACGTCCCGCAGCACGTCCACGGTATCCTGAGCAGGTGGGCAGTCCTTCCTGCAGTTGAGCTTGTCGGGGTCCGCGACGTCTGCGTCGATGTGCACCACGACTGCCTGGCTGCCGGCGAGAGGCGGCTGCGACATCGCGGCAGCGAGGTCGCCGAAGCGCTGGCACTGTCTCTCGCACCACCTCCAGACACCCTCCCATCCGCTCCAGAGCTCGCCGTACTGCGTGGATTGATCGAGGGGCCGCTCTGGCTGCACGCAGTCCACGATGACATCCCCGGGCACCAGAGCTTCGGCCAGTGCCGACAGGATCGCGACGTCGGTGTCGCCCTCGCAGACCAGCGTCACGACGGGCACGGTCCCCTCAGACACGCGGCATGCCCCCGATCTCGCCCCGGACCCAGAGCCGGGAGAGCGGCCACTCGCCCTCGCTCTTCTCCATGAGCTTCTGGTCGACGACCACCCGCCGCGCGATCGTGCGACCCTTGCTCGTGCGGTCCACGGCGAACAGGCGGATGTCGTTGTTTGCCAGGTCAAGACCGTCAAGTAGGAGAGGGTTGTGGGTGGTGATGAGAACCTGGCCGCGCAGTGGGTTGTCGATCATCCAACCGCAGAAGCGCTCGACGAGGGCACGCGCGAGGCGAGGGTTGAGTGCGTGGTCGAAGTCGTCGATGGCAACTAGCTGTGGCCCGCCTAGACGCGTCGCCAGGACAGCGGCCAGGAACACGTAGAGCACGCCTTCACTGCATTCGTAAACCCCGAGCCTCCGCCACCTCGGGTCCATGAAGCGGTCCGTAAAGTGCAAGACGGCCCGCCCGGAGGGAACGCTTGCCGCGATGAGGTCTGAGGAGCGCTCCTCCACGCCGAAGTTCGAGGCCCAGTCCACCAGGGCGAGGGCCTCATCGAGAACGCGCTCGATGTGGCGCCAAACCGCCCGCCCGGCCTCGTCGACTGGCGGCGGCTCGGGCGGCGTGACGGCCAACTTGTCCTTCCACCGAACAAGCAGCCAGACCGCCTCCGCCAGTCCGCCGCCGCTCAGCCCCAGGGGTTCCCGCTGCTGCAGGTCTGGGACCGTTCCGCGCAGTGCAGGGGTCGTGGCTGCGTACAGGGCGTACTGATCTAGCCAGTTCCGTAGGGCCTTGATAGGGCTTCCTGTCGCGAGTTCTACGGCCTTGAGCGCCGCCCACCCAGCCTCCGGGTCCAGGTGCCCGTTGGCCGCATCGGCTCTGTCCAGCACTGGCCGATCGCCCTCGAACCCACGCTCTTCCGCATACCGCCACACGTTGCCGTTCGCAGGCGGGTCAAGCGCCACCCGGTAACCAGCAGCGTCACCGCCGTGCGTCCACTCGGCCTCCATGGTGATTGTCGGCTCAGTCGCGACCTCGGCCAGCCGCGACTGGTACCGTCCTGGCCCGCTGAGTCGTACGCCTCGCCTGAGCAGCGCCTCGTCATCCACGCCTCCTCGTGCCGCCGCCCCCAACACCCCGATCGCCTCCAGGATGTTGGTCTTTCCGCTGCCGTTGGCGCCGATGAGGACGTTGACCTGGCCGAGTTCGATCTCGAAGCCCGCCAGGGACTTGAAGCCGTCTACGGTGATCTTGGTGATCATCGGGCATCCCCGCTTCCGAGGCAGCCGAGGTGCGCTGCTGCGTGTGCGGATACGATAGAGCAAGACCCGGCTTCTGTCAAAGGGCAGGTCGTGGTTCGCGCACACGCGAACAGGCGGGGCATGGCAACGAAGCGCCCCTCTGGCGTGCCCATCCTGGCCCTCTTGGCGTGCATCCTGCCGGGCGCGGAAGGAGCGTGTGCTCCCGTGACCAACGCGACACCGACCGGCGACCCCTACACCCTCGCGGGCAAGCGGATCGTCTTCACGAACTGGCACTACGTCCATCCCGGGGGGTTCAGCTGGGTGAACGATGCGGGCGAGGGCGTCACGGTCGGCGGGTCGGAGGGGCCGTGGGGCGCGCACTTCCGGCGCGGGGAGTACCCGCACGGCATCCGCATCGCAGCGCAGCCGGCGCAGCGCGTGGGGCCGCTGCTGGCGCTGGACAAGCCCTGGGAGGGGAGGGGCGTCCGCATCTCGTGCATCATCCTCGATCGAGGCAAGTTCCGCGGGTGGGGGAGCAGCCAGGACGCCGAGGGCGGGAACCATGCCTGCTACTTCGAGTCGGCGGATAGTCTGCACTGGGAGCGGCCCAACCTGGGACTCGTGGAGTTCGGGGGCAATCGCGACAACAACCTGCTCGACTACCAGCCCGGTTGCGTCTTCACCGACCCCTCGGCGCCCCCGGAGGAGCGGTACAAGGAGGTCGATCTGCGCGACATCAGTGAGGCGGAGCTCGAGGCGTTCAAGGCGGCGCGCCCCGACGCCTGGGAGTCGCGCGCGCGACGGGCGGACGTCGGCCACATCTACGCGATGACGGGCGGCGTGTCGCCAGACGGGTTGCACTGGACCCGCCTGCCTGAGCCGCTGGTCGTGGAGCACAGCGACACGCAGCCGGTCTGCACCTACGATGAGCAGCTCGGCAAGTATGTGCTCTACACCCGCAACTGGAGTGTGGGCCCGCGGGCGGAGGAGGCGCCGGATGACCGCGGGCTGAGCTGGATCGGCGTCGGGAGGCGCTCCATCGGCCGGAGCGAGAGCGCCGACTTCCGCCACTTCCCGCTCTCGCAGATCATCCTGGAGCCCGGGCCCGAACTGCTTCCCTCCGATACGCTCTACACGAACTGCAAGACCACCATCCCCGGCGCGCCGGGCCAGCACCTGCTCTTCCCGACGATCTGGCACACGAGCGACGACACGACGAGCATCGCGGTCGCCTCCAGCCGCGACGGGAGGGTCTGGCACTGGCTCCCGGGTTCACCGGTTGCGGGTACCGCGCCCTTCGGCGAGTGGGACGGCGGCTGTGTCTTCGCGCACCCGAACCTGCTCGAACTCCCCAGCGGCGACTTCGCGCTGCCGTACACGGGCTATCTCTTCCCGCACAAGTACCCGCGCGGCCAGTGGCGCTTCCAGCCGGGCCTGTTCGTGTGGCCGAAGGGACGCCTGGTCGCGCTGGAGGCGGAGGACCGCGGCGAGTTCTCGACGGTCACGTTCATGCCGCCGGGCCGGAAGCTGCTCATCAACGCGCTGACGCAGCGCGCGGGCAGCCTCCTCGTTGAGGTCGCCGGCCGCTCCGGCGGCGAGCCGCTGCCCGGCCGGAGCTTCGCCGACTGCGACCCCATCATCGGCGACCAGTTCCGCAAGCCTGTGACGTGGAAGGGCGAGGGAGACCTCGGCTTCGAGGTCGGCGCCGCGATCATGCTGCGCTTCCGCCTGGAGAAGGCGTCAGTCTACTGCCTGGACTTCGAGTGAGGTGTGCCCATGCCGACGGTCGCCATCAGCCTCATCGTCGCCATACTGCTCTGCGCACTCGCAAACGCTGAGGCCCCTCTCGTGTTGGGCGGGGGCCCTCACCTCTTCCTCGACGAGCATCTCATCGCGGAGCAGTCGAACCTCACACGCATGATCAACCACCCCACGAAGCTCCCCGAGCCCGTGGTGACCGGCCCGGAGGACAAGTGCTTCCAGCCCTATCTGACGGTCCTGCGCGATCCCGATTCCGGGCGGTTCCGCATCTGGTATGGGGTGCCCGAGAACGCAGGTCAGTCGCATCTTGGGTACATGGAGTCCGACGATGGCGTTCGCTGGCGGCGCCCGCACCGCGTGCTGGATGACCCGGGGCCGATCCAGTTCGGCGTGAGCATACGGGACGAGGGGAAGGCCTATCCCGACCCGGCGATACGCTACAAGTACGGGTACTGGTGGGGCGGGGGGCTGTGCGTGGCCGGGTCGCCCGACGGCTTCGTGTGGAAGCCGCTGGCGGACGGGCCGGTGCTGAAGCACAACCATGACATCAACTCGATCTTCCGCGATCCGATCCGCAACCGCTACATCGCCTTCGTCTCCAGCTACACCGAGGGCCCGACGTGGACCGGCCAGCGCCGCATCCCGATGGAGAGTGTGAGCGACGACCTCATCCACTGGCGCGACCCGTGGTTCATCTTCGCCCCCGACGCGCAGGACGAGGGTGAGACGCAGTTCTACTGCATGGATGGTGTAATCGCGCGCGGGGACCTGCTGATCGGGCTGCTGAAGGTCCTGCGCGATGACCTGCCCGCCGACCCCGACGGCCCGAAGGCGGGGATCGGGTACACCGTGCTGGCGTGGAGTCGCGATGGCGAGCACTGGACGCGCGACCGCGAGCCGTTCATGGGCCGTGGCCCGGCGGGCAGGTGGGACCACGCGATGACGTGGGGCGACGAGCAGCTCATCGTGGGGGATGAGACCTTCATCTACTACGGCGGCTACAAGCAGGGCCACAAGATCGAGCGCTTCGCCGAGCGCCAGATCGGCCTCGCGCGGATGCCCCGCGACCGGTACGTTGCGCGGAAGGCGGGGGAGACGCGCGGCCTTCTCCGCACCCCTCTGCTCTCCTTCGCCGGCGACCGGCTCACGGTCAACGCGGACGTGCGCGGATACCTGCGGGTCCGTCTGCTGGATGCATCGGGGAAGGCCATCCCCGGCTTCGACTGGGATGACTGCGGGACCGTCATCGGCGACTCGGTGGAGCATGACGTGAAGTGGCGAGGCGAGCGACCGAGCGTGCAGGGGAAGACCGTGCGGATTGAGTTCGCGCTGAAGGACGCTGAGCTATACGGCTTCGCGCCGGAGGTCTGACCCCTTGCGATCCACCCCGTTGCTCATAGGGTTGTGCGCGGCCCTAACCGCTGTGGAGGCACCGGCGGACGCCCCTTGCCTCTCCGTGGACTCGACCTTCCCCGGCTACGGCACAGCCGTCCTCACCGATGGGAAGTGGATCCCCCTCGACCGACAGATCACGCAGGACTATGGCAGCCCGAACCGCCTGGGCAATGCGGGCAACTCCTGGGTCTCGGCGGCCGAGCCCGGCGCGGAGCACTGGGTGCGGCTGGACTGGCCCCAGCCGGTCACGATCGGCGCAGTCGAGCTGTGGTGGACGATGCCGGAATGGTACCCGGGCGCCTTCCGCGTGGAGGCCCTGGTGGGCGACGCCTGGGAGCCCCTCGGCCCGGACGACTCCTGGCTGGTGCCCACGTCCCAGCGCACGCTGGTGGGCTCGCCTCAGCGGGATGTTTGCACGCTGCGGATCGTGCAGCACCCGTGGGCAGGCGGCGAGCGAGGGCTGATGGCCCTCCAGGAGATCTCGGTCTCGACCCGTGAGGCTGTGGCACCAGGGCTGGAGGGCGCGCGCCCGGCCACGGCTGAGGAACTCCGGAGGCTGTCGCCACCGAAGCTCGAACGCAACGTTGCCCGCCTCCACGCCGATCAGCCAGGCGCAGATGCCCCGCTGGCCTGGACTTCCGGCGGTCGAGCCGAGGCTGTCGCGGCCCTCACGGACGGCGACCTGCGCACGCCTGTCGAACTCCCCCCGGGTTGCTGGGCGCTCGGCGTTCGCTGGCCCGTCCAGCACGTGATTGACGGGGCCACACTGCACGGGCGGTGCGCTGGCCCGACCATCGTGCCCGAGTTCCACGATGGCCGACGCTGGCGACCCGTCACCACCGGCCTGCGGACGCAGACGGCCGGGGACCGGTTGGTGTTCGCGTTCGAGCCGCTGGCTACCGACGGGTTCCGACTCCGAGGCGCGCGCTTGGGTGGCGTCACCGAACTGGAGGTCTACCGGTACGTGCCCGCCGCGAAGGACGTATGGCCCGAGCGCCTGACCGTTGACAACCGCTTGGAGCGCGAGCTTCTCGGCTCGGGGCGGGAGCCTTCGTACGAGGAGTTGTGCTCCGTCGCCCTGTCGATGACGCCTGCTCGCGCGCTGCTTGGGCTGAAGGACGCCTTGGGGGAAATCGGCGTGGCGTGGGACGGAGGCATCCTCTCGGCAGACCCGATCGAGCTGCGCTTCGGCGCCGCGTCCGAGGGCCTCGCCGAGTTCAGGGACACGGTCACGCGTACCCTCATCGATGATTGGCGCCCGGGCACCGTCGTGTGCGGACGCATCCGCGACGTGGCAATCCGGGAGACCGCCTTCGTCTCCTTCGCGGACCCCCAGCGCGAACACCCGTGCCTGTTTCTGAGGCTCGAGTTGAGCAACCTGTCCACGGCAGCCCTGCCCACCTCCGTCTGCGCGCGGGCGAAGGCCCAGGACGCTGCACCCCTCGCCGGGCAGAACGGCTCCCTGTTCCGTGGTGACAGGCTGGTGCTGGCGAGCCCCCACCTCGACGCAGTTGCCGAGGGCAACGCACTCACCGTGCCCGTTCGTCTGGCGCCCGGGCAGCGGGCGACCGTGGACTTCGTGCAGCCCTGTGGTGGCCCGCTGGCGGCGGACGCCGCACCCTACTTGGCGGCCGAGTACGGGCGCGGTCTGGCTGAGTTCCGCCGCTACTGGGACGGGTTGCTTTCCCCGGCAACGGAACTCGATCTGCCCGAGCGGCGGCTGAAGCGGATGCACAAGGCCATCCTCGCGCAGCTCTTCATCAACGCCGACGGCGACATCATGCCGTACGGAGCGGCCCCGTCTGTCTATGAGGGGAGCCTGTTCGGGCTGGAGGAGGGCTTTGCGATGATGGCGCTGGCGTACTTCGGCTTCGCGCCGGACGCCCAGCGCTACATGAGCGCCACCTACCTGACGCCCGAGTTCCTGCGAAAGGTCCCGGTCTACCGGAAGTATGCCGATCGACATCAGCAGTACCGCAACGGCCTGCAGCCCTACTACGCGGTGAGCGCCTTCCGCTTGAGCCGCGACGAGGCGTGGATCGCCCGACATCTTCCGCTGCTCCGCGAGTGCGCCGACTGGACGCTGGAGCAGAGGCAGAGCACGATGCAGTTCGAAAGCGGGCTCCGTCCTCTGCACTGGGGGCTGCTCCCCAAGTGGTCCTACGGCGGGGACATCGCCGGGCTGCAGTGCTACCCGTTCTACGCGAACTTCGCCTGCTGGCGCGGGCTTCGCGAGACGGCGTGGCTCCTGGGCGAACTGGGCGACTCGGCCGCTGCGGCACGCTACACTCAGGAGGCCCGCGACTACCGGGATGCCATCGACCGGGCGGTTGAGAGAAGCTACCTCCCAACCCATGTGCCGCCGTTCCTGCCCCTTCAGCTCTACGCGGCCGAGCCCGTTGCCGACGACTACCACCAGCTCTTCGCCGGGGTGCTGCTGGACCTGCAGCCCTTCGACCCGCACGGGCGGCAGATCGGCTACGTGACCGACTACCTGGAGCAGGCGAACCTCGTCTTCTGTGGCCTGCCCCGCTTCCGGCGGGATGTCGGGCCGGGCGGGCTGGACGGCCTCTACGGACTCGGCTACGTGCTTACGAAGCTGGCGCAGGGCAAGCTCGACGAGTTCCTCTTGGGCTTCTACGGCTTCCAGGCCTTCAACCTGGAACGCGACACCTTCGCGTCTCGGGAGACGAACCTCATCTACGCCAGCGATCTACATGCGCGCTCCCGCTACCCCGTGCCCGATGTCAGCGACCCGGTGCCCTGTTCGAGCGCGGTCGCACTCCACTACCTGCGCCACATGCTGGTGACCGAGGAGCCGGACGGCTTAGGGGGCTACACGGGGGACCTGCTGCTATTGTCCGGCGCGCCGCGAGCATGGTTCCGCGACGGCGAGACCATCCGCTTCGCCAACATGCCGACGCACTTCGGGCCGCTCACCTGCGAGGTGCGCTCACGGGTCGCTTCCGGCGCGATTCAGGCACGGGTCACAGCTCCGCCACGCCCCGGATGGCGCAGCCTCCAGCTCCGCCTGCCCCACCCGGCAGCGAGGCCACTGCGCAGCGTAACCGTGAGCGGGGGAACCTGGTCGGAGTTCGACGCCAAGCGCAGCACCGTCGCCCTCCGTCCCGGGTCTGCCACTTACCGAGTCGTAGCCTCCTACTGAGGCCCGTCGTCAGCCGCGACGGCCACCCACTCCTCGAACACCGCCTCCACGCACGCCGGGTTCGCGCCCGCGCCGAACTCGCACTGCGCGATGACGCCGCCGCTGCGGTCGTGGAGCGCCTTCGCGACGCGCCGCACGGCCTCCCGCGCGACCTGGGGATCGGGCGAAGGGAGGACGTGCTGCCGGTCGATCTCCCCCCAGAAGGTGATCGCACCCTTGAAGCGGCGGCCGACGGCTTCGATGTCCATGCAGAAGAGCTGCGAGTTGACGGCATCCACGCCGATCTCGATCAGGTCCTCGTAGATCTCGAGGATGTGCCCATCCGAGTGCAGGAAGAACGCCTTCCCGGCGGCCTTGGTGAGCTGCACAAGCTCCGCGTAGCCCGGCCGGAAGATCCCCCGCCAGATCTCCGGCGGGATGAGCAGCGCGCTCTGCGTGCCCCAGTCATCGTTCATCGAGACGCCGTCGATGTCGGTCGCGAGCCACGCCTTCGCGACCGCGAGGTTGTACTCGTGCACCTTGTCGCGGAGCGCGAACAACTCGCGCGGGCGCTCCAGGAGGTCGATGAACAGGTTCTGCGTGCCGCGCAAGAACTGCATCTGCTCAAAGAGCGTCGGCAGAGCGGCCATCGTGAACAGGTCGCTCTCCGCGCAGCACGGGTTGACCCGCGCGAGGTGCTCCGGTTTCGGCACCACTTCCCACGGCGCCTCAAGGTCCTTCAGCCGACTCCAGTCCGCAAGCTGCGGTCGCTTCACCTCGCCGATCACGCCCGCCTGGATGTTCTCGAACTCGCAACCCCAGTCGTCGATGTACGTCCCGATCGCGTACTGATCGCCCTTGCGTCGCAGGCTCACCGGCGGGTCCCACGCCGGGCCGCCGATGTCCGCCGGGAAGCGCTCCTGGATGCGACGAACCGCCTCCGGGTGCTTCTGCACCGCGATGGGCAGCGTCCAGAGCTGCCGAGGCGGGCGGTCGGGCGTCTCGAAACGGATGCAGCGGCGAACGCGTTCGCGTGAGGTCACGACTTCTCTCCTGCGAGTCCGTAGAGTGCGACGGCGTTGTCCGTCAGCATCTGGTGCACGAGCGACAGCGCAGCCTCCTCGCTGAGAAAGTCGCGCTCGACCTTCGTCACGAGCACATCCGCGATGCACGAGCGCGCCATGACGAGGTGTCCGTAGATGAACTCGGGCCAGCCCACATCCGACCCGAAGCCCAGGAGGCGGTCGCCGGGCACGAGGTCGATCCACTCGTTGAGGGTCTGCCGGCTGCCCTCCATCGTGATGACGTACATCCACGCCATGTTCAGCCAGACATTCGGACTGTGCTTCGCCATCATCCCCAGCTCGCGGCTGTATGGATAGCCCGCGTGGAAGAGGTCGAACTTCACCTGCCTGAAGGCGTGAACGAGGGGCAGGAGGAGCAAGGGGTCGGAGTCCGGCACATGCCCCCAGTTGCCCTGCACGCCGGTGTGAATCTGGAAGACTTGGCCCATCTCCACACAGCATTCCGCGAGGAAGAAGATGATGTGGTCCTCGACCGCCTTGCGCTCGGGCCAGGTCAGCGACTCGCCTGCCACCGCCTGCGCGAAGAGTCCCGCCGCATCAGCCTCGGGGACGGGGTCCGAACTCAGCGTTCGCCGGTAGGCGTGGGCGAGCTTGATGCCGACCGACCCCATCGTCTGGTACTCCTCGATCAGCGCGACGAGCGTTGCCTTCAGACTCGCGAGATCCCCGATGGAGACGTCCATGTGCTGTTCGAGCCGCTCACGGTTCGCCCGGTTCGTCTGCTCCAGGGCCTCCTCCATCCGCAGCACACACGTGAAGTACTCCGGCTCCCAGTCCTCAAACCAGGGAACGTTGCGGATCTGCGTCTGCAGCCCGCAGACCTCGTTCGTCACGTGCTCGTACCAGCCGGGCTGCGCGGTCCGTTCCCGGATGCAGTCATTCACCACCGCCCAGTTGCCATCGCTCAACTCACCATCCTCGAGCCCGAAGAGCTGCTGGTAGACCACGATGTTGTGCCGCCAGTATGACTCGTTCCGGGTCCGCAAGAGGACCGGCTTGAGCCGCTCCCAGCGCTCCGCGTCGGTCGTACAGCCCTCGTACAGCTGCGCCGACCCCATCCCCGTCGCGCCCGCAATCTCTCGCTCGAAGTACGTCATCATCGAGAAGAAGCTGCGGTCCGTGAGCGCCTCGTAGTCCCGCCGCAGCATCGTGTGCGAGTGGCAGTCCACCGTCCGCAGGGCCTGCATCTCCTGCAGTAGTCGCTCTCTCAACGCCTGCACCGTCGTCCCTCCTTGGCCGTTGCCGTTCCCTGTGACCTGTTACCCGTTACCTGTCACCTTCCACAAGTCCCACTCCGGCCACTCCTTCACCGCGTTGGCGGCACGGTGCATGGCCGGGTCGATCTCCCCATAGTCGAGGCCCGAATCGTCGCCGCGCTGGCTGAACAGCGCCGCCCAGTTGAGGCCGTCGTTCCGCCGGACCAGAAGCGTGCTCGTGCCGGGCAAGCTCCCCCCGTGCCAGTGCCAGTGATTGGCCTTGCCGTCGCCCGTTGGTCGGACGGACCACCCGCAGGCGTAGTACGCGGCCTTGGGCGCGCCGTCCGGCTCGTAGCCCGCCGGGCCGTCCGGCCGCGCGAACATGCGCGCGACCGATTCCGGCTTCAGGATCGGGCAGTGCTCGGGGTCGTCGAAGGCGCAAGCGAACCTGACGAGATCGACCGCCGACGCGACCCATCCGCCGTGCGCGTCCATCGCCTCCAGGTGGAACGTGCCGTAGGGGGCGGGCACGGTCGCGCTGCTCTCCGGCCGCATCATGTTTGGCCCGCGGCCTCGGTCATAGTAGCAGACCTCATTGGGGGCGCGCAGTTCGGGGAGCGTGCGCCCGATCTGCATGCCTGTGATGCCGAGCGGCGTGAGGACCTCGTCCTTCACGAACTGCTCGTAGGGCTTGCCCGACACATCCTCGATGATCCGGCCGAGCACGCAGTACCCGAAGTTCGAGTAGACGTGCTCCTTGCCGGGGTCATGGTCGAGCGGCTGTCCGAGCATGTACCGCACTACGTCGCGCGGCCCGGCCGGCATCGGAGCGCCCAGCGCGGCGGCGATCTCAATGGGCCGGAACATCGGGTCGAACGACTTCCCGCGATCCCAACCCGCCGTGTCGTAGAGGAGCTGGCCGACCGTGACCTGCTGCAGGCGCGGATCGGCGGCCTTCCCGGCCTCGACCCACGGCTCGATCTTCAGCAGCGAGAGCGCAGGGGTATCGAGCGAGACGCGCTCGGGGAACAGCTCCATCAGCCGCATCATCGCGACACCGGTGATCGGCTTGGAGACGCTCGCGATGCGGAAGAGCGAGGTGGGGGAGACGAGTTCCTTCGTCTCGACGTTCGCGTAGCCGTAGCCCGCGGCGAGCACGAGCTTGCCGCCCCGGCTGACCGCGAGCGCCCCGCCCGGGATGTTGCGCGCGGCCATGAAGGACGTCATCTGCACGTCGAAGGGCTTGAGGGCCTCGTCGGCGCGGAGGTGAGTCACGGGGATGCTCGACCGCCAATCCACGAAGTCCGCCGACGTAGGGGACGCGGCCACGCTTGCGATCATCGCGAGATAGAGGGTCACTGTTCGACCGCCCCCTGAAGCCTCTCGATCCCCGCGCCGATCATCGCCCGCAGCGCGTCGTAGTCGCCGAAGCCCCAACCGTTGTCGATCTTCATGTCGCCCCGCGCCACGCGCGTGCCGTCAGGGCGAATCTCGCACTTGCCGGTCCAGTCCCCCTGGGCGGCCTTGCCCACGCAGTTGTCGAAGGTAGCTGCATCGAGTTTGGCCTGAACCGGCTGCCAGACCTGGTCGGCTAGCGACCCCTTGCCGGCGCGCCGCGCTCGCTCAACGAGCTGGCTGAGCGTCAGCAGGTAGCGGTAGTCGTCCACGCCCTCGCGCGCGCCCTCGTAGCCGGTCGTCGGTCCGCCGCTCTCGCCCGGCGCTCTGGGGTAGCGGAAGAGAACCGGCTTGGGCTGGGAGTAGGCCCATCCCGGGTCCGTCTCCTTCACCGCCCACATGTAAGCCCACTCGTAGGTGCCTTGAGCGCCGGACTTCCAGAGGCCGAAGCCAGTCATGTACCGGATCGGCTCCGGGCGCCACGTGGTCACGTCGATGTTGTAGAACTCGATCCGCTTGCCATCGCGCTGACTCTTGCGCAGGAAGGCCCACCACGCGTTCAGGTCGATCTGCCCTCGGCGCAGCACGGGGCCGTCGTGCAGGACCAATACGTCCAGGAGGCCGTACGCCTCATCGCTGAACTGATCCCAGTGTCCGTTCATCCCATTCGCTTCCGTGCGGACGCCGGGGATGTTCCTCAGGATGCCGAGCAGCCGCATGGCCAGGGCAAGCTGCTGCGCATCGTCGAATGGCTCGTCCACCGGGCAGTGGTTGATCGGCCGCCACCCAGCCTGCTTCGCGTGCTCGTTGATCGCGGCAATCGCCTGGCGGTATGCCTCGGCAAAGGCAGACGATTGGGGCGGCCCGAGCGTTTGGCAGAACGCCACGATGTCGTTGTGCCAGATCCATGTGATCGGCTCCGGGAAGCCGGCCTTGGCGTAGGCGTCCATCGTCATCTCGAGCGCGCTCGTCCCGTCCCAATCGATGACGACCTTGCCGCCGGCGTTGCGCAGCTTCAGCCCCGACTCCGGCCCGGTCAGGATCAGCCCGGTCATGCCGTGCGCGCGGAGATCGGCGAAGGTCTCCTCCAGCCACGCCGCATCCGTGCGCAGCCGGTCGCACATGCCGAACCGCACGCCGGTCGGCTCAGCGAGCCGGAGCCCGTAGACGTGGAGCTTCAGCGGGACCTGAGCGCCGGAGCTCCCCGCCGCCTCGACGCGCACCGTACCGGAGTAGTCGCCCGCCGCCGTATCATCGGGCACACGGACCGTCAGCCAGAACGCCTGGTTGTGGTTGGCCGGGATGTCTACGGAGTCCCGCTGCTCGAGGAACAGAGGGACGTCCATCAGCGTCTCCTGGTACGGGCCCCAGCGCCTCTGGCCGAGCTTCGGCTGGATGCGCATCGAGCGCACCTCGACAGCTGCCGCAGGAATTGTCCCCTTGGGGCCTGTCAGATCGCTCACGCTCACCTTCACACCGGAGAGCCCCTGCAGCGCCCAGATCGCGAGGACCGCCGGCTCGTACTCGCCCGGGCAGGCGGCGAGGCTCAGGGCCTTCACGCGCTCCTGCGTCTTCGGCACTGCCGCCGGGAAGAGCACCTGCGTCATCGGCCGGGTGAACAGAATGAAGCCCCGCCTCTGCTCGTCAGCCGTTGGCCTGGGCGGCGCCGACTCATCCACGTACACCGTCATCGTCCCGGCGGGCGGGGCAACCACCGAGCGGCCCGCCTGCGCCACCAGCCGCTTCGCCTCCGTCCCCGGGCTGCGGTCCTGCGGACTCACCTGCCCCTGTGTCCGACAGCCTGCTGCGCCGACCAGCAGCCCCACAATCATCAAGACCGGGTGCCATCTCATCAAACGAGAGCCTCCTGGCTCAGTACTGTCCTTCCTCATGCGCCGTCTCACACATCGCCCGCAGGTTCTCGGGCCTCACTCCCACGCCTATGGAGTGGCTCGAGCCCAGGATGAACCCGCCCCCGGGCTTGCACGTCTCGCACGCCCACTTCGTCTCCTCGCGGATCGCCTCCGGACCCTTCACCACCAGGTTGTGGCACGACACGCCGCCCCACAGTGCGATCTGCCGGCCGTGTCGCCGTTTGAGTTCCGCGAGGTCCTCCTCGGGCTGGATCGCCTGGTACGCATCGAAGCCGGTCTCCGCGAGCCCATCCCAGATCTGCGTGAGGTTACCGCACGAATGGAACATCAGCGGCAGCCCGGCCTCGTGCGCCGCCTTCGCCTGCGCCCGGTAGCCCGGCAGGAACAGCTCGCGGAACTGCTTCGGGCTCATGAAGGGCGCCGCATTGAAGCCCAAGTCCTCGCCCGCACAGAGCCCGTCGAGCCCCTTCTCCTTCCAGAAGCGCGCCACCCGCCCCACATGTTCCGCCGCCCGCAGCCGGCCGTCGCGCACCCCCTCCGGATTCTCGACGATGGCCATGATCCAGGGTTCGACCCACAAGGCCGACGGGAACGGCAGCCCCGCCGGGCCGGTCGTCGGACCCGTCCAGATGAAGTGGGTATCGCCGAGTTGCTCCAGCACGTAGTCCACCACCTCAAGCTCCGACTCCGTCGGGATTCGCAGCCCGTCCCTGACCTCCGCCGGGTCCTTGTACGCGGGCTCGGGTCGCTCGGCAGCCTTCAGTAGCATGATGTCATGCGTGAGATCGCTGAACCGGTAGACGGCGCCCCATTCGTCCTCCCACGTGTTCTCGTCGATCCGCCTTGGGGGCGGGAACTCGCGGTCCTTGTCCGGCACGAGATCGACACGCACCATGTCCAGCCCCAGCTCCAGCGTCAGGTCCACGCTGTCTCGCTTCATCGACTCGACCACCTCATCCCGCCGCCCCTCCCACATGGCCTCGATGAACTCCCGCTTCCCACGCAGGTAGGACTTCCGCCCGAGGATCTTCTCGATCACCGCGTAGTCGATGGCAAACTCGCCCAGCGGCACGCGGTCGGGCTCCTCATGGCGTAGCGTCGTGAGAACGCGCTCCTTCGGGGTCACTGCGGTCCCTCCGTCAGGTCGTCGTCATCCTGTCTCATCCTGCACATCCTGCAAGACCATGCCGTTGCCATTCCCTCCGCGCCCTTCCCGTTCCTCCGGTCCACAAGGTCAACTGATCTCGCGCCCCGAACTCACCGATGCACTCGCCCTCGGAGGATGCCATGCTCCCCCTACTGGTAGCGCTGGGCCTGATCGGCTTTGGATGCTCTGCGCAGGAGCCTGCCATGACACTCACCGCAGCCGCGCCGTGCAACGTCTTCCTGGTGGGCGAGGAACTTGCGTTCACCCGCACTGGGACCGCGCCCCTCACCTGTGTCGTGCAGGACTACGACGCAAGAGAGGTCTGGCGCGGCGACGTCACCGCCGAGCAGTTCACGATCCCCGCGCAACCTCCGGGGTACTACGAGGTCCACTGGCAGGCCGGGGAGGCGAAGGGTGTGACCCCCTTCGGCGTCGTGTCTGCGCGTCCGGACGAGCCGCCGCCCTCCGGGCCGGTTGCGGTCGATGGCGCAACCGCGTGGCTCAGCCAACCGGACCAGTGGGAGCCCCTCGCGAAGATGCTCCGCCGCATCGGAATCGGCTGGATGCGCGAACGGATCTCGTGGGGCCAGGTCAACCCCGAGCCCGGCAAGCTCGACTGGGACCGATACGAGACGGTCGCGGAGGCGCTGCACAAGCAGGGCATCCGCGAGTATCAGATCTTCCACGACTCGCCGGACTGGACGCACCCCGGGAAGAAGACGCGCTGTCCCGACGACCTGCGGGAGGTCTACCGCTTCACGAAGGAGGCCTCGGCGCACTTCGCGGGACGCATTCTCGCCTGGGAGCCCTGGAACGAGCCGGACATCGACTTCTTCGACCAGCTCGGCGACAAGTACGCCGGGATCCAGAAGGCCGCCTACCTGGGCGCCAAGGCCGGGGACCCGAAGGCCTCCGTGCTGTCCTGCTCCTTCTGCCGGGGCCGCTCGGGCTTCAGCGACAACGTGTTTGAGTCCGGCATCGCCGATTACGTGGACATCTTCAACTTCCACACCTACGCGCCCATCAGCCAGTACGTGGACAACCTCGCCGCCTGGACGAAGCTGCCCGTGGAGTACGGCATCCCTCGGCGCCCCATCTGGCTCACCGAGGCGGGCATCCGGCTCGTGGCTGCGGATAGCCAGACCCTCACCCCCGAGCAGGAGCGCACCCAGGCGGAGTTCGTCCCGCGCTCCTTTGCGATCTCGCTGGCCGCCGGCGTCGATAGGCACTTCTTCTTCGTGCTGCCCTTCTACCCGGAGAACGGCGTGCAGTTCGGCGCGCTGCACAAGGACGCTTCGCCGCGGCCCGCCCTCCTCGCGATCGCGACCGCCGCGCGCCAGCTGGGGGAGGGTCGCTACCTGGGGAAGTTGGCCTGCGAACCGGACACAGTGCAAGCCTACGCCTTCGACAGCGGCTCCGGGTCGGTAGTGGTTGTCTGGGCCGACGAGCCCACCGAGGCGACGCTCTCGACAGGCATGAGGAGTGTCTACGCGATCGACGCGGTCGGCCGGGAGCGCCAGGTGCAGACGGACGGCGGCACACTGCATCTATCGGTTGGTCCCTTGGCGCAGTACGTGACGGGCCTCGGCGATGTCTCTGCGCAGGCATCCGGCCAGGTCCGCCCGCCCGGCAAGCTCCCCAAGCTCGACCCGAGCAAGGTCGTGCTCGTTGGCTACATCGACGCGGGCACGGTGGACAAGGGCTCGAACTGTCACATCATCCGCGCCGATGAGCCGGCGCCCTTCGTGGTTGATGTCTACAACCTCGACGAGGCCAAGCCCGCCAAGGGCCGCGTCACGCTCGCGCTCCCGGATGGTTGGACCGCCGACCGAACCGAAGCTGAAGTCTCCTTGCCGCCGATGGGCCGCAAGAGCCTCCGCGTCCATCTGCAGCCCGGCCCCACCGGCCTCGCCAAAGGTACGATCAAGATCCGCGTCGAGGGCGACTTCCCGGGCCCGAAGACCGCGCCGTCAGTCTCCTACGTGCGCTTGGACATCGCGACGGTCCAGCCCAAGGAGCGTCTCAGTCTGAACCTCGACCGCGTCGAGGCGTGGGAAGCCAACATCCCGCGCTACGGGAAGATGAAAATCGAGCCCGGCCCCGATGGCGGCGTGGCGTTCCCGATCACCTTCACCGGCCCGGGCGACCGCTGGTGCTATCCCCGCGCGCGCTTCGTCGGAGCGCAGGACTGGCGCCAGTACCAGGCCATCGCCTTCGAGTATCGCTTCGATACCGACGATGACAGCACATCCGCGCGCGTCCAGGTGATCGAGACCGGCGGGTCGTCCTACATCTGCTCGGTCCACCCGGCGACGAAGGACTGGCGGCGCGCGGTCGCCCTCTTCGCCGACCTGGACTACGGCTCATGGTCGCCGAAGGACGCCGACGGCACGCTGGACCTCGATCAGATCGGCGAGATCCTCATCGGCTGCAACACGCAGAAGCTGGAGAAGCTCACGTTGGAAGTGCGAAACGTCGAGTTGCTCGCCTTCCGGTGAAAAAGAGGGACACCATACCAATTCCGCAAGACGTCTGCGGAATTGGTATGGTGTCCCTCTTTTTCACCATTCGCCTGCCGAGGAGAATCCCGATGGACACGCTCGATCTCAAGAGGACCCTCAAACACCTCTACTCCGCCTCCGCCAAGCCGCAGATGGTGGAGGTGCCGGAGATGACCTTCCTCATGATCGACGGGGCCGGCGACCCGAACACGTCGCAGGCCTTTCAGGAGGCGATGGGCGCGCTCTATGGGACGGCCTACACGCTGAAGTTCATGCTCAAGAAGGGCGCAGAGGACCCCGTCGACTTCGCGGTCATGCCGCCCGAAGGCCTCTGGTGGTGTGAGGGCAGGGAGGACTTCTGCATGGAGGAGAAGGGGAAGTGGCTCTGGACGCTGATGATCGCGCTACCCGACTTTGTCACGGCCGAGCACTTCGCCGAGGCCTGTCGCCAGCTCCGCGAGAGGAAGGACCCGCCGGGCCTCGACAAGCTGCGCCTGGAGCGCTTCTGCGAGGGCCTCTGTGCGCAGGTCATGCACCTCGGCCCCTATGCCGACGAGCCCGCCACCATCGCGAAGCTCCACGCCTTCATCGCGGAACAGGGGCAGTCGCCCGGCGGCAAGCACCACGAGATCTACTTCTCCGACCCCCGCCGCACGCCGCCGGAGAAGATGAAGACGATCCTGAGACAGCCGGTGAGGTAGGTCGAGGGGTGTGACGGAGCCGGCGGTCCGGCCTACGAGCGCACAATGGGGCGCAAGGTGAAGAGGCCGATCTCCGGCGGGCAGCCATAGCGGATCGGCCATGTGGTCGTGCCAATCCCTCGGTTGATCTGCATGCGCGTGTGACCCCGGCGGCGACTGCCCGAGACGAAGGCGGCCCCGAGTCGCACGGGCGCGTGGGGCGCGCCGAGGGCGGGGATCCGGACCTGGCCGCCGTGAGTATGTCCCGTCAGGACCAGGTCGACATCGAGAGCGGCAGCCTTCGGCAGGACGTCGGGGATGTGGGACAGCAGGACGACCGGCTCGCCAGCCGAGACGTCGGCGAAGGCCGCGCGGAAGTCGCCCCAGTACCCGGCCGTGTCATCCAGGCCCACGATCCAGAGGCGGCTCGGGCCTTCCCCGAGCGGCGCGCTCGCGTTCCGCAGCACCGTCAGACCAGCGCCCTGCAGCGCCTCAGCGACCAGTTCGGCCCCCACCTCGTGGTCGTGATTGCCCAGCACCGCATAGGCCCCGAGGGGCGCCCGGAGCTTCCCCAGTTGCTCAGCGCAGGCCGCGAGGTCCTCGCCATCCTCCTCCACGTAGTCCCCCGTCAGGAGCACGACGTCGGGCTGGAGCCGGTTCGTCAGCCGCACCGCTTCGCGGATGAACTCCATCGGCGTCTGCGGCCCTGCGTGCAGGTCCGTGAGATGGGCTACGGTCAGCCCATCGAGGTCGGGCGGGAGGTCGCGGATGCCGAACACGCCGCGGGTCACCGTGAGACGCAGGCGCTCCGATAGGGCCGTGTAGGTGATGGCTGCGCCGGCGACGAAGCCCGCCCCCGCGGCCAGCCAGGTCAAGAGTGTGTCACGGTTCATCGTCGGTCCTTTGCGGGGCTACGACCACGGTCGCGGGTCAGTGTCGGGCATCGGCTCCTCGGGGATGTCGATGGGGTACTTCCCCACTTCGTGCGCGTACTGGAAGCCTCGGACCAGCGTGTCGGGGTTCACCCCCGCATACGTCTCGCCCCCGATGGCGAACACGTACCCTCCGCCCGGCGCGGCGACGCGAATCGTCTGGCGGATCTTGCGCCGGAGGGTCTCGTCAAACTCGCCATAGAAGTCGCGGCAGTTCAGGTTGCCGTTCACCACGCAGCGCGCGGGCTTGAGGAGGTCCACCGCCGGCTGCAGCTTGCTCCAGCCGCCGATGTCGCAGTGGTTCATTCGGATGACGTTCGCGTAGGTCGCGAAGTGCTGGTGGTGCGGTCCGTCCGAGTGCAGGGACCGGCCCTTCGGCCCGTAACGCGCGTAGAGCCGCTGATTCCACGGCAGGACCAGGTCGTTGTATAGCTGTGCGCTGACGAAGGAGCAGTTGTCATCCGCCAGCCCGAGGCTCTGCGTGCGCGTGCCGTGGAGGTCGTCGAAGTAGTCGCGGATGTCGCAGAAGGCCCGGTAGCACTTCCCAAACAGCGTCTCGATCACGCGAGGCTCGGCCAGCATCATCTCGTACACCCAGGCGGGCTCCGCGAGGGCGCACGCGCAGGATAGCGGCGGGTGGATGCCGACCCCCGCGCCGCCGGCCGGCAGTCCGAGCTTCAGCGCCTCCGCCCTCTCCTTGAACCTCTCGCCGAGCTTCAGCGCCTCCTGTACGCGCGGGTTGTCCTGCGGCGCGGGCCACGTGAGGCGCTCGACATCCGCGCCGTCCTGAATGCAGCGTACGATCCAGGGCGAGGTGCCCTTCGGTCGCTCGATGTCAAGGTCGAAGACGATCGCCTCGCCCGTCGGGCCGAGGTCGAGGTTCAGGCCGAAGTGCGTCCGGTCGTCCGGGCAGTGGTCGAGCCACCACTGCATCCCCTTCGCTTGCACCTCGATCTGCAGGCCGATGTCCCGGAAGTACTCGCCGATGTCCACGCCCTGCAGATAGCAGAAGTAGCTGCCCCCGGCGGAGACGTTTGTGGTGACCCGATCCCCCTCCTCGAAGGCGAACGTCGCGGCCCGGCGCTTCTGCGAGGCCTCGATGCGGCCTTGGTACTTGCTGAGGTCGATGGGTTCCATCCGGGCTCCCTTCGCCGGCGGCGTTGGCCGAAGGTCATTCGCAGTCGGAGCCGAACCTCCTCCGTCGGACATCACGCTGCTGTCCGAGGAGGCGAAGCCCATGAAGTCCTGCTTTGCGTGTCTGGCCATCTTGAGCTTCTACGCGGTTGCTCTGGGTCAGCAGGCGCCGGTCGGCAAGAAGCTCATCGAGTACGGCTGGGATGTGCCGAACCCGCAGTTCGTCCGCGAGCACATCCGCGAGATGGAGAAGCGGCCGTTCGACGGGCTCATTCTTCGCATGGCCGTCGGGGGGCGCGTGTTCGTCAAGGAAAAGTGGACGCCCGCGCAGGTGGACCCGGACTTCGAGCACCTGGCGAACATCGAGTGGCGCCAGTTCACCGACAACTTCCTGATGATGTACGCTGCGTCCGATGTGGACTGGTTCAGCGACGCGGACTGGGAGGCGGTCGTCCACAACGTCCGCTTGACGGCACGCGGGGCGAAGATCGGCAAGTGCGTGGGCGTGTGCTTCGATGCCGAGCCGTACGGCACGAACCCCTGGCACTACCCGGCGCAGCCGCATGCGGCCGAGAAGTCCTTCGCCGAGTACTATGCCAAGTACCGGGAGCGCGGCGCGCAGTTCATGGATGCCATCCAGAGCGAGATGCCCGAGGCGGTCGTGCATACGTTCTTCCTGTTCCCCGTGCTCGGCCATCTGTGGGAGATCGACGACCTCGCCTCCCGCGAGCAGAAGCTGTCCCAGGAGCACTACGGCCTGTACGCGGCCTTCATCAACGGGATGCTCGACGCCATGCAGCCGGGCATCACGCTGACGGATGGGAACGAGCCGGCCTACTACTACAAGGACCCGTTGAGCTTCTACCGCGTGTATCACGGCATCCGCCAGCGGGCGGTGTCGATGGTCGCGCCTGAGAACGTGCGGACCTACAAGACCCAGGTGCAGGTCGCGCAGGCCCTGTACGTGGACTACGTCTTCAAGATGTGGCCTAACCCGACGCCAGCCGAGTACCTGACCCCTGAGGAGCGCGCGCGGTGGTTCGCGCACAACGTCTACTACGCGCTCACGACCAGCGACCGGTATGTGTGGCTGTACAGCGAGAAGATGAACTGGTGGCTGAACCAGGACCTGCCGCCGGGGCTGGAGGAAGCGACGGCCTCGGCCCGCGCCAAGGTTGCGGCACACCAGGGGCTCGGGTTCGACATCGAGCCGATGATGAAGGCTGCGCAAGAACGGCAGCGGGAGCAGCTGCGGGCGAAGCTGATCCAACGGAAGGCCGACATCGCGAAGCTGGCCGGCGCAGCGCCGATGATCGACGGAGACCTGAACGATGCGGCGTGGCAAGGCAGAGCGCCCCTCGAACCCTTCGTGCCCTACGTGAACGTGACGAAGGAGGGCGTCCAGCCGACCGAGGCGCGCGTGACCTACGACGCTGCGGCGCTGTATGTCGGGGTTCGGTCTGTCGAACCGAAGCAGGGCGAGATGCAGATCGTCGGGGAGAAGCGCGATGACAGCGTATGGATGGGGGACAGCGTGGACGTGTTCATCCAGCCCGCCGGGCAAGCGCCGGTGTACTACCACTTCATCATCAACCCGAAGAACGTCCTGTGGGACGCGCGATGGAGCGACGGGGATGACCTGGGCTACAACGCTACGGCCCGGACCGCCGCGAAGCTCGGCAACGGAGAGTGGACGGCCGAGATCGCGGTTCCCTGGGCCGACCTGAAGATGGAGCCACCCGCCGCGGGCACGACATGCCGGGCCAACATCTGCCGTCAGCGCCTCCCGGACCGCGAGCAGACGGCCTGGTCGCAGACGGTCTCGGGGTTCGTGGAGCCGGACAACTTCGGGACGTGGACGTTCCGGTGAGCGGCAACGGCGTCTCGGGTCTCAGGTCTCGGGTCTGTGGTTGACGGCGAACGGCGCACTACTCCTGCCGGTCGTGGCGCGCGTGCTTCCGCTGTCGGGCGGTTCGACGGCGCGGCGCGACGGGTTCCTGCTCATCGTCCACGTAGTCAAACTCGCGCTTGCCGATCACGACGGTGTCGCCTTCGGCGGCGCCGGCTTCCTTGAGGGCCGTCAGGACGCCAAGGCGCTTGAGACGTTCGCGGAAGCGGGCCAGGCCCTCGCGGCTCTGCACGTAGGCCGTGGCCGCGGCGCGCTCGGCATCGGTGCCCCGGACGCGGAAGGCTCCGGTCTCGGTCTGCTCGATCGATAGCGGCTGCTCGGCGGGCACGGCGGCGATGATGACCTCCGGCTGGACTGCCTCCTCCTGCGGTTCCACGGATTCCGCCACGCGCGCCCACACGGCCTCCATCAACTCATCCACACCCGCGCGCGTGGCAGCTGAGATCGGGTAGCAGTCATAGCCCTGTTCCGCGAGGGTCTTCGTGGCGACGAGCGCGGCCTCGCGACCCTCGGGCAGGTCGGTCTTGTTGAGGGCGATAATCTGTGGGAGGTCGCTGAGGCCTTCGCCGAAGAGGGCCAGCTCGCGGTTGATGGCGTGGAAGTCCTGGACGGGGTCGCGGCCTTCGAGCGCCGCGGCGTCGAGCATGTGGATCAGCAGTCTGGTCCGGGAGATGTGCTTTAGGAAGCGGTCGCCGAGGCCGGCGCCCTCGTGGGCCCCGACGATGAGGCCGGGCATGTCGGCGATCACGAAGCTGCGGCCCAGGCCCGGCAGGCTGACCACGCCGAGGTTCGGGGCAAGAGTGGTGAAGGGGTAGTCGGCGATCTTCGGGCGCGCGGCGGAGACCACGGAGATGAGGGTGGACTTGCCGACGTTCGGGAAGCCGATCACGCCGACATCGGCCAGCAGGCGCAGCTCCAGGCGCAGCCGTCTCTCCTGCTCGGGCTCGCCGCCCTCGGCGATCTCCGGGGCCTGGCGCGAGGGTGTCGCAAAGTGTACGTTGCCCCGTCCCCCGCGCCCGCCCCGCGCGACGACGAGCTTCGTCCCAGGCGCGCTGAGGTCGGCGAGGAGTTCCCCTGTGGCATCATCGTAGACGCGCGTGCCTGCGGGGACCTTGATGAGGCAGTCGGCGCCGGCGCGTCCGGTCTTCTGCGAGCTCTGTCCGGGGAGCCCGTTCTCCGCGGCGTAGCGAGACTGGTAGGTGAAGTCGATGAGCGTCGCGAGCTGCGTGTCGGCCTGCAGGATCACGTCGCCGCCCTTGCCGCCGTCGCCACCGGCGGGTCCGCCCTTGGGCACGAACTTCTCCCGACGGAACGAGACGATCCCGTTCCCCCCACGGCCGCTGCGCACGGTGATGACGACCTCATCGACCAGCATTCGGACCCCCATAAGTGACAGGCACCGTTTTCTGCAGTGACGTCGAGCAGAAAACGGTGCCTGTCACTGATCGGCCGGCAGTCGGGTTACCCGGCTGCCGACGGGATGACGCTAACGCGCCGCTTGCTGCCGCGGTACGTGTCGAACTGCACGACGCCGTCGGCCTTCGCGAAGAGCGTGTAGTCGCCCCCGATGCCGACGTTTGTCCCGGCCATGAACTGCGTCCCGCGCTGGCGAACGAGAATGCTGCCGGCCGTGACAATCTGCCCGTGGGAGCGCTTCACGCCAAGCCGCTTGGACTGGCTGTCGCGCCCGTTCTTGGAGCTGCCCATTCCCTTCTTGTGTGCCATGACGACCTTCCTCCTCGCCCGCGCGAACCGAGGCCCGGGGGCAGGCTGGCGTTAGACCTCGTCGGCCTCTTCGACCTCGTCCTCCACCTCGTCTTCCACTTCCTCGACGGGTTCGGCCTCGATCTGGTCCGCCTCGATACCGAGGATCTGAACCAGCGTGTGGTCCTGACGATGGCCGAGCCGGCGACGCGTGCGCTTCTTCGCGCGATACGTGCGCACCCGCAGCTTCGGGCCCTTGTCCTCTCCGACGATCCGTCCCACGACCTTCGCGTTCTCCACGCAGGGCGTGCCGACGGTCAACCGCTGACCGTTGTGAACCGCGAGCACTTCGCCGAACTCCACGCCGTCGCCGACGGCCTGTGGCAGGCGATCAACCCGCACGAGCTGCTTCGGCGCGACTCTGATCTGTCGGCCTCCGGCCTTCACTATCGCATACATGATTGACGTTCCGCTCCGAGACTTCCGCACTGGCCCGCACCACCGGGACGCAAGAAAGCAGGCGCGCGACAATCGGCTGCCGCGCACCGTGCACTATCATAGCGGTTGCGCGGGACGAAGTCAAGCGCCAAGAGGGTCCATTTGGGCGGGCGCAGGCGAGTCGTCGGGAGGGAGTCCTGACCTCCGAACGACGAGGCGTCAGTTGAGACTCCACTTCTTCCTGAGATAGCTCGCGACGGCCTCGGTCTCGTCGAAGCGCAGGGCGCGGCTGAAGATCAGGACCTCGGAGATGTCGCCGCCGAGAGCCTGGCCCTGGACCGCCGAGGCACCGAGGACCGTGATCGTGCCGAGGGCCGCGCCGGAGCGCTGCTGGAACGTGAACAGGCGCGGGGGCCAGGTGGTCGGCTTCTGGTTACCCGGCGCCATGATGATCCAGTTGGGCAGGACCCACTCCTGCCCGACCCCCGTGAAGCAGGCGATGATGCGCTGCCAGTCGGGGCCGGCCGCCTCCAGCGCCTGTGAGACCACGAAGACGGTCACGGGGCTCGGCGTCCCCTTCAGGTCCGCGATGCGCAGGCTGCCCGTGCCGGTGCCCCTCACCGTTGGCTTGGCGTTCATCCCGTCCGGCACCCACTTCACCGAACCGTTCGGCAGCGCCGGCAGGGCCACGCGCCCGGCTGGGGACTTGTCGCGCCAGGCCGTCACTACGCCGTCGGGCGCCACGTCGAGCGAGGCTCGGTCGGCCGCGTCCAGCCAGAGCGCCAGGCCCTCCTCGATCATGCTCTTCTCGGTGATCGGCGGGTGGGGCGCGTAAGCGAGGTTGCGCGCCGGAGGCGGCGGAGCGTCCGGGTCCCTCCAGTCGGCGCCGGCGGTCCACGGCGGCCCGCCGAACTCGTAGGCGCCCAGGTCGGGCGCCTTGCCGATGTAGCCGTCCGTGACCCCGGGGATCTCCACGCCGGCGTCGATGGCCGCCGAGCCGGCGGTCGGGGAACCATCGGCATCCACCGCGCCCGAGGCGTTGTGCGACAGCTCGGGGCCGAGTTCCCCCTGCACGAACTGCGAGGGGCTCTTGGGGTCCATCGCCTCGTTCACGAGGTTGTTGATGATCCGCGTGCCCTGCATCGTGGGGGTGTAGGCGGCGTAGCAGTAGGTGCCGAAGGGTTCGCGGACCTGCTGGATCGTGTTGTTGCAGACGAGGTGGCTGAGGGCATCGCTATTCAGGCGGATGCCGCTGCCCGTGCAGTTCCAGATGAGGTTGTGGTGCACGATGAAGTTCTTGTCGAAGTTGTCGAGGTAGATGCCCACGGTGCTGTCGCCGAGGTTGTCGTGCACCCAGTTGTAGGCGATGATCCCGCCCTCGCCGTCGGTGCCCCAGGCATAGATCGCGCCGGAGTCGTTGTTGAGCATGTTCGTGTGGTAGATGTCGCAGTACTCGAGACGGATGCGCTTGCTGCCGTGGTGCTGGAGGTTGTCGCGGCCGGTGCGGGAGACCGTGCAGTGGGAGACGACGGCGCCGACGGAGCGGGTGAGGTCCAGCCCGCCGCGTCCGGAGCCGACGTAGTTGACATCGTGGATGACGGAGTTCGTGAGGCGGTTGTCCTCCCCGGCCATCTGCAGCCCGCAGGTCGCCGCGGCGGAGATGAGGCAGCGCCGCCACTCGTTGCCCTTGCCGGTGACGACGTTCACAACGGGCGGGAGCTTCCCGCCGGGCCACTCGCGCACATGCTCGACATACCGCAGGCGGCAGTCGTCGAGCAGGCAGCTCTGCGCGTCAGCCATGCTGACCCCGGCGGCGAGGATGTCCACGCCTGCCAGCTCGATGAACGAGAGTTTGGAGAGGTCGGCGGCGTAGTCGCGTTGCTTCACCTCGACCGTGTGCGCCGCCGGGGACGCGCCGTCGGGGGTCCAGAGGTAGACGGTGCCCGTCGCCTCATCGAGGAACCACTCGCCCGGGCTGTCGAGCCCCGCGAGGGAGCCCATCAGCACACACGGGTTACCCGCCCGGGGCTTGTAGGGGTCCTCCTGGTGGTACTTGTCCTTCGTCTTCGCCTCGGTGGTGACATCGAAGCGGAAGGACTTCCCGGGCTGGTAGTCCATGATCCGGCGCGTCATGCTGACCCAGCGCGAACCGGGCCAGAAGAGGACAATGCCGCCGTTATAGTCGCCGGGCGGGAGGTTGGGGTCGGCGAGGGTCTCGTAGTCCGTGCCCTCGCCGGCGGAAGCGCGGTTGTAGGTCATCAGGTCGCCGGGGGGCGTGTTCGGCCACCGCGCCTCCGGCATCATCTTGCCGTCCACGAAGAGCTGGATGAACTTCAGGTCGGTCTGCAGCTTGTAGATGTGGCCCTCCTGGAGCTGCCACTCGCCGGTGAGCGGCTCCGCGCCGCTGATCGTGGGGCGCTCTCCCGCCAGGGCGGCGAAGCGGATGGGCTTGCCCGCCTCGCCGGACTGCGCGGGCTTGAGGGTCTCGCGGTAGACCCCCGCTCCCAGGTAGACCGTGTCGCCCGGAGCGGCGACCGCGGAGGCCTTGGCGAGGGTTCGCCAGGGCGCGGCCTTGGTGCCGGGGCCGATGTCATCGCCCTGCGGGGAGACGTAGTACTCGGCGGCCATGGCGCGCCCCGCCAGCAGCAGACAGAGCGCGGGCAGCAGGTAGTATGTGCGCATGGGCGCGTCCTCCTGAGGCCAGTGAGGCCTGGAGTCGAGGAGATTCGTTACACAGAGCGCGGACGCCTTCCCGGAGGAGGGGAAGCGGGCGTGGCGGCGGAATCGGGGGCGAGCACAACCACCTACCGGAGGACATGCCGAAACCCATGGCTCTACCGACGACTTGCATCGGGGATGTGACGGTCAGCCGGCTCGCGTGCGGGAGCAACAGCTTCTTCGGGTTCTCGCACCTGACGGCAGCACGGGATGCGTGGCTGAAGCGGCACTTCGGCGACGACGAGCGGCTGTATGAGATGTACCAGTGCTGCGCGCGCGTGGGGATCAACCTGTTCGTGAGCGGGCTGCAGCCGCGGTTCGCGAAGCTGCGCGAGCGGCTGCGGGACGAGACCGGCCACTGGATCAACTGGGCGTGCACGCCCGGCGGGAGCTCGCTGGCGGAGATCAAGGAAGCGATCAACCAGTGCCGTGACTGGGGGGTGGAGATCTGCCCGCCCCACACGTCGTACATCGAGCGGAACCTTGACCTGCGCAACCGGGAGATCACCGAGCTGCCCGAGGCGCTGGACTACATCCGCGAGCAGGGGATGCTCCCGGGCATCTCGACCCATCGGCCTGAGGCCGTCCCGCTGGTCTTCGAAAAGGGCTACGATGTGGAGGCCTGCATCCTGCCGCTGAACGCGCTCGGGTTCCTGTGTCAGGTCGAGATCGAGTGGCAGGAGCGGATCATCCGGCAGTGCCCGAAGCCCATCATCGTCATCAAGCCCCCCGCAGCGGGGCGGATCACGCCGATCCCCGGTTTCACCTTCGTCTACGAGCGCATCAAGCCGACGGATACCGTCGCGGTTGGCGTCATGGCCCCGGAGGAGCTGGAGGAG
>Ga0194113_10001722_pt1 | contig 29916 bp, 22 predicted proteins | sample TA2MahC200mmetaG_FD_146193 | JGI IMG/M metagenome (GOLD analysis project Ga0194113, IMG submission 146193) | Freshwater microbial communities from Lake Tanganyika, Tanzania - TA2015017 Mahale Deep Cast 200m | ecosystem: Environmental > Aquatic > Freshwater > Lake | place: Tanzania: Lake... | reverse complement strand
TCCAAGACTTTGACTGTAAAGCTACAATCAAATTCTATTGTGACTTCCTGTTTCTGATAATAAGCGTTTCCCACTTAGCCCCCTTTTATGATATTCTCTATCGTAAAGAGGGCTATTTTACTAAACAGGTCTCCTTTTTTCTACACTACTAACTTTTTATCAAAACACTTCCTTGGCGACAGCGCATTACCGCAGTTGCAGCAGCACACTATGGCAATGTTTAGGACCAAAGGGAACGGGAATGCTTTTAAAAATTTGCGAGACTCATGTCATGAAAGAAGATAAACGCCCGCCTTTTTCTGGCAAGGCGATTAAGGCGCAGGTCACGGAGATTGACCTGCGCCTTATTTTTTGCCAATCCGGAAGGCAATCTTCTTCTGCCTTGCCCCTCACAACCTTTCAAATTCCCCATCCTTTTTATTGGCGTGACGAATTTTGGTCATCCTGCCCATTTTCCATTCCTATATAGAAATTCCCAAAGAGACGTGAGTTTATGAGTATTTTCATCGATAATATTTCCACCTGCCCAAAATATTAGCAGGGAGCGGAAGGAAGAAGCAGGCTATTCATGACCATAAATTCCCCCAACTTTTTCTAAGTTATTAAGATCATAGATATTGTTTTATTTGATAAACGGGAAAATTGATTTGGTATCGGTATTGCTTTGAAGAGGTAGAAAGAATTGACTGGAGAAGGACGACTTAAAAGTTTCTTCAGGACAATTGATGGCCTCGTAAAAAGTCGTCACTCCGGCCTGCCTGTGCCTGGCAGACCGGTGAAAACCGGAGTCCAAAGAACTTATAACTATTTGAAAGAACTGGATTCCGGCTGGAGTTTATCCCGATGAAAATCGGGGCCGGAATGACAGAAAGACGCATTTTCAGACTTCTTACGAATTCATCATAATTAGTTTTTCTAAACGGAGAGTTTGTTTTGAATAAAAATACAGGAGGAGAATGATGGTTAAAAAAGATTACGAAAAGATAATGAAGAAGATTGAGGAGAACGACATTAAATTTATTAAGCTCTGGTTTACGGACATACTCGGTTTCCTCAAGAGTTTTTCCGTTCCCAAAGAAGAAATCGCCAGGGCTTTTGAAGAAGGGATCGGTTTTGACGGCTCTTCCATCGAAGGATTCGTGCGCATCGATGAAAGCGACATGGTGGCCATCCCGGACCCATCGACTTTTGCCATCCTGCCCTGGCGCCCCAAAGAAAAAGGCGTAGCCCGGGCATTCTGCGATATCGTCACGCCCGAGGGAAAGCCTTTTGAAGGAGACCCGCGGTATGTTTTAAAGAGAAATTTAGAGAAAGCTAAAAAGATGGGATATACCTATTATGTCGGCCCGGAGTTGGAATATTTTTATTTCAAAGATTCGAAAACAACGGAGATCCTGGATAAAGGAGGGTACTTTGATCTGATTCCGCGGGATGAAGCGCTTGACCTGCGCAGAGAAACGGTGCTTTTTTGCGAAGCTTTGGGGATGCGGATTGAATATTCGCATCATGAAGTGGCTCCCTCACAGCACGAGATCGACATGCGCTACGAAGAAGCCCTGACCATGGCTGACAATGTTATGACCTACCGCGTAGTGGTTAAAGAGGTGGCCTACCGGCAGGGGGTTTACGCCACCTTTATGCCCAAACCGTTGTTTGGAGAGAATGGGTCCGGGATGCACACCCACATGTCATTATTCAAAGGGAAACGGAACGCTTTTTTCAATCCGAAAGGAGAATACCATCTTTCTGACAATGCCCGGTATTTTATCGGAGGGTTGCTGAAATACGCTCCTGAGTTTACGTCTATAACCTGTCAGTGGGTAAATTCTTATAAACGCTTGGTTCCCGGATATGAAGCTCCGGTTTATTTATCCTGGGCCCAACGGAACCGCTCAGACCTCATTCGCATCCCCATGTACAAACCGGGAAAGGAAGAGGCTACCCGTATAGAATTCCGCAGCCCGGACCCGGCCTGTAACCCTTACCTGACTTTCTCAGTTATGCTGGCCGCAGGCTTGGCCGGGATAGAAGAAAAAGTTGAGCCGCCCGAGCCGGTGCACGAAAACGTCTACAAGATGAGCGCTGAAGAGCGAGAACGCAGGGGAATCAAACAACTTCCCGGGAGCCTTGAGGAAGCCATTAAGTTGACCGAGAAAAGCCAACTGGTTCGAGAAGCCCTCGGAGATCATGTCTTCAATCACTTCATCGAGAATAAGAAGGTGGAATGGGACCGCTATCGCATCCAGATTACCTCATACGAGATTGAAAGGTACCTTCCCATCCTTTGAGTTAATAGCCGGGATTGAAAGGTAAAACGGAAGGAAGTTACAGGAGCTGGGTTGTCTTTCTCAACCTAAAAGGAAGACAGCCTTGCTCTATGGGGGGAGTGTTTTCTCAGATGAAACCCACATGCCGACAGGTCGGCCAAAGGGGCATGAAAATATTGGACAGCCGAGTCGGCTGTCCTACTGTATTAACGCAACAAAAGTCATTGGTAGGACAGGCGTCTCGCCTGTCAGAAAAGGTATTTGCAGATGAAAGAAGCAAAGAAGGAATTGGTCATTTTCTACTGTCACCATCAAGCGGAGAAGATCGATCAATTTTTAAAACAGGGGAATGGATCCGGGGACATGGATTTAAAAAGAATTGCCCTGCCTTGTTCAGGAAAAATGGAAGTTTTTCATCTGACCAAGGCCCTGGAAAGTGGAGCGCAAGGGGTGGCTCTTTTCGGCTGTCCAGAAGGGGAATGCCGTTACGTAGTAGGCGGCCAGAGGGCAAAAGGCCGGATGCGTTATGCTGAGAAAATATTGAGGGAGATAGATTTAGAGGAAGTGCGGGTGCGCCGGTTTATAGATGGTCGTCCCGCATCCGCATACATGGAAGATTTTTTTGGATGGGTGGAAAAAATCCGCTCTATGGCAAGTCTTTGTAAAAAAGGGGCGTAAGGCGCAAGGCCTAAGGCATAAAAACATAGCAGGTTTTAAGAAAAAAAGTTTAAGCCTGAAACCCTTTGATTCAAGGTAATTTGCAAATGCCCAAGAAATATCATTTAAACCCCAAATCTGCGCACCCGCGGTTCGTTTCCCCTGGGCCTTTCGGGATTATTGAAGGGGACGGGTGTCTGAACTGCGCCAACTGTGTAAAAAAATATTGTGTCTATTCCGTTTTTCGTAAACGGGCATTTGATCAACGGCAGTTGTTTGATACGGCGGATTCCCTCTGTAAAAACTGTTTCCGGTGCGTTCAAGAATGTTATGGCCGGATTCTTTCTAAAACCGCCAACCCTGAATTCTGGTCTCTGGGAGACGATTACTGGACTCCGGAGATCATCGTAAGCAACCAGAGCCAGGCGGAAACCGGCAAAATCCCAGTCTCCGGAGGAGGATACGGAGGGCCTTTCACCGGGCCTGGTTTTGACAGCATGTGGACGGATATGTCCGAGATCGTCCGCCCCACCCGGGATGGCATCCATGGCCGAGAATACATCAGCACTGCCGTCGAATTAGGAAGGGTCCCTAAACAGCCTACCTTTCATTCAGACGCGGGGTTTTTTCATGATCCTTCCCTGAAATCATCTCCTGATTTTCCGGAACTTTTCGGTATGGATATTTCTCCCAGAGTGGAAGTTTCCTTACCCGTGATATTTGACCTTCTTCCCTATGGCTCTTTTAATTCTGCTGTTCGCTATGCAATTGCCCAGGCCGCTAAAGAAACGAATACTCTTATGGTCATCAGAGCTGAAGATGTGGAAGAAGACTTGCGGCCCCTGGCCAGCAACCTTGTGCCGTTGCTGCCCTCCGGGCCGGCGCCCAACCTGGCCCCCATCATTTCCTGGGCGAGGATGGTTCAAGTCCCATTTACGTCCGCTACCAAGGTCGTGGAACAGGTGAAGGAGATCAAGAAAATCAACCCGGCGGCCGTAGTTTCTGTGCGCCTTCCCCTGAATCCCCGGGCTGAGGAAAACGCAGTTGCTCTGGAAGGGGGCGGGGTTGAGGTTCTTCACTTCATCGCCGACGAGAGAGGCAGGGAACGCGAGGCTTCTTCTCCCCGCTTTATCAAAGATTTAATCTACAACATCCATCTCCGCCTGGTAAAAGATGGTTGCCGGGATGGGCTAAGCCTGATCTTCGGAGGTGGCCTGGCCATGGCCGAACACGTGGCCAAGGCGATCATCTGCGGGGCAGATGCGGTTTCCATCGAAACCACCCTGCTCATTGCCCTGGAATGCCGGGTATGCGGAAGATGTGCCCGGGAAATGTCCTGCCCTGTGGAATTGGAAAAAATCGCCCCGAATTGGGGAAAGCAGAGAGTGGTGAATTTAATGGCCGCCTGGCATGGGCAGCTCCTGGAAGTCCTGGGAGCGATGGGCCTGCGGGATATCCGCAGACTTCGAGGGGAAGTTGGCCGGGCGATTTTCCTTAACGAAATTGAAAAAGAAACTTTTGGGCGGATATTCGCTGCTTCCGACCAAAAACCTGTAATGAAGAAAGAGGCGCTCCATGCTCTGGCCTCCTGAGATCAGGCGGACACCTTCGCGTTTCCGCAATCCCATAGGTAAATACAAAGTTCACCGCGGTCCGGCCTGCATCCATTGCGGGCAATGCGCCGACCTTTGCCCGATGAGTGTGCACCATCGTTTTGGCAAAAAAATGCTGGCTCCGAAAGATGAATTGTGCCTCGGCCCTTCTTGTTCCGAAAAAGAATTTTATTGCTTCAACCGGTGCCCACAAGGGGCATTGCGCATGGTCGCCAATCCTAACCTGCAAGCTCTGCGGGATTATCGCTGGCCGGCTGATCTCCTTTTATCCACCTGGCAGCAGGCGGAGACCGGCGAGGCGCCCCAGGCCGATATTGAGTATCGTTTGGGTAATTCCGGGGGAGGATTTGACCGGCTGAGACTGCGCCTTCCCTCCCCAGAACATAAACCCTTCTCCATGAGCGAAAACGAAGAAGAAGTATCCACAGCGGTCGTCCTGAACCGAAGGTCTGACGGCCGGCCTCAGGTGCGCATCGGCGTTCCTTTTTATGGCGGGGGGATGTCTTTCGGGTCGGTAAGCATCAACACCATGTTGTCCCGGGCCAGGGCAGCGGAAGCATGGGATACGTTTTCGTGCACAGGCGAAGGGGGCTACCCCGACCCCTTGCGGCGGTACGATGACCACATGATCACCCAGGTAGCCACGGGATTGTTTGGAGTCAGGGAAGAGACCATCCAGCGGGTGCGCATCGTGGAGTTTAAATACGCCCAGGGCGCCAAGCCCGGACTGGGCGGGCATCTTCTGGGAGATAAAGTGACCCCGGCTGTGGCCAAAATGCGCGAGGCCGTGGCTGGGAATTCTCTATTCTCTCCGTTTCCTTTTCACAGCGTTTATTCCGTAGAAGACCATAAGAAGCATGTGGACTGGATTAAAGAGATTAACCCGCGCTGTCTGGTGTCGGTGAAAGTTTCCACGCCAACGGACGTGGACATGGTAGCCGTGGGAAGTTACTATGCCGGGGCCCACATCATCCACCTGGACGGAAGCTATGGAGGAACCGGGGCTGCGCCGGATATCGCCAAGAAGAACATCGCCATGCCCATTGAATACGCCATTCCCAAGGTTCACCGTTTTTTATCGGAAGAGGGAATTCGCGACCGGATAACCCTGATCGTAAGCGGGGGAATACGCACGGCCTATGATATTGCCAAAGCGATAGCGCTGGGGGCGGATGGAGCAGTCATCGGAACGGCAGATATGGTTGCCCTGGAGTGCATCCGCTGCCGCAACTGTGAAAGCGGCCAGGGATGTCCCCGGGGGATAGCCACGACAGACCCTAAGCTTTCTAATCTGGTGGTCGTGGATTGGGGCTCCCAGCGTATCATCAATCTCTATGCTGCCTGGAGAAAACAACTGGTGGCCCTCCTTAAGCTTTGGGGCTTAAAAAGCATTGGCGAGCTGGTGGGCCGGACAGACTTTCTCAATCATCTCGATTATCAGCAGGGGGAATTTGAAGACGACGATATCAGGCCCTTTTTGTTGCGGGGGAATGGCCGAAGAGGTCTTTAATTTTTTTAGCCACAGAGAACGCAGAGATCACAGAGGATGATATGAAAGAAAGGTTGAATTTCTTTTCAAATTTTTTCCGTTAAATCTTTATTTAATACTCTGTGTTCTCGGTGACCTCTGTGGCAAAGAGATTTAAGAACAGGGTTCGAGATGAGTGCCACTTGGAAAAATATCCAGAAAGTCATCGCCTCGCGGGGAAAAATGATCAAAGAAATCCCGGAACGTCCGCGCTATAAGGCCGAGGAAGAGGGCGGATGCGGGGTAACGGGGTTTGCCAGTTCCATTCCGGTGAGCGGCCGTCATATCATCGAACCCTCCCGCCAGATGCACAACCGGGGAAACGGCAAGGGCGGCGGGATTGCCGCTGCAGGCCTCTATGCCGAGGACCTGGGGGTTTCCGAAAAGGCGCTGGAAGAAGATTATCTGCTGCAGATCGCCTTTCTTAACCCCGAGGCTCGCCTGGAAGTGGAGCGATCATTCATCGAGCCTTTCCTTAACGTTCATCACGGATCGCGCCTTCCCGCTGTCAGCGACTATCGGGAAATTGAAGGCCTGGAAGTTAAGCCTCCCGACGTTTACCGCTATTTTGTACGGGTCAAACAGGAAGTATTGAGAGACTTTACCGGCAAAAATAAATTCCTGGACATGGAACTTAGAAAGGTGGAAGACGAGTTCATTTTTCAAAATAGCTTCCAACTCAACCAGAAATTTTACTCCTCCCTGGGGGAAAAGAAGGCTTTTGTCCTATCCCATGGCCGCAACATGATGATTCTGAAGATCGTGGGGTATGCCGAGCAGGCCGCTCAGTATTACAAAATCGAAGATTTTCGAGCGCATATCTGGATCGCCCACCAGAGATATCCAACTAAAGGCAGAGTATGGCACCCAGGCGGGGCCCACCCCTTTATCGGCATGCATGAGGCCCTGGTGCATAACGGAGACTTGGCCAACTATCATTCAGTCTGTGAATATCTTAGGCAGAGGAATTTAGTCCCGCTTTTCCTGACGGACACAGAGGCTTTGGTTTTAGTTTTCGACCTTTTAAGCCGGGTGTATGGCTATCCCCTGGAGTACGTCATAGAGGCTTTGGCCCCCACTGCCGAGCTGGATTTTGACCATCTGCCCGCTTTAAAGCAAGAAATTTATCGGGAAATCCAGGCCAGGCATATCCACGGTTCTCCCGACGGGCCCTGGTTCTTCATCATCGCCCGGAATGATCCCTTTCGGCGTTGTTTGCAGCTTATTGGCATCACCGACACCGCCATGCTGAGGCCTCAGGTCTTCGCCCTCTCCGAGGGCCAGGTTCAGATTGGCTTGATCTGTTCGGAGAAACAGGCCATCGATGCCACCCTCCGCAGCCTGGCCGGAGAGGATGTCCGCTTTCACAAGATCGCCGACAAATATTGGAATGCCAGAGGAGGAAGCCACACTGATGGGGGGGCATTTATCTTTTCCATCCAGGAAGGTGAAAACGGTGTCCCGGGCAGGATTCTGACCTGTACTGATAAGTTTGGGAAAGTCCTTTCCGTCCCCAAAGACCAAACCCCGTGGGACCATATACCGCGGGCCCTCCAGCCTGACATAAAGGAAACCCTGCGTAAAGAAGTGGCTGAAAAATTTCGCTCAGGCGATGGATTTTCTTTTTTTAATTTCTTTAAAGCAGAGCTTGCGGCATGGGACTATGAGTCTTTCAGGGAATTCTGCCAGCAGATCGTCCAGGTTGGCAGCGCCAGTGATGCAGGCCGGGCCCTGGCCATAGAAATATTAACCTATTTCTTAGACCTAAGGTATGACCCAGGAAAGAAACGAAGGAGCTGCCTCCAGGAAATTTTGCTGGAAGGGTTGGATAAAATCCTTTCTTCAGCGCCGGCTTTGGGCTCAACCGGAAGTGGAGCGATGAGGCGGATTGATGTTAAGGGACGGGATACGCTCAGAAAACCCCACGAGGGAGAAAGGGTGCTCGCCGTAAATGCCCGGGGATTTCCTGCTGAAGGAGAAGAAAGCGTGGCCTCCCTGCTGATTCAGGCCTATCACAAGGGATGGAAGAGATTCATCGTATATGGTTGTCATGGGCAGCGATTTTTCGGCTGCGGCCTGGGCCCGGGAACCCAAAATGCGCGCCTTGATGTGTATGAGGGCGCCGGAGATTATTTAGGGTCGGGAATCGACGGCCTTAAAATATTTGTCCACGGAAACGCCCAGGATCAATTGGGGCAGATTATGAAGTCGGGAAAGATGGTCATTTACGGGGATGTAGGGCAGACTTTTCTGTATGGCGCCAAAGGGGGTACGGTGTACGTCCTGGGGAATGGCGCCGGCCGGCCCTTGATTAATGCCGTAGGAAAACCCCGAGTGGTGATCAACGGAACCTGCCTGGATTATTTGGCCGAATCTTTCATGGCCGGGGACCCGTTTAATGGCGGGGGGTTTGTCATCCTGAACGGGATAGAATTTGACGAGCACGGAAGACTCCGGGAGCAGCCCACACCCTTCCCGGGATCCAATCTGTTTTCCCTGGCCTCCGGCGGAGCCCTCTACGTCCGCGACCCCCATGGCCGGCTGGAAGAAGAACAGCTTAATGGCGGGGAATTTGCCCCGCTCACCGAGAGAGACTGGCAGCTCATCCTTCCTTATCTTCAGGAAAATGAGAACCTCTTTCAGATTTCCATCGCGAAAGACCTTCTAACGGTGAATGGAGAAAAACGACGGCCGGAAGAAATCTACCGCAAGGTGCGGCCCGTAAAGTTATCCGTTCTATCTTCAACAACGGATGAAGAATAAAGGGTGGCGATTAATACTACAGCGGCACTTTTTCGAAAAAGGGCATTGCCGAGATAAAAAATGCTGACTCCCCTCCCCGTCATACCCGCGAAACCTTTCCCTTAAGGCTTTAAATAGGGAGCGGGTTTCCAGTGATCAATTAGCAATTAGCAATTAACAATGATCATTGAACATTGATAATTGACCATTGACCATTTTATGCTTAGCGCCTAAAGTGAACGAAAGCACCTAAAGTTAAAAAAGGAAATTCCTATACAATCCAATTAGGTTTTGAACGGCATAGACATCCTGGATTCCCGTTTCCACGGGAATGACGAAAGAAGTGATGCTGTAGTGTTAATTGTCCTTTTTTTTTGACAGAGGACGTTTCTTCGTCTATGATGGAAAATATTTTTGCCGTTTAAGAGGAGAGATTTTGTGGAGCTTTGCGAACGGATCAGCCGGTGGATTAGTGATCAAGTAAAAGCCGCAGGGTCCGCAGGAGTTGTGGTGGGTCTTAGCGGAGGAATTGATTCGGCAGTGGTTGTGGTTTTAGCGAAGCGGGCAGTGGGAGACCAAGTTCTGGGTCTGGTGATGCCCTGCCATAGCCTCCCCGAGGATGAAGGCGATGCCTTGATGGTGGCGGATACTTTTAAAATCCGCAGGGAGCGAGTGGACCTTTCCTCTATTTACGACGTATTCCTGCAGCAGCTCCCCGAAGCCGGCGAGATGTGCCGGGCCAACCTGAAGCCCCGCCTGAGAATGACCACGCTCTATTATTACGCCAACAAGTTAAATTACCTGGTAAGCGGAACGGGAAACAAATCCGAGCTGATGATGGGGTACTTTACCAAATACGGGGACGGGGGGGTTGACCTTTTGCCCTTAGGCGATCTTACAAAATCGCAGGTGCGCAAGCTGGCTGAAGAACTTAATATCCCCAAAAGAATAATTGAGCGGCCGCCCAGCGCCGGCTTGTGGCCCGGGCAAACCGACGAGGAAGATATGAACATCCGCTATGAAGATCTGGACAATATCATTGTTTCTCTGGAAAAAGGCGAGGAAGCAAAACTTCCCAAAGCGCAACTCAGTTATGTCAAGGGGATGATTGGACGGGCCAGGCATAAAAGAAATACTCCGCCCATATTTCATTTGAAATCCGTATAAATCCAAAGACCCAAAGGAGTAGAGGCACCCATGGAAACTTTTACCTTTCGCGCCGCTGGAGAAGTTACTTTCGGAGTTGGGTCCATTCAACAGGTGGGCTTGAAAGTCAAAAGGCATGGCGGCAATAAGATCCTCCTGGTAGTTGACCAGGGATTTGCTAAGTCCGGACCTCTGGAAAAGATTACCGATGCTCTTAAGAAGGAGAAGATATCATTTGTTCTTTTTGATGCCGTAGAACCAGAGCCACAGGGGGAAACCGCCGAACAGTGCGGATTTCTGGCCAAAAATGAAGGATGCGATTTTGTCCTGGGGGTAGGCGGCGGAAGCGCCATGGACACAGCCAAAGCTGCAGCCATTTTGGCTACCAATGGAGGCCGGGTAAGGGACTACCAGGGGCTGGACAAGGTCCCCCGACCTGGCCTTCCCAAAGGAATGGTTCCCACAACCGCGGGAACCGGAAGCGAGGTCACCTTCACAGCGGTCTTTATCAACACGGAAGAGAAAAAGAAGGCCGGGATCAACAGTGTCCATCTCTTTCCGGAAATGTCGGTCCTCGATCCTGAGCTGACCCTTTCCCTTCCTCCCGCGGTTACGGCTTTCACCGGCATGGATGCCCTGGCTCACGCCATTGAATCCTACACTTCATTGAGCGCCAACCCTCTTTCGGAGATGGTCAGCCTGGAGGCGATACGGAGGATTGGAAAAAGCCTTCGCCAGGCTGTGGCCACAGGGTCTGATCTTGGAGCCCGGTCGGAGATGCTGTTAGGAAGCCTGCTGGCCGGGATCGGTCTGGCCAATGCCGGGGTTACGGCGGTTCACTCCCTATCGTATCCCCTGGGCGGGCGTTTTCGAGTGCCCCACGGAGTGGGAAACGGTTTGCTCCTTCCGGCTGTTATGAAATACAACGTCTTATCGCGCCCTGAGCGATTTGCCCGCATTGCCGGGGCCCTGGGTGAGAAAATAGAAGGGCTTTCAGTTAAAGAAGCAGCCGTCCAGTCCGTAGAAGCGGTAAAAAGATTGGCTCACGATATCCAGGTCCCGGAACGGTTGAGCGACCTGGGGATTCCAGAGTCAGCATTCCCCTGGATGGCCGAAGAGGCCATGAAAGTAGTGCGCCCGCTGGAGAACAACCCCAGGCCGGTTTCTTTGGAAGAGGCTATCGGCATATATCAAAAAGTTTTTTAAATATTCACCGCTAAGAGCGCAGAGCTCGCCGAGGTGAAATAGAAATTCGAAAAAATTTATTTTGGTAACAGTTTAGCGATTTGAAAAAATGGTATTAAAGCCTTTGTTGAGGGCCGGGGGTTAGAGCGGAACGCGCCGGAAGCATCGGTTGGGTTTCCGTCTGGCCACGAGGATAAAAGATCGTTTCCTCCGGAGGAGGCGGGGGTTCTTGCCCGCCCCATATACGGAGAAATAAGCGCCTTATGATTCCAAGCGTTCCGCTCTGGCCCCCGGCCCTTGGAATCCCTTGGCCTTTACAACACACCTTTTTTTAAGAGCTAAAGTGTTACTTGTTTTGGAATTTTGACTTTGTTTCGTCCCGCCTTTGGCGGGATTCGCTATTCGAATTTAAAATTTTTGGGGAGGTGAGAAAGATGGGTGGAGCAGAATTGATAGGAAAAGAGGAGAAGGAAGCCGTATCGGAGGTTATTGAACGGGGTGTCCTTTTCCGTTACGGGTTCAATGAAAAAAGAAAGAATATCTTTCGGGTCCTGGAGTTTGAGGCAAAGTTCAATCAGTATATGGGTTGCGCTTATTCTCTGGGAGTTGCCTCCGGTTCGGCGGCCTTGCGCGTGGCCTTAGCGGCGCTTAACCTTAAACGGGGGGATGAGGTCATCACCCAATCTTTCACTTTTGTGGCCACGATTGAAGCCATCCTGGAGGCCGGCGGCGTCCCCATCTTAACTGAAGTGGATAAATCTTTGAACATGGATCCCCGGGACCTTGAGGCCAAGATCACCGAAAAAACCCGGGTGATCATCCCCGTGCACATGCTCGGTGTTCCGGCCCGGATGGATGAGATCATGGCCATCGCCCGCAAGCGCAATATCCCCGTTCTGGAGGATTCCTGTCAGGCCTGCGGGTCGAGCTACCGGGGCAAAAAGACCGGAACCATGGGGGACATGGGAACTTATAGTTTCGATTATGTGAAGACCCTGACTACAGGAGAGGGGGGCATGGTCGTTACTAATGATAAGAAACTTTACGACCTGGCCTGTTATTATCACGACCATGGGCATGAGCATAATCCGGAGCTCCCGCGGGGAGAGGATTCGCACAGCATTACCGGGTTCAACTACCGGATGAACGAAATCCAGGGGGCGATGGGGATTGTGCAACTGGAACGTCTGGACTTTGTCCTGACTGAACACCGGAAGCATAAAACCCGGATAAAAAAGGCCATCGCCGAAATTCCCGGGATAGAGTTTCGCGACTTACCCGATCCGGACGGCGACGGCGGGGATACCTTGGCCTTCTTCCTCGGCGATGCCGGCACAGCCAGGGCCTTCAATGCTTTCCTGGCCAGGGAGAAAGTTGACACCAAGATCCTTCCTTCGGCTATGAACTGGCATTTTGTAGGGAACTGGAACCATATCATTCAATACTGTCCGCCTTACCGCGTGGATGCCTGGCCGCAATCCGAGGCGTTGCTGAAACGGGCAATCGCTCTGCCCATTTCCGTGCGCATGAGCGATGAACATATTTCCAGGGTTATCGAAGGGGTGCGTCGGGTGGCGAAAGAGGTTCTTTGACAAAAAACTAACCGCAGAGGACGCAGAGATTGCAGAGAAGTAACGAACCAAGGATATTTTGAAATAAAATAAAATGCAAATGAATTGAACCTCTTGCAAAAGTATTTTTTTGTGGTTCGACAAAGCTTGTCCTGAGCGAACCGTTCACCCTTCGAGAACCTCAGGGCGAACGGTGAGTCGAAGGGCTCACCACGAACGGAAAAACTAAATAATTTCAACTTAAGCCCGTTCACCCTGAGCCTGTCGAAGGGTAAATTACGGACTTTTGCAAGAAGCTCAATTAGTTTTGATATTCTCGTAAAAAGTCTGAAAATGCCCTTTTAGGTCATTCTGGCCCTGATTTTCATCGGGATAAACTCCAGCCGGAATCCAGTATTTTCAAATGTTTATAAATACCCTGGACTCCGGTTTTCACCTGTCTGCCAGGCACAGGCAGGCCGGAGTGACGACTTTTTACGAGATCATCAGTTTTGTTGATTTAAAACTTTTTCCTTTGTTTTTAGATTTAAAAATCTCTGTGTTCTCCGCGTTCTCTGCGGTGAAAAATAAAAGATATGAAAATTTACGGCATTATCCCCGCGCGATATGGATCGACCAGGCTTCCGGCAAAGGCTCTGGCCGACATTGCCGGAAAACCCATGATCCAGCGGGTTTACGAACGAGCCGGGCAGTCTTCCTCCCTGGATCGCTTAACTGTGGCCACGGATGATGAACGCATCTACGAGCGAGTAAAATCATTCGGCGGGGAAGCCTTGATGACTTCGCCGGCCCATCCCTCGGGGACAGACCGGGTATGCGAAGCAGCTAAGCTCCTAAGAGTGCAGGAGGAGGACCTGATTGTTAACATCCAGGGGGACCAGCCGCTCTTCGAACCGGGGATGATCGACGAAGTTGTCAGTCCATTCCGGGATGACCAAAATCTAAATATGGGCGCCCTGGTGCACCCCATCCGCACTCTCGAGGACCTGGCCAATCCCAGCGTGGTGAAAGTGGTGTTTGACAAGATGGGTTTTGCCCTGTACTTTTCCCGTTCGCCCATGCCCTATGTCATATCCCCTTCTGCGGATTTACGCTATTATAAACACATCGGTCCTTATGCTTACCGGATGGAATTCTTGGTGAAGTTTACCAGGATGGAAAGAGGTATGCTGGAGCAATGGGAATCCTTGGAGCAGTTGAGAGCTTTGGAAAACGGCTACCGCATCAAGGTTGTTGAGACGAAATTTGATTCCCAGGAAGTAGATACTCCCGAGGATCTTGAGAAAGTTCGTAACATAATGAAACGTGGGTAGTGAGTAGGAAGTTTCGCAACAAATTATCGTTTTGATCCGCCTTAGGCGGACCAAAAAATCCCTCCCGACCTCCCCTGCCTACCGCAGGCAGGCTTTGGCAAAGGGAGGAGAGGTTTTTATTGGAATTCGATAAAAGATTCAGCCTTTTCCCCCTTTGAAAAAGGGGGATTAAGGGGGATTTCATGCCGATTCTTAATATTTTTTGGATTTTTGAATTCTGTTTTTCATAAGGCCATACTGTTACAAAGTTTCTACAACTGATGACTTGGCAATTTCCACTTACGATTTTTGAATAAAGGCTCATCTCCCGGTGTATATTTTCTATAATCTTCTTTTGTGGATATTCTTTCTTGCCGCGCTTCCTTTCCTTTTCTTTAAAATGATTTTAAATAAAAATAATCGCCAGATTTTCGCTCAGAAATTAGGCTTCGTTCCGGAGGAGATATTGGCTAAAATGAAGGGGCAGCCGAGGATCTGGGTGCATGCCGTTTCCGTGGGGGAAGTTTCAGCAATCCATCCGTTGCTCAGGCAATTGCGGGCAGCCTACCCTAAGGGATGCCTGGTCCTTTCCACGGGAACAAAGAGCGGGCAGAAGGTTGCTCGAGAGCGGGTTTCCGAAGCCACGGCCATTTTTTTCTTCCCCCTGGATTTACCTTTTATTGTCCGGCGAGTTATACGGAAGGTGCGTGCGGATCTTTTTATCCTTGCTGAAACCGAGATTTGGCCAAACTTTTTGCGAATTATGAAAGAAGAAGGGGGGCGGACAATGTTAGCTAACGGCCGAATCTCCGACCGCTCCTTTCCCCGCTACCGGAAGACGAGATTTTTCTGGACGGCGGTTTTGGATTATCTGGACGCTATGTCCATGATTCGGGTACAGGATGGAGAACGGATCATCTCCATGGGGGCCAATCCGGTGCATGTCTTTGTCAACGGCAACTGCAAGTTTGACCAGGCGGCTTTCATGGCCGAGCCAGCATATCAGGAAGAGATGAAAGAACTGTTGGGGGTGGATGAAAAGGACCGTGTCTTCGTTGCCGGTTCTACCCACGAAGGCGAGGAAGAGATTGTGTTACAGGCTTTCTTAAGCATGCGCCAGCGTTACCCTAATCTGATCCTGGCGCTGGTCCCCAGGCATGCCCAGCGCGCGGACAGGCTGGAGAAGCTTCTGGTCCAATTAAGAATTGAAGATTTCATCCGGCGCAGCCAGTTAGGCGCGGAAGGGCGGAAGGGCCGGCGAGTAGTGCTCTGGGATACTTTTGGCGAGTTATTTAAAATTTATAGCCTGGCCACAGTCGTCTTTTGCGGCGGGAGCCTGGTTCCCCGCCGGGGGCAAAATATTCTTGAGCCGGCAGCCTGGGGCAAGGTTGTCCTCTATGGGCCTTCGATGGAGGATTTCCTGGATGCCCATCAACTTCTTAAAGACTCGGGAGCGGGGATCATGATCAGGAGCGCCGAAGAGCTGGCCGAACGCTCTCTTTATTTTTTGGATAATCCCCAGGAGTTGAAAAAGAAGGGCGAGGCCGGGAAAGAGGCCCTTCTGTCTAACCGCGGGGCCACTCAAAGAAACTTTGAACTTGCTCGAAAACTGGTGGAAACATGAAAAGTGAAAGACAAAAAGCCTATCTGGCCCTGGAAGACGGAAAAGTTTTCCCGGGATGGTCTTTTGGAGCTAAAGGAGAGCGCTTCGGGGAAGTGGTTTTTAACACCTCCATGACCGGTTACCAGGAGGTCCTCACTGATCCCTCATACAAAGGCCAGATCGTTACCATGACTTATCCCCTGATCGGCAATTACGGGGTGAATGAGGAAGACTTTGAATCCACCCAACCCTGGGTGGAAGGATTTGTTGTTAAGGAAAATTGCCCTTTTCCCAGCAACTGGCGTTCCCGGGGAAGCCTGAGCGATTTTTTAAAAAATCATGGAATCATCGGCATCGAGGGATTGGATACAAGGGCCTTGACCAAACATATCCGCACTGCCGGGGCCATGCGGGGGGTTCTATCCACTGAAGATTTGAACCCGGATTCTCTGGTGGAAAAGGCCCGACACTCTCCTTCCATGGTGGGGAGCGATTGGGTGCATGCGGTTACCTGTTCCCGGGCCTATGCCTGGGGAGATAAAGGAGTCATGGGAACGGGGACAGGGCTGTGGGAATGGGGCAAAGGCCAGGCGGTCAGCCCCTCCCTGGCCCAAAAATTCCGGGTGGTGGCCATTGATTTTGGGATCAAGCATAACATCATCCGCCATCTGACCAGCCGGGGGTGCCAGGTCCAGGTGGTTCCGGCAAAAACAAGCGCGGCAGAAATTCTATCGATGAATCCCCAGGGGGTTTTCCTTTCCAATGGGCCGGGAGATCCGGCGCCTCTCACCTATGCCATCGAAACCGTGCAATCTCTTCTTAGTAAAAAGCCGATTTTGGGGATCTGCCTGGGCCACCAGATCATCGGCCTGGCCCTGGGAGGGAAAACCTATAAATTAAAATTTGGCCATCGCGGAGCCAACCAGCCCGTTAAAAACCTGCTCAATGGAAAAATAGAGATTACCACGCAAAATCATGGATTCTGCGTGGACAGGGATACGTTGCCGGAGGGCCAGGTCGAGATTACCCATGTCAACCTTAACGACCAGAGCCTGGAAGGGATGCGCCACAGGAGGCTTCCGGTCTTCTCCGTGCAGTATCATCCGGAAGCTTCGGCTGGCCCGCATGATTCAGCCTATCTTTTTGATGAGTTCATCTCCCTGATGGAAAAATATTCGCAAAAATGAAGAGCTTCTTGCAAAAGTCACTTACTCCGTCATTCCGGCGAAAGCCGTCCGCCTCAGGCGGACAGAATTTCTTAAAAATCCTGGATTCCGGGTCGCGCTTCGCTTGCCCGGAATGACGATTTCCTCTACTTTTCAAGAGTTTTGCAAGAGCCTCTGAAGGAAAGGTATCGAAAGGAATAATGCCCAGGCGTAAGGACATAAAGAAAATTCTGATCATCGGTTCAGGGCCGATCATCATCGGCCAGGCCTGCGAATTCGATTACTCCGGGACGCAGGCCTGCAAGGCCCTGAAGGAAGAAGGATTCGAGGTCATCCTGGTCAACTCCAACCCGGCAACGATCATGACCGACCCGCAGACAGCTGACCGGACATACATTGAACCGGTCAAACCCGAAATCGTAGCCAAGATAATAGAAAGAGAGCGCCCCCATGCTCTCCTCCCAACCCTGGGCGGCCAGACCGGACTGAACACGGCCATCCAGTTGGCCGAGATGGGCGTCCTTAAGAAATACGGGGTGGAGATGATCGGGGCCAATCAGGAAGCCATCCATAAGGCCGAGGACCGGGAACTCTTCAAGGAAGCCATGCGCCGCATCGGGCTGGAGGTGCCCAGGAGCGGGTTTGCTCATAACCTGCATGAAGCCCGGGAAGTGGTGGAAGAGATTGGGCTGCCGGCAGTCATCCGCCCCAGCTTCACCCTCGGGGGGACCGGCGGGGGAATTGCTTTCAACATGGAAGAGTTCGATCGCATCTGCGTCATGGGGATCGAGATCTCCCTGATTCATGAAATCATGATCGAGGAATCAGTCCTGGGGTGGAAGGAATATGAACTCGAGGTGATGCGGGATGTAAAGGACAATGTGGTGATCATCTGTTCCATCGAAAACTTTGATCCGATGGGAGTGCACACCGGAGACAGCATCACCGTCGCCCCGGCCCAGACCTTAACCGACAAAGAATACCAGCGCATGCGGGATGCGGCCATAGCCATCATCCGGGAGATCGGGGTGGAGACTGGCGGATCGAACATCCAATTTGCGGTCAATACTGAAAACGGGCGCATGGTGGTCATTGAAATGAATCCCCGGGTTTCCCGGAGTTCGGCCCTGGCTTCCAAAGCTACCGGCTTCCCCATCGCCAAAGTAGCGGCCAAGTTGGCCGTGGGATACACATTGGACGAAATTCGAAACGATATAACCCGGGAGACCATGGCTTCCTTCGAGCCGTCCGTTGATTACTGTGTAGTAAAGGTGCCTCGCTTCGACTTTGAAAAATTTCCCGGGGCAGATCCCGTTCTGACCACTTCCATGAAATCCGTGGGGGAGGCCATGGCTGTGGGCAGAACGTTCAAAGAGGCTTTGCAAAAAGCCCTCCGCTCCTTGGAAATCGGCCGGTTCGGCCTGGGAGCGGATGGAAAAGGGGAAGCGCCGCCGGAGTTGGTCCGGGAAAAACTGGCTCTGCCCACCGCCGAACGAATCTTCTACGTGGGCATGGCCTTGAAGATGGGCATGTCCCCGGAGGAAATTTCCGAACTAACCAGGATTGACTGCTGGTTCATTAAGAACATGCAACAGGTAGGCGACTTTGAAGAAAAAATACGTCAATTCAAAACCGCCGCTCAAAGGATGCCGGTTGTGCCCGTAGAAATCTTGAGAGAGGCTAAGGAGTATGGTTTTTCCGACGTACAATTGGCCTATCTTCTGGGTTCGGACGAGATGACCATCCGCGCTTGGCGGAAGGAGAAGGGAATTTTCCCCACCTACAAACTGGTGGACACCTGCGCCGCTGAATTTGAAGCCTATACGCCTTATTATTATTCAACGTATGAGTCGGAGGATGAGGTCCGTCCATCCGCCAAAAAGAAAGTGATGATCCTGGGCGGCGGACCCAACCGCATCGGCCAGGGAATTGAGTTTGATTACTGCTGTGTTCATGCCTGTTTGGCCCTGCGCGAGGAAGGGTACGAGACTATCATGGTGAACAGCAATCCAGAGACGGTCTCAACGGATTACGATACTTCCGACCGGCTCTACTTCGAGCCCTTAACCAGGGAAGACGTGCTGAACATCGTGGAAAAAGAGAACCCAGAAGGCGTTATTGTCCAGTTCGGGGGGCAGACCCCTTTGAATTTGGCCGTCCCTCTGGAAAAAGCCGGGGTGCGCATCATGGGCACTTCTCCGGATAGTATCGACCGGGCTGAAGACCGGCAGCGCTTCAAGGATTTAATCGGAAAATTGGGATTGGTTCAACCCCAGAACGGAACGGCCACCTCCTTTAAAGAGGCCCGGGCCGTGGCCCGGGAAGTGGGCTACCCGTTGGTGGTGCGGCCCTCCTATGTTTTGGGCGGACGGGCCATGGAAATTGTCTATGACGAGGAGACCCTGGAGCGCTACATGCGCGACGCCGTGAAGGCCTCGCCCGAGCATCCCATTCTCATTGATAAGTTTCTGGAGGAAGCCATCGAAGTGGATGTGGATGCCATCTCCGACGGAGAGAGAGTGGTCATCGGCGGCATCATGGAGCATATCGAGGAAGCAGGCATCCATTCCGGCGACAGCGCCTGCGTCCTTCCGCCTTACACCCTGAGCGATGAATTGATCGGGGTGATCAAAGAGAATACCTATGCCCTGGCCAGAGAATTGAAAGTCAGGGGTCTGATGAACATCCAGTACGCCATCCGCAATGACCTGGTCTATGTGCTGGAGGTGAATCCGCGCGCCTCCCGGACGATTCCCTTTGTCTCCAAAGCTACCGGCATACCCCTGGCCAAACTGGCCGCCAAAGTGATGGTCGGCCGCACTTTGGAAGAATTGAACTTCACCAAGGAGGTTGAAGTTAAACACGTCTCGGTGAAGGAGTCGGTTCTTCCTTTCAATCGCTTCCCGGGGGTGGACACGGTTTTGGGGCCGGAGATGAAGTCCACAGGGGAGGTCATGGGCATCGACCATGCTTTCGGGATCGCTTTTGCCAAGGCTCAACTGGCCGCCGGGCAGGTTCTGCCCAGGAGCGGGCAGGTTTTTATAAGCGTTAAAAACAGGGATAAAAGGGCCATTATCTTCATAGCCAAAAAGCTTTCGGACTTTGGCTTTAAGATCGTGGCCACGCGGGGGACAGCTAAAGCCCTCTCCCAGAACGGCATCCCTGTAGAAGTCGTTTATAAAGTTCACGAAGGAAGGCCGAACATCGTTGACCGAATTAAAAACCGCGAAATTGACTTGATCATCAACACCCCAACCGGCCATCGCCCCAAACGGGACCAGATTTCCATCCGGGCCGTGGCTGTATCCCTCAACATACCGTTGATCACTACCATATCCGGCGCCGCAGCCTCTGTGAACGGCATTGAAGCCCTTCTTAAGGAAGAGGTTCACGTCAAATCTTTGCAAGAGTATCATGGTAAAGTGTAAAAGGAGAGTGGGGAGTGGTTGGTGGTAAATGGGGGAAGGTGAAAAGTCAAAGTTGAAGGGGGTTACGACTCACCACTCACAACTTAAGTTCATTGTTTAGGAATTTCCTTTTTCCAACTTTAGTCCGCCTGCGGCGGAATCACTTTAGACGCTTGACACTCTGTGATCTCTGTGTTCTCTGTGGCAAATTTATTTAAGGCAAGAATGATGAATTATGATCGTCCCAAAGAAGAATGCGGTGTTTTCGGGATTTTTGGGCATCCAGAAGCTTCCACCCTCACTTACCTCGGGCTTTATGCGCTCCAGCACCGGGGAGAAGAAAGCGCCGGTATCGTTGCTTATGACCGCGGTGAGCCCAAGAGCCATAAGGGGATGGGGTTGGTTTCGGACACCTTCGATCCTGACAAGCTCAAAGCTCTTTCCGGCAGTTCGGCAGTTGGGCATGTGCGCTACTCCACCACGGGATCTTCTCTGCTGAAGAACGCCCAGCCTTTTTTGGTGCAGCAATCTAGGGGGTTCCTGGCTGTCGCCCACAACGGGAACCTGGTCAATGCCCGGGAGCTGAAAAAAAAGCTGGAAAATAGAGGGTCGATCTTCCAGTCCACGATGGACAGCGAAATTTTCGTCCACCTGATCGCCCGTTCAAAAAAACCGGGATATATGGAAAAGGTCATTCAGGCCCTCTCGCATGTTCGAGGAGCTTATTCCATCGCGCTCCTCACGGAGCAAGGCTTGATTGGAGCCAGGGACCCGCATGGGTTCCGCCCTCTCTCTCTGGGCGAGTTCAAAGGGGGTTATGTTCTGGCTTCGGAGACCTGCGCTCTGGATTTAGTTCAGGCCAGATACCTGCGCGATATAGAAACAGGCGAAGTGGTCATGATCGATAAAGAAGGTCTGCATTCCGAGCGCCCTTTCCCGAAAGTCAAGCCGGCATTCTGCATCTTTGAATACATCTATTTCGCCAGACCCGACAGCAATATTTTCGGGGAAAATGTTTATTTGATCCGGAAGAGACTGGGGGCGCGTCTTGCTGAAGAGAGCCCGGCGGAGGGTGATTTGGTCATGCCCATACCCGACTCGGGGAATTACGCTGCCCTGGGGTTTGCCGAAAGGATGGGCATCCCGTTTGAAATGGGCATGATCCGCAACCATTACGTGGGACGGACTTTCATCCAGCCCTCCCAGGCCGTGCGGGATTTTGGGGTTAAGGTAAAACTGAATCCTGTTCGCGACCTGCTCAAAGGAAAAAGGGTAGTAGTTATTGAAGACTCTATCGTCCGCGGGACAACCAGCAAAACGCGTATTAAAGCCCTGAGGGAGGCTGGAGTGAAGGAAGTCCACATGCGGGTGAGTTGCCCCCCCCATCGTTTTCCCTGCCATTATGGGATTGACTTTCCCACCCAGAAAGAATTGATTGCCTCTTCCCGCTCCGTGGAGGAAATCCGTAAGTTTATCGGCCTGGACAGCCTGGCTTACTTGAGCCTGGGAGGGATGGTAAAGGCCATGCCCCAAGCGAGCGATAGCTTTTGCCTGGCCTGTTATAGCGGCCATTATCCGGTACACATTTCCTCTGAAGTTGACAAGTTTTCCCTCGAAAGGTGACAGACTGTTTATCCCAAACCCTTTCCGTTTAGGTATAAAAAGCAAGATTTGATCAGACTAACACTATCAAGTCAGATAATGACTTCTTCCTCTTGCTGAAATTTTGGTTTTCAAATTCTGTCCTCCTATGCACCATTGCAAACTAAAATCAGCAATAGGGGGTATTTTAAGAAGAAAAATCTTCCTGAAATTGGCTTAAAATTGGCCTTGACAATTCATGAATTTGAATCTATGTTATATATGATTCTTTTCTTCCCGTAGTTTAGCCGCAAAATAACCCCTAACCTTCTGGAGGATGCCGTGAGAAGGAGTAACCAGAAGGTGCCGATATGAAGGACCCACGCGGGATTTTTTATCCCGTGGGGTCCTTTTTATATTTTCCTGCCTTCCAATTTTGATGATCTCGTAAAAAGTCGTCACTCCGGCCTGCCTGTGCCTGGCAGACAGGTGAAAACCGGAGTCCAGGATATTTATAAGCACTTAAAATTACTGGATTCCGGCTTTCGCCGGAATGACGGGGAAAGTGGTTTTTTGACTTTTTACGAAACCATCAATTTTAATAAAAAGCCGTGGATAGTTCCGGTGGAGTTTTTGGTAACTCCTCCATGCGAAGAAAAGGCTTCATCCGGTAAAGATTTCAAACCTAAGAAGGCGAACCGGGATCCCAACGATTTTGAAACTGAGAAGAACGCAGCCGAATTACACCGCAGCAAACTCTTCCCCAAAAGTCGAAGGAGAAAGCCATGGAAAAGGTTCTTTGCGTGGATGATGATCCCAGCCTTCTTCGCCTTTACCAGTATGAGCTTTCTGAGGAAGGGTATAAAGTCATCCTGGCCAAAGACGGGCAAGAGGCACTCTCCAAATTCTCCAAAGAAAAACCCCAGGTGGTGATCTTGGACATCCGCATGCCGGTGATGGATGGCATCAGGACGCTAACCACCATGCTTAGTAAAGATCGCCAGATCCCGGTGATCTTGAACTCGGCCTTTCCCCAGTACCGGGAAAACTTCATGACCTGGGGAGCCGAGGCGTACCTGATCAAATCTTCCGACCTTACAGAACTCAAGCAAAAAATCCGGGAAGTCCTGGAAAAGCGGAAAAAGCTTATAAAATCATGATCTCCAAGAGCCTCGTTTTCGTGGGGAAATTGGGGGGCATACCCCATGGCCTTTTCATCTTGACCACTTCCTTTAAAACGGCCAATCAAGAAGGGAACAATATCGGCAAACCAATACCTTTGTCGAATAGAAAGGAAGGAATAGATGATCCAGAATCCATAGGGAACCGATTTTTGCAGGAATCAGCCAAACTGCGGTAGGCAGTTTTTCGGCTACTCCTATGGTTCCTCCAACGGAGGATAAGAGGGCACATTTCTGGAAGGTGTGTTGGAAAGGAAATATCTCTTCTTAAAAAGGAGGTGATCTTATGCCAACTTATCTCATGCTCACCAATTTGACCGATGAAGGGCGGAAGACGGTAAAAGAGAAACCGGAGAGGATCAAAGAGGTCAATAAGGAAGTGGAGAAGATGGGGGTCAAAATCCTTAGCCAGTATGCTCTCCTCGGCGGCTATGACTTCGTGAACATCATCGATGCTCCCGACAACCAGACCATAGCCAAAGTAGCAGTGGAATTGAGTTCGAGGGGCACTTTACAGACCACAACCCTTGCCGCCCTCACTGTGGACGAGTTCATCAATATGTTGAAAAAGTAGATGGGGAACCAGGCAAATACCTGTTTTCCCCATTATCCAACACACTTTCCGGACCAGTTTGAAAGAGACCTGCTCGCTTTTTTGAGCATATATAGGCGGGAGATGCTGGAACACCACCCTCTCCGAGATTGGTAATGCTTTCATAGTTTAATTATGGCTTGGGCGGAGTTGCCGCTAATGTTGATTCGCCAGGGGTAAACCTGGGTTCTTAAACCGGATCCAAAAATAAAGGAGGATCGGAGATGGCCATAAAAGTCATTGTCAGGAGAAAGGTCCCTAAAGGTAAAGAAGCGCAGTTGTTGCCTCTTCTTCTTGAGCTCAGGTCAAAGGCCATAACTCAGCCCGGCTATATCTCTGGGGAAACGTTAATAAATGTAAATGACCCGGAGGATTATGTCGTCATCGGCACGTGGAAGGCGGTGGACAATTGGAAAGCCTGGGAAGGAAGCAAAGAGAGAGGGGAAATCCAGAGTAGAATTGAGGCATTATTGGGGGAAAAGACCGCCTACGGGATCTATTTTTATGGATAAACGGTAAACTGGAAATCCCCACTCCCCCTTCATCCAAAGGGGCCACTCGAAGTGGAGGAGTTCCTGTCGCATCAGGGCCGGTTTGCGGCATTGCCAACGCGAACATCGGCCCACTTAAGGAGCCAAAGATGGGAGTGAATGTGATGGACAAAATAGCTCAGCTCGTGGCCAGTCGTTGGCAAGGCCAGGGGAATTCCCTAAATCTGTAGAAAGGAGGGTTCAAAATGTCCGTGATTACGATTTCCAGGCAATTGGGAAGTTTGGGTACGGAGATCGCCCAGGCGGTGGCGAAAAAGCTCACTTATGAATATATGGACAAAGATAAGATTTCTGAGTCTCTGGCAGATTATGGCCTACCACCCCCGGAAGTTGAAAAGCTCGATGAAAAAAAGCCCCCATTCTGGGACTCTTTGTCAATTCAGAGAGGGAAGTATCTCCATCTCATCCAGGCCCTTATCTATGATTTTGCCAGAAAAGATAATGTCGTGATCGTTGGCAGGGGAGGACAGGTTCTATTGAAAGATCTGCCAGGGGTTCTGCATGTTAGAATCATTGCCCCCTTCGATGTTCGGATTCAGCGGATTATAGACAAGGGAAAAGGGGGCGAGAAACAAGCCGCCGAGATTCTTCGACGCAGCGACCGAAATTCTGCCGGGTTTATCCGGGCTTACTTCGATGTGGACTGGGATGATCAAACCTTCTACGATCTGATCATCAATACCCGAAAGCTTTCAGTGGACTCGGGTGCGCGGATGATCCTGGAATCCATCAGTTCTCCGGAGATCAAGGAGGGTGAAAAAAAGGCGGAGGAAAAACTGGCCGATCTCGCCTTAGTTCAGAAAGTGGAGTCGTCACTCGTGGATATTCTGGGCACCGACCTTCGGCATATCAGCATTCAGGCCGAAAGAGGAGTCCTCGCTTTAGGGGGCACGGTCGCTTCTGAGTCATTAAAAAATGATTGCCAGAAAGCCGTGGCCCGGGTCGAAGGGGTGAATAGAGTGAATAACGAACTTTCTGTGGCGAGCTATTATGGATACGGCGGCGGATAAAGGGGAAATTGTTGTTAAGGGGAAATTTCAACCGGGAGATCCCTTCAAACCGGATCTCGCGCACTTCTGACCAAGCCTTCTCAATGTTATTGAGTTTCGCAAAAATAATGGAATTAGATCGGTGATGATGATTCCTTTAATTTCCAGGGATCGGGTGATCGGTGTTTTGAACCTGCAATCAAGCAAGCCTCAGGCCTATACCGAAAAGGAATTAAGAATTGCCGAAAGAGTCGGCAATCAAATTGCCGGGGTGATTGGCAATGTCCAACTTTTTGATGAACTCAAGCGATTAGAGGGGGAACGAGAGAAATTGATTCATGATCTTCAAAAAGCATTGTCTGAGGAGCTTCTTGCAAAAGTCCGTAATTTACCCTTCGACAGGCTCAGGGTGAACGGGCTTAGGTTGAAATTATTTAGTTTTTCCGTTCGTGGTGAGCTTGTCGAACCACAAAAAAATACTTTTGCAAGAGGCTCTGAGGTTAAAAAATTGAGAGGGTTTTTACCAATCTGCGCTTCATGTAAAAAGATAAGGGATGATAAAGTCTACTGGACCCAGATCGAGGTTTATGCTCGAGATCATTCCGAAGCTGAATTCAGTCGCGGCATTTGCCCGGATTGTAAGAAAAGACTCTATGGTGATCTTTAATATATAGAGTCGCCTTTGTCCAACTGAGATTTCTTTAAAAAAGGGGGGGAGACGGATGATCAAGATTGATCTCGCCCAAGAGAAAGCCGAGATGCTGCAAATAGTAGTGAAGGACAACTTGGCCCGAGTGGTGGCCAGCCGGATGAAGGCCCGTCAGGATTATTTTTGAAAATATGTCGTTGGTAACACAATTTTTTTCAACAATTTAATGGAAAGGGGGTTTTACCATGTCCGTAATAACGATTTCCAGACAGCTTGGCAGCTTGGGGACGGAGATTGCCCAGACGGTTTCTGAAAGGCTCGACTATGAATATGTGGATAAGGAAAAGATAGGCGAAGCTTTGGCTGCTTATGATCTGCCGCTATCTGAAGTGGAAAAGTTTGATGAAAAGAAGCCGCCGTTCTGGGGCTCTTGGCAAACCCAGAGGGAGAAGTTTCTTCATTTGCTCCGGGCGGTGATTTATGATTTTGCCAGCAAAGGGAATGTCGTGATCGTGGGCCGGGGAGGGCAGGTTTTGTTAAAGGATCTTCCAGGGGTGCTTCATCTTCGAATTGTGGCTCCCTTCGAAGTTCGGATTCGGGGGATTATCGAGCAGGAAGGCGGAGATGAAAAGAAAGCTGCCCAGCTCCTTCGGCGAAGCGACCGCGATTCAGCAGGGTTTATCCGTTCCTTTTTTGATGTGGACTCTGAAGATCCGAACCTGTATGACCTGGTGATTAATACTCAAAAGCTTTCAATAGATACCGCCGTGGAAATGATCCTGAAAGTCATGCAATCCCCCGAGACCAAGGATGGTGAAGAAAAAGCTGCGGAAAAGCTGGCTGATCTGGCCCTGATCCAGAAGGTGGAAGCCGCACTCCTGAGCGTCGTCGGAGGCGACCTGCGGCATATTAGCATTCGGATCGAAGACGGGGTTGTTACCTTAGGAGGAACGGTTACCTCCGGTGTGGGTCAAGAGAGTTGCCAGCGGGCGGTAGCCGGCATTAATGGGGTTAAAAGAGTGGAGAATCAACTTTCAGTAATTCAGTACTATCGGCCCGGTACTTAGGCCTCTTTAGCTGGTAAAGAAAATATTTGAGGGGTAATAATGTCAGTGAGCAAAGAAGATTTTATCATTGAAAGAATCGATGATTGTCATTCGACGGAGGAAGTCGAAGAACAAAACGAAAATATGTCCATGTCCGTAGAAGGGAAAAGCTTCCAAGATCTTTACGAAGAGAGCTTGCAGCAGGTTCCAGAGGGAGGAATCGTTCACGGGCGGGTGATCAATGTAGGTCCAGAATTCGTAACGGTTGACATTGGGTTGAAGTCTGAAGGCCAAGTCCCTTTGCGGGAATTTTTCACGAAGGGGGACTCAACGGCGGTGAACATCGGCGACACCGTCGATGTATTTATCGAAGGGAAGAAATCAGAAACAGGACTGATCAGCCTTTCGAAGAAAAAAGCGGACCAATTTAAATTCTGGGAAGATATCGGCCGGACCCGGAACGAAGACCAGGTGATCGAAGGAAGGATTGTCTCCCGCATTAAAGGAGGGTTTATCGTAGATATCGGTATTCCCGCCTTTTTGCCGGGCTCTCAGGTCGACATCCGTCCCATCCGCAATTCGGAAAAACTCATCGGCAGTACCTGCAAGTTCCAGATCATCAAACTCAACCACGGGAAGGGAAATGTGGTCCTCTCCCGGCGCATCATTCTGGAAAAGGAACGGGATGCCTTGCGGCAGAAGACCCTGGAAACCCTGGAAGAAGGGAAGATCGTCGAAGGGGTGGTCAAAAACATCACGGATTATGGGGCGTTCGTTGACCTGGGGGGAATAGAGGGGCTGATGCACATTACTGATATGTCCTTAAGAAGGATTAACCATCCCACCGATGTCCTCATGGTCGGGGCGAAGATCAAAGTGAAAGTCCTGCAGTTCGACCGGGAGCATCAACGGGTTTATCTGGGGCTCAAACAGACCATCCCTGACCCGTGGGAGAACATTGCCGAGAAATTCCCTGTAGGAACCCGGGTGAAGGGAAAGGTCACTTCCATCACCGATTATGGAGCCTTCGTCCAGTTGGCGGAAGGGATTGAGGGATTGGTTCATGTTTCGGAGATGGCCTGGACCAAGCGAGTCCTCCATCCCTCCAAGATTCTTTCCGTGGGGGACGAGGTTGAGGTCCTGGTTCTGGATGTGGAACAAACCCAGAAACGCATCTCTCTGGGCCTGAAACAGACCACTCCCAATCCCTGGGATACGATTGCCGAGCGCTATCCCGTGGGGATCAAAATCCATGGACGGATTAAAAACATAACCGACTTTGGCATCTTCATCGGGATCGATGAGGGGATCGATGGCTTGGTGCATATCTCTGACATATCCTGGGTTCAGCGTCTGAAGCATCCCTCGGAACTTTATAAAAAAGGGCAAGAAGTTCAAGCCATCGTCCTAAACATCGATAAGGAAAATCAACGTTTCTCCTTGGGTATGAAGCAGCTTCAGAATAATCCCTGGGATGATGTCCATCATCGGTTCAAAGTGGGTCAACTGGTCAAAGGTAAGGTAACCAATGTTGCGAAATTCGGGGCCTTTGTAGAGATCGAACCCGGCATCGAAGGGTTGGTGCACATTTCGGAGCTCAGCCACCAGAGAGTGGAAAAAGTCGAAGAAGTGATCCATGAAGGACAAGAGATTGAGGCCGTGGTCGTCAATGTAGATCCCAAGGCTTTGACACTCATAGGAATTGACCCACTTATGCTAAGGAAAAATAACCCAGGCAGGAGTACTTCAGGTTATATAAGCATAGGTATAGCCACAATGCTTAAAAATCAGATAGTTGAGTGAAAATATTCTCATATTGCGCGCGCAATAATACACTTTTAGGGTGGGTCAATTCTATTGAGCATAAGTGGGTCAATTTAAGTGAGCGTTGAGGGAAAGTAGCGAATTCCAACCAAGTGGACTCCTCCGGTCCTTCGTAACCCCGCCATAGACCGTTTGAAGCGAGGTCGGAAGGAGCTTAACCAAAAGACACTGCCTCGTATCCGCCAGCAGCTTCTGCCTTCGGATAATTACAGCATTGTCTACTACCGGAACTACTACGGCCTGTTCAGACCATTCGAACTCGCTGGGTTCGTAGTGGCGCTTCGTGAGGAAGCACGCCAAAAGATCGCAGCCAAATGCCGACGGATCGGTCGTTAGTTAAACGCAGTCCTGAGAAACCCTCGGCCCCCGTAACCCTTTGCTCTTGCCCCCGACCGCTGCTAATAACCGATTCGATTATCCCTTCAACGGGAGGTAGTCCTACGTTTTGCGGGATCGCCTGCCCCCCTTACCTGTCCTTTTGCCTTCGCTAAAAAAACACTCATCTCAAAAGAGGCTCTTCCCGCAACATTCTTCTGGTGTCATAACCCACGCTCATGCTCAGCTTGGCAAAAGCTCTTAGCAGACAAGTTTTCCCTGGAAAGGTGACCGGCTGTTTATCCTAAACCTTTTCCGTTTAGGTTAAAAATCAAGATTTGATCTGACTAACACTGTCAAGTAAGACTCTTGCAAAAGTCCTAGACACCGTCATTCCCGCGAAACCTGTCCCTGCAAGCTTTAAGCAGGGAGCGGGAATCCAGGGCAGCCTGAAAAATCTGGATTCCGGGTCGCGCTGCGCTTGCCCGGAATGACGATTGAGCACCAGATTTTGAGATTTGCAAGAACCTCAAGTCAGTTATCGATTTCTGTTATCGGTAAAGTCTCAATTTCAAATATTTTCAGGATTACAACTGGTAATCGGAAGAAGGTGTGCGCGCTCTTTTCATTTCGATGGATAGAGAATCCATCGTGATTATTATCGTCTGATTTTCTGATTTATTGTTTTAACGTGTCTTTTAAAACCTTTTAAAATGTACCCATCTCAGCAAGACATGTTCAATTCGGGCTGAATTTTCCCACGAATACTGCCAAAACACAGATCATTTACAAAAGTACATAAATCTCTTGACAGTATCCCAAAATATGTTCAGAATAATCAAAAAAAAATTGAAAATTGTTAGTAGTGTAGAAAAAAGGAGACCTGTTTAGTAAAATAGCCCTCTTTACGATAGAGAATATCATAAAAGGGGGCTAAGTGGGAAACGCTTATTATCAGAAACAGGAAGTCACAATAGAATTTGATTGTAGCTTTACAGTCAAAGTCTTGGA
>Ga0194113_10001721_pt1 | contig 29927 bp, 27 predicted proteins | sample TA2MahC200mmetaG_FD_146193 | JGI IMG/M metagenome (GOLD analysis project Ga0194113, IMG submission 146193) | Freshwater microbial communities from Lake Tanganyika, Tanzania - TA2015017 Mahale Deep Cast 200m | ecosystem: Environmental > Aquatic > Freshwater > Lake | place: Tanzania: Lake... | reverse complement strand
AGAAAGTTTCAATCCACGCGCCCGCGTGGGGCGCGACTGCGGCTACTACTTCAATCGACGAATCAATGCTTTCTCAAGTATCAAACGCTTGGCCATACCAGTAGGAGGATGCAATACTCGCATGTCGTCGATTTCGCCTGTTTCACGTCATTCTTCGAACGCTAACCCCCCAGCATTTCCATGTATGCTCCAATTAGCGCTAAAGGATCATCGGGGCCTCAATATCTCGAATGGATCCCTTTCCATGGTGCTCGACCCTTCTCTTCCAATTTGAGCCGAGAAAATAGAAGCGAAGACTGTCTTCCTCTCTGTTGTACATTGAAAGCAGCCGGTCTTTCAGGATTTCCCACTGGGCCGGATCGACATTGCATTCGAAGACTGAATTCTGCACCCGCAGCCCGAAGTCGAGACAGATCTCCGATATTTTCCTCAATCGATTTACACCGCTGGGTGTTTTCGTCGAAACATCGTAGCTCACCAAAACCATCATGATGTCATACTCCGCATGGCTGAAGGTTTCTTTCCGCGCGTTGCAGTCTTGATGAAGGAAACCTTCATCACTTGAGATAGAAGGGCGGATACACAGGAATATCTCCTCGAATATGCCGCGCAAGCAATTGCGACTGAATATGGGGAAGCAATCCGATTGTCATCTTTTCTCCAAGAAACGGATGAGTAATCTCCTCCTGCTTCCGCTTCTGATATGCGGTGATGACCGTCTTGCGCGCATCATCAGACATCCGCACCTCACCTGACTCGCGAATCTCGAAGTCCTTCCTTGCAACCTGCTTCAAGTTTATCAGATTAAGCATGATTCGATCACCCAGGTACGGTCGAAATTCTTCCATCATGTCGAGAGCAAGACTCGGCCTGCCGGGTCTCAAACGATGAAGGAATCCTACCTGAGGATCCAGGCCCACAGCTTCCAGTGCCGATCTAACGTCGTTTGTGAGCAGCGCGTAGAGAAACGACAAGAGGGCATTGGCAGGATCAAGAGGAGGTCGGCGAGTCCGTTTTGTGAAAGCAAAGTCCTCCTTTTGGGCCGTCATGAGCGATCCAAGAACCCCGAAGTACTCGCCTGCGCATTCTCCCTCGTGCCCTCGAAGTTCATCCAATCTCTGGGCACGTTCGATATCGGTCAATCTGCTTCCCAGAATATCTGCTGTTGCGATCAAAGCATCCGTGCACTCATCTGGGTGATTTCTTTGATGGCGCAAGAGGAGGCCGCGGCAATTTGCTACCTTTGCCGCAATGATAGGCCGTGCAATGGCGAGAGACTGAAGCTCATTGTCGGAGATTGCGTATTGCGCCTTTCGAAGGAGAACGTTTCCCTGTTGCGCACCCTGTACACGGGCCAGGAACCTGCCGTTCTCTGAAAAGTAGCTCACACCGACGTTATTCTCCGCGCAGAAGGCCATCAACTGCGGGGTCAGAGGCTTGAACCCGAAGCAGACGATGTTCTCGATGGAGTGAATCGGCGCCTGAAAAACCTTTGACCCGTTGACTTCTACGACGAAGGTTTCGCGTTCTTTGCGGACGTAGGCATCGTCCGAGGTGATGTAGAGGGTGTTCAGGTGCTTTTTCATGTCAGATACAAGTCGTTCATGTACTGGTGCAGTCTGCGCTCGTTCATCCCTTTTGGTTGACAGACATCATAGAGCGAGCATCGCTTGCACTTCTGAAGGTATTGCGAAAAGGTGACTTTGTATTGTTGAATCAGTTCAGGGACCGCAGGAACGTGTTTCCTCGAAACCAGCGCGTGCACTGCGGCGATGATCGTTTCGGTTTGATTTCTCAGTTCTTCGTCCAATTCAACCCAGTGCCTCCGCCGGATACGGCCATAGAAAAATGCTCCTCGTGTTATCGTTGTGTTGAGCATTTCTTCCAAACAAAGTGCCTGCGCACAAAGCTGAACTTTGTCGCTGATGTCTTCTTTCGGCTGGCCGACTTTGAATTCTACGGGAACAATCCGAGGTGATTGTCCTCCCTCGTTCGGTTTGCAAAATTCAACCACATCACAACGGCCGACTATGCCGAGACGGTATGAGTGAATACGCAAGCCACGCACGCTCTTGACCGCGCCGCGCGTTTCGTAGGTGTCTGTTTCGACCTTCTCGTGAAGAATATCGCCGCGAACAGTGAAGAGATTTTCGCGCCACACATCCTCGACGTGGATCAGTGCGCACTGCCGCGGGCAAAAAACATAGTGCTGGAGGGCGCTCAGTTGGATAAACTCTTCTTCAGAGTGCATAGGTGCTACTTTCATTTCCGAAGTTGTCGTACCTTTTTCTCCGTGAGGGCTTTGTAGTTCTGACTTGTTACGACCTTCCTGCCCGACTTTTTCTCAAGGTCCTTTCGTGCATTTCCCGCTACGGCGCCCCCGTCGATCGCCGCTCGCTCGTTTTCAGGAAAGCCCTGTGCATCTTTCTTCCGGGCGATTTCGGTCGTAGCCGCCTCACCCAGCATCGTGAAAATGAGCTCAAGGTCCGTCATATGGTCGCGGAGATTTTCCTGCGATTTTTTGAGGCCCTTGAGGTTCTTGTGTTCTGCCGGTGTGAGGTCGAAGGTTGCTTTGCTAATCTCCGCGGTAAGGATCGCATATTCTTTTCCTTGTTTGACGCCCCTTTTTTCCCACTCATTTGTCAACTCGTCGCGGATGGCGATGCCGCGCATACGTTTCTCGATCCATTCATCGCTGTAGCCCTTGGCTTTGTAGATTTGGCGGATACGCGTTTGTGCAAGTTCAGGATTTTCAATTTCCTCAAGCCGCTCATTTCCGACTTGCGCCAGCCATCGTTTGAACGGTTCGGCTTTAGGAGAGGGGACAGATTGGATGATTCTCAAGAGCCCCTGTGCATTGGCACAGCTCATCCTTTGTGTGCCTCCCGGCGTTTCTACTGCAAGGGTAGGTACAATTTGTACCCACCCTTTGGCGAGCTCCGGGTCGCGCTGTTTCATGCGTTTGACGTACTGCTTTGGATCGCTGCTATCCGTTAGAGCGGCAACGACATCCTCGACCACAAAGTATCGCTTCTGGTCCGCTTCGTTCCACACAGAGCGGATTTGCTTTTTCTCAAAGAGTTTGATGTTTGCCACGGTTACTCCTTTTAAGCGTTTGTGTATTGGCGGAGTTCATACCTGCAACAAGTGCTGCATACTCCCGGAGAGTGCTTTTCGCTATCGCTGCCATCGTTCGGTCATGTGCATTCCATTGTTTGGCGATAATTCTCTAACGACCTGTTAGAGAAATAACCACGTTACTCGCCGTCGAGCACGACGGGGTGTTTTGACCATCAAAGTTTCTCTATTACCGTGACTCCTTTTGGCATACTTGATTGCGCAGGAACGGTGACTTCGTAATCACTCCAAGCTCGAGGAGGGTGATTCTCACCCTTTTCCTCATTCTTTCTTCTCTCCACTTTCACCCTTTCAAACAATTCTCCAGCCCGTGCGTTACCAAGATGGCTATCGTGCTTAAACACGATGAGTTTGCGTGGATTCATTTCGCCTCGTGCAGCCGAGCGATCGTGTTCAAAGGCATTGACCAACGCTTCCCAGAGCAAGTTTAGATCATCTTCTGAGAAACGAGTCTTGGCAGCATCGACCGCAGAGATAAACCCGTGCATTTGATAGAGACCGTAAGGGACAGTTGATTTGCGGCCGAATGTCGACGGAAACTCCATCTTCTCTTTAAGATCCTCAAATTTTTTCTCATCAGTTATTACACAACGGGTAATCTGATGATCGGCTTGATAAATCCTGTCGATTGAACGACCGAAGGTAAACTGAACAGGACCACGTACCGTTCCAGCTCCTTTCGTCTTCTTAGTTTTAGCTTTACCAGCCTTCTTTTCTCCCTCACCTTCTTCTCCACCTTCGGCAGCAGTTTCTGTTCCTGTGGAGAGAACAGCACCAAAAGTGCGAATGTCATAGTACTTCTCTAAGAGGTTTTTCTTCTTTTCCTGTAGCGAATCCCCAGACTTCTCTATCTCCTTGTTGAGGTATGGGTACTCTTCGTCGACGCTGCGTTGACGAATGAATACACCGTACCCTGAGACATCTTTCTTCACGGCTTGCACGTAGTTTCTGATCTTCCGCTTGATGCAAACGTCGGTGACCAGTCCCTGTTGACTTTCCGCATCAACACGTGGGAGGTTATCCTGATCGGGATCGCCGTTGGGGTTTCCGTCTTTCACGTCAAACAAGAAGACGAAATCGTATCGATTTTTGATTGAATTAGGCATACGTATTACTCCTTTCTGTTTTGAGTTATTTGCTGAATTCTTTTTGTCGTTGATGATAATAACCAATGGCAAAACTGGCCTGATCTTCCAATGTGAAGACAGCAGGAAATCTCGTGCCTCCGACTTTAGCCATCAGTTCTTGCAAACTTTTGTCGAGATTGACAAAGAGACCGTAGTTTTCGCCCCTTATCTTCGACAAATGGTGTTGTGCAAGCTTACACAATCTCGCAAATGCTGTCGAGGGTGTAGTCGAAGCTGATGAGAAGAAACGTTGTCGGATGGGTGCGTTTATATTGCTTCCCATAGCGAAGTACTGGATTGACTCCAGCACAGCAAAGATTTGCCCACAGACGTAGGCAACGTTTTGATCTGAACCATTTTGGTCAGGCATAGATTGACTCCTTTCTTGAAAGTTATTTTTACGTTTGAGATACAATTGTAAAAGAGCAATTCGTTCTGGAAGTTTTACTTCCCAAGGCGATCTTTTCTTACCTTCTTCAGGCTTTGCAGATTGTTCCGCGCGAATGCGATTTAGTACCGCGTGGATCATCCAGAGTGGTGGTGAATACCCCATAACAGCACATTTCCATAGGACGGCTCCAATCCTCCCGTACTGAACTTCATTCGTGCTTTTGCTCTTCACGGAACGGACCAATTCCCAAAAACGTGGATAATGCTTCACCAGCTTTTCCTGATCTGAATCGTACCGCATAATTTCGATGTCAGTGAACCATTGCGCCAAATTAGCCCGAAGGTTTTCGAGACTGGTCTCGATCCAATCCCGCACGGCGATACGGGCAGCGGCGCCACTGAGTGTAATTGAGTAGAACTTCTCCGATTTAAGTTTCTGTGCTCGTGAAGCTTCTCCAGAATAGACAGAATCAAACAGTTTCTTAATCGCCTCTTCGTTGGGTTGATCCAAGAGAGCAAGATCGGAGGGGTCAAGTTTTTCTTGCAACCAGAAAACAAACTGAGTATCATCCGAAATATCTTTCCTATTCTTATAATCTGGTTTCATCTTTCCTTTCTTCCCAGTTGGAGCCCAAGAACGGGGAGCCAACAGCCAATTCATTGCATCTACGTATGCCTTCGCACAATGAGTACAGATGAGTGAATTATCGTTCCCTTCCAAGCCGTACGAAGAGAAAGCCTTTCCTTCATAGGAGACGAGGTAGTTGCCAAGGGGATTTCGTGGAAGAATTCCGCTGATTGTTCCGTGAGTCGACAAGTTGCGAACTCGATAATCAGACCTTCCGCAAACAGAACACGACTCGCTTGAGTCGCCCTTTAGTTTCTTTTCGCTTTCTTCATATCGCTTCTTGATCTCTTTTATCAACTCTGGTGATGAATGAACCACTGTATCCTTACCGCCTTTTTGGCGAATGAGAAAAGAAAAGTTAGTTCCTGCCTTTAACTGTTTTGATTGAACTTTCGACTCAAATGCCTTGCGTGCTGCGTTCAATCCCTTCTCTTTGTTTTTCTCATAAAAGCTTATGACTTCTTTGATTCCTGGCACGTTATCGTACTCTTTTAGCTTCGTCAGATATGCATCCAAACATTTGTTTGAACGCTTGCCTCTCGGTAGACCAAGAACATATTTCGCATTGTCCAAGATCAGGCGAGCCAACACGTTACTCGTCCTTCCCTTGTTCTCCGTTCTTACCAAGTCTTCTGCTACAGCTCCTTTTTTCTCTGTGGGAATAATCTCAAGAAACCGACCGTCGGGAGCGATGCAAATGAAGGCATCCAGCCTTTCCTCGCACAGAGCGTCGTCGACAAGTGACTGGTCTTTTTTGTCTCTACGCACCTTCTGCGCAAGCGCAACAAGTTCCTGAATCATTGGCACTCCTCCTCCGACGCTTCCTCGGCAAGATTGAATTCGTTAATGAGTTGCTTTGGATATTCGGCTATATGTCCTGGTAGATGATTGCTGGAAAGTATTTGCTCGTACTCTTTGGCACATTCCAACACACCTTGACGTACCGAGACATCATAGAAGAACTTTGGCATCGGAACGCCTTCCTCATCGTACCACATATCGAGAAACATACTGCCAATGGGAATATCCTCGGCGATCGGCTCTTCGTACCCATCTGGCAAGGAAAACTCAGCGGCGAATTCCCTCGTCCCTAAATATGGTCTCCGCCAGCACTGACCAGAGCGTGCCCGTCGATTAAACATCTCTACATATTTTCTTGTCGGATTTTTTACTGGTGATTTTGCTCCATGCACTGCCGCTTCAATGATGTAGGCAACATCTTTGAGGACAATGCTATTCCGCTGTGCACGATACTTTGGTTTTCCTCGCACGTCTACTTCATCAACGAAGATAGGGTCGTCTCCTTGTTTTGAGTTTATCTCGTTACGCTTGAGAGAATAGAACTTCACGGGCTTTAGCACGAGAATGCGCTGCACGTGCCAAGTGAATTCTGGTTTCCAGAGAATGCAGTCTAAAGCGCCTCGTGCAGCAGAAGGCGTCATACAGGGATACGTCATCCGCTCCACTTTTAAGTCAGGACGGGTGAAGCATGCAAACTCTCCCCACACTTTGAGTTGAACGGTGTTGTTATTCATAATTTTTCCTTTCATTGATGGTTAGAAAACTGTCTCGATATCTTCAGGTGAAAGACCCAAGTGGGAATCATATCCGCCATACCAAATCCTTAATCCGCTCTTATCCATCGTCATCTGGTGTTCATCTAAGAACCTCTGGTACACTGGCACGCTGTATTGTTGGAGTTTCCTGTATTGTTCTCTCAAAATAAAACCTGTTTGATCGAAGAATTCCAAAGTTTCTTCTAACAAGGCTCTGCTTTCTTCAGAGTAATTCGCAATGACAATTGGCCAGGTTTTTCCCTTCTCAATGATTTGGTAATTATCAGCAACTCTTTTGAAATTGAACTCTTTCCGTTCGGGGGTGATTTTGTATTTGTCAGCATCGACAAGGAGACTTGTCACTTGCTTGTAGTAGTTCTCGAACGAATCTGTACGATGCAAGAAATCCATATCATCCTTGATGGTAATTTCAGTTAGTGCGGCGCACGCTTCATAAGTCTTGTCTGGATATTTTTGGTTCTCTAACTTGAAAAGAACAACTCTTCCTTTGCCATTGTCAGGATCGCCATTTCTGTTACATCTTCCCGCCGACTGAATGACGGCATCGAGTGGGGCAATCGCTCGATAAACGCAGGGAAAATCAAAATCCACACCAGCTTCCACCAATTGTGTTGAGATTACAGCGATGCGCCGTTTGGCTTTCAGGTCTTTACTGATATTTGCAATGACCCTCTTACGGTGATGAGGGCACATTGCCGTAGACAGGTGATAGTACTGATCGTGTCTGTCGAATTTAGAAATTCTCTTATATAAATCTTTTGCTACTGATTTTGTGTTGACGATGGCGAGGCACGATTGTTTCTCCTTTGAAAGCTGTTCCTCTACCGTATCCATAGTGGCTGGTCTGAGTTTGTTAAGCATCTTGTATTGCACTCGTCGAGTAGCATCAAAGTATGTTTTCGGGTTCTTAATAAGCGGCCTTATGGTTTCGATGCCATCAAAACCCTCACGCTTTGCAAACGCAGGCAAAGTAGCCGTGCAGAACAAGAATGATGTTTTCGCAAGTGCTGCGATATTTTTTAGCATCACAATGGTTGGTTCTGCAAGGTGTTTCGGCAATGTTTGTATCTCATCGAAGATGACGACGGATTCAGCGATGTTGTGATTCTTCCGACATTTGAACGGCTTGTTGCTGAAAAGCGACTCGAAGAACTGCACAGATGTCGTCACGATAATCGGGGCATCCCAATTTTCACACGCAAGTCGTTTCACTGATTCGGCAGTTTTATCGAATCTCTCCTTCTCGTATTCTTCGTCATCGTCAATTATCCCAGAATGGTGTTCGAGCACGCTATCTTCGCCGAAGAGATCTTTCAAGATGGAAGCAGTCTGATCAATGATGTTGATATACGGCAGAACAATGATAATACGTTTCAAGTTATGATGTCGGGCGTGCAGGAGAGCCCAGTACACTGAAGTCAAAGTTTTTCCTAAACCAGTAGGAAGTTGCAGTGAAAAAAATCCTGGCGGCTCTGCAAAATGTTTTGCAGCTTCGTTCCGAGCTTTCGTGCGGAGTTGGTTGATTTTACCATCCGTGGGTAATTCGGCAAAATGTTTTTCAAGGGCATTGAGTAAGCTGTTACATTTCAGCGTTGCGGATTCACGGGCATTGAATCTTTCGGGAGAGAAGTGACGTTCCGTATCAAGCCAATCTGCATCGGTCAGTGCGCTGAATAAGAACCTCGTCAGCGATTCCGTCAATAGCATATCGTTAGGCAAGTCGGCCACTTTCTGCACACCAATGGCTGAGGAGAACAGTTCATCGAACCTTGTTTTCACAATTGAGACGAGTTTTTGGTCTTCACTGTAATCTTCGTTGTTTTCTCTACGATCCTGATTGTCGGGCAGTCCAGCGTGATGTCCTTGTATTACAAATTGCAACGGCAACAATTGTTTTCCCAATGTACTTGCAATGTATGCTCCGATACCTGCGTGTGGAGTTCTTGGCTTACCTTTTTCCAAGTATTCCTGAAAATCATCCTGAAATTTTCCAACATCGTGTAGCAATCCTGCCAAATAGAACAGCCTTTTCATCATTTCTGCAGGAGCAAATGATTCAGCTCGTTGTGCAGTTTCAAGCAGGTGCTTTTGTAGTTCGTGCTTTGCTCCGCGCGGATTTTCTGAGTGGGCGTAGTACACTATTTGCTCCTATACGATTGGGTTGGCAAACTTCCCCATCATCTCCGCCACTTCTTCCAGATGCGTCCAGAGCGGTTGCGGCTCTTTATCTTTCTTTCGCAGGTGTGCGATCAGGTTGGCGTTCACCACAGCCCCTCCTCCACCATTCCCAATCTCAACTCCTCGACCCGTATCGCCGCCGCCGAACGGCTCACACCGAATCGCCGTATCAACGCAAGCGTAAGCTCCTCTTGACTTGCGCCCTGGTTCTCATGCTCAATCCGCCTGCATTCCTCCATCGGCATCAGCAACTCGGCCGCAAAGCCGTTTGCTTTGATCTCTCTGAATTTCTCTTTGTGCCAAGTGAGAAGGTTACCTTCATCCCTGCTTAACCTCTGCCGAAGGTAACCTTCTGCTCCGAAGATGTCACTCTTCGTGCACCGAGCAGAGACCACCTTGTCGGACTCTTCCTGCGAAAAGAGAGGGATCGTTCTCGTGTTCTCGTACTTCAGGTAGACCGGTCGGTAATAGTCGTTGATGAAATGACCAAGCTCATGGGCAAGTGAGAACTTCTGCCGCTCTTCCGTGTCGGTTTCTTCGATGAAGATAATCCCGCCGCCGCGAGAGGCGTAGAGGAATCCTGCGACATCGGAATAGCGGTCGAGCGCAGATTGCTCAAAGGGCAGATTGAGCCGCTGTAACACTTTTGCAACCTTTTCCGTGGTGAGGTTCGCGATGGGTTGCATGGCGATGCTGAATGTTTCGCCAATCATCTTGCTTAATGTGAAGTGCGAAATCGGATACGCGACCTGATTGTAGCCGTTCAGACGGGCATGATTGAAAAACCATCTCACAACGTCCTCAGTGATGCGATGCTTTCGCTCGTGCTTCATTTCTTCTTCTTTCCCGCTTGCCCGCCTGCCTGACCGGAGCGGCGAGCTGCCGCGCGCATGGACCCCGATTGGCCAGGGCTATTCTGTAATTCCCAGAAGTGCAGTCCGTTGAACAACCACTGAGTTAGTACCTGCAGTGCATGGCCGGAGAGATCATACTTCTTGCCGAGAGCTTCCGACATTTCACGAACGGCTTTGCTTGTGAGTTGTTCGGTTTCGGTCAAAAGGGAATGGATAACCGACTCTGATACTCCAAGCTTTTCCCCAGCTTGCTTCTCGTTCCATGCGTTGACGAGCAAGACTTCACCCATCGCATTACCGACGGTGGGCATCGTACGATACAGAGCGGGCGTTTCCATCACCGTTTGCCTCGCCAGGGGGTCGCTTTGGTGAAGGGGAGACAGCTCTTGTCCGGCGTCCTTTTCGTTTGGGCGAGCTGCGGTTTTCCTCTCACGGATTGCACGAAGGAGAATCCCCTCTATTTCAGTTGTCAGATTCTTGGACGGCTGTATCAGCTCGGAGTGAGCGAGCAAGTATTCGATGTCTTCGTTAGAAAGCTCGAAATCTAACTCACCCTCAAGAACTGCCTTCTTGAGAATGGCCTGTAGTTGGTTCAGATTCATCGTTTGTCACCCAAAGGAAATTCTTTTCCATACATCATTTTCAGTCTCCTATAGGCCCTGGATTTTCTTTGCCTATAGGCTTGTTCACCGATACCGAAGAGCTCCATGTATGATTCTTTTGAAACCCCTTGAATGTCGAGTTGGATGAGAATCCGATCTTCTTGTGAAAGTAACGGGAAGATCGTTCTAACACGTTTCACAAATTCCGAGTCTTCAGGAGGATCATCTATGACAGATGCATCCTCGAAAACGTGAACTGGCGTGTCGCTGCCAAGCGATTGCATTTGCGCGGGTTGTAGCAGTCCGCGCCGATACCTGTCGATACGAATGTTGAGGGCAATTCCTGTCACAAACGTTATGAACTTTGCTCTGCCGGGCTCATACGCTCGGGCCGCTTTATCGAGCGCTTCCTTGGCAATATCCTCGCCCGTAACCTCATCCACTCCGAATTTCTTCAGCACACCGATCACTCGCGGGATAAAGTCGTCGTTGAGTACCCGGGCAATCCTTTTGATCTCCTGCGGGTCCTGCAAATAACCCGACAGTAGCGCCCAGATCCTTTGATTGTGGTCTTCTATCATGTTATACGCAGGGGTGTGACAGCGTCTGAATTTCGTTCTCTTTTATGCTGTCCACTGATCCACCTCCTCCCAGCGGGGGCTCCGGTTGAAGCTTCACCTCCTCTGAGATCACGCTAAGGAGAAGGGAATCTTCACCCCACACCCTTCTCCAGCATCTTCATGAAGTTCCGTTTCCGTTTGTGGGTGGTCTTGAGAGACTCAAGATAGCGATCCCATTCTTCCATCCGTCCCAATCGCTTCATGAGGAGGCGCACTTTCTTGATCAACGAAACACCTTCACGATATGCCTCGTTATGTTTTTGCTCGACGGTCGGCTTCACGAAGGTTTGATACACGGCGAGGGCATCTTGGGGGAAATCCTCTTCTCGTAAATGGGCAAGCTTCAACCACAGGTCCTTCGCGCATCCCCCTTGTTGCGCTTCCTGCCATGCCTGCGCAATATCTTGTTCCCACAGAAAGATTCGAACCAGCTCCGAACAATCGATCGCGTGTGCAAACCACTTGCTCTTTGCCTTGGTCTTCTGCCCTGTGATATCCTTCCGGATGCACGCGAGAGCTTTTTCTCTCCACTCCCGCCACGCATCCGCGCCGCCGGCCCGATTGGCATGACTCTTCAACAATTTGTAGGATTCCAATTGAGGGTCTTGAAGAAAGATCTTCCAGACGAGGTCCATTGCATCGTCAAACCGTTTACGTTGTTGATATTCTTGAGCAAGAAATTCGTGGAGCCGCGTGTCATCGTGCTCTGGAAATGCCTTCACTCCTTTCTCAGCCCACTCCAACGTTTCTTCCTCCTTCCTTGCCTTCTTGTAGATTTGTGCAATTTCAAGATAATGGTATGGAAGTGAGAGGTTCTTGGATTTTATTGCAACGAGCTGTTCGACATCACGGCTCTGCGTAGCGAGGGTTTCCATGATATGTGTTATCCGGAATCGGGTTCCCTTGTATTCTTCCATCTCTTTTCCGGGACCGAGAACCGGGACGCGTGCCCATTCTTTCTCCGCGAGCGAACGATATAGCTCCATTCCGTTCGTTCCGAAGATACGTGCGTATCTTTGAGCGGCTCCTGCGAATACGCCCCACTCACTATTCACCTCCCAATGAAACAACTTTTTCACCAGTGCCTCCGGATCAGGCTGAGCTTTTGTGCACGCCTGAAAATGAAGTTCCTGAACTTTCTTCAAAATCCCACTCATCAGCCCATCAGAATCGTCCACCATTTCCATCTGCTTCTCAAGCCGGCGAAGGAAGTATTCCACCAGCCCGATCACAGCCTCAGCCTGTCCGGATTTCAAGAGATCGTACAGGGAGGCGATCACGTCGTCGATTCCTGATGCATATTCGTGCATCGACTTGTAGTCGACGAACCCATCCCAACTCACCGCCTCATCAATCGAATGCTCGAATGATGCTTTGTCTCTCCTCGCATCGGCTCCTGCCGCTTTCATCCGGAGCTTCTCGAGCAACCGGTTGTCAGACTTGACATGATCCATCAATAGAGCAACGAGCGGATCCTTGTTCTGTGTCAACAGGAACCTCTCAATATCGCTTGAGTTCAAAACGCGCTGTTTCAATCTCGTGTGCTTGCCTGACATGCCTGATCCTTCCAGCTCATCGCAGGCCGCAAGAGATGCCGCGACGCAGTGCTTGCAGAAAGCTTCCTCTTGCTCGAAGAACGGGCAGGTGCAGGAAAAAGCAAGATTACTATTATCCTCCCACAGCTCAACGTGGTAGATCTGCGACCCATGTACCCTGGCACGGATATGGTCAGCTTCAATTACGAGGTTTTTGACCCGACCTTCTTCGAAGTAATCTTCACCCCGTGCGTACGACAGCTGACCTGCATGTCGCAGGATTCGCTGGTGGGAGAGAAGTCTTGCGATGTCTTTGGTCTTCTTTTTAGTCATTGTCATCGGTCCTTCCGGTTAGCTGCCACCGGAGGAGCAGCCGGCATAGATAGGTTTGCTTCATCTTGGCTTGTTCGCGGATGAAGGAAACCTTCTGACGGGAGGAATCCCTCCGCATGGGACGTTAATATTTTTCGAAGCTCCCTTTGCATCTGTTCGTTCTTTATAACATCACGCACATATTGCACGTAACCGTTCCATAGCTGAAGGTTTGCTTCATCTTGGCTTGTTCGTGGATGAAGGAAACCTTCTGCAACTTCTGCGAAGTTTGAATATCTCCAATCCTCAGGCATTGTCACCAATCCTGCGTGGACCGGGTTGAGATGGACATAGCATGTCACGTACCACAAGGTCCCTTCGCTTACGGGTTTGTATCGGAATGGCCCCTGAAAGAGATGGCCCACCCGTTTGTACTTGAGGTTATGTCGTTTTGCTGTAGATGTCGCCAGCGCACCCATCATTCTTGACACGCTGCCATCCGCATGCTGTCTGACGACCAAATGATAGTGGTTTGGCATGAGTGTGTATGCGGCTACCTCAACAAGGTAACGTTTCGCGAGGACCTTCATTTTCTCCACAAACGTTTTGTAGTCAGAGGCATCGCCGAAGATTCGTCTCCGATCGTTCCCTCGGTTGTAGACGTGGTAGTAAAGATCATCATCGATGCGTACGTGGCGGTTCATGGTGCCCCTGAGAAAGATCACTTGTTCTGAGCTATCGCTTTGCTGAATGTGGCCGTCTCTGAGAAAGGTCACCTTCTTCTGAATATGCGACTGCCGCGGGACGGGATTTTGGGTGAAGGAGGTGCATGGCCACAATTCCGGCAACGCCCGCATGGCGAGCATACAGATCCATGGAGGTGTTCGTGACGAATTCCCAGAATTTTTCCAAATAGTTGTTGCCCACCCTCGCGAAAGGGATCTACAAGTGTTCCGTAAGCGAATCCGAGTCCAGTCGCCACGGGTCGTCCTCACCCATACTCAGACACTTTATTAGGTCAGGCACTATCGAAGAATCTCCAATTTCGGTCAACAGAAACGCTGCCTCGCAGTCGGTGCCATCGACAGGCTGTTCTGGAACACCGCCGAGCTTCACCTTTTGTGACACAGCCTTCCTGTGGTAGGGTTGAAAGAACTCCCGATCCGCAAGAACAGCATCGATCTCCTTGTCGGTGAGATACCATCGTGATCGCAACGCTTCGCAGAGTTGTTCTCTGTTCAATGTGACTACCTCCTTATTGTTCGTTGTTTTCGACAAACGCATCCAGCACGATCTTCAGGTGCAAGAAAGCCTGCCCGAGGCTTTCCTCTCGCATGGGCGGATTGTCCGGATCACCTTCTTCGTCCTCCATGAGCGCTTCCGTGATGTATCGAAGCACTTCCGGTTCAGCATAGTTGTCCACAAGAGACTCTGACGCGCTCAAGAAATCACCGGCGGAATCCGCCGCAAGCTTTACCAAAAGATCCTCGTTCGCGCGTTGAGCTTTGTTGAGACCTTCTTCCGTAACTCTACGGAGATCCTTGAACCCTCGCTCCATGATCTGCCAAACAACGACGCCGATATAGAGAACCAGCTGCCCCTCATCCTCATCGAACAACTCGTCCTCACTGCTTGCGAGCAAGTACGCCAGGATGATGGGTTGTTCTATGCTCATCTGATTTATCAATTGCGTTGCCTCGTCATCGCAATAGGCAGAAATCTCTTGCCACGTTTGGGCAACGGTTTCAACGGAAATCATGTTTGTTCATCTCGTTTGATATGGGAGAGTTTTCCTTCTTCTCACTTCATCCTTCTCAGTCGCTTGTTCACAGCTTCAAGGTCAAACCACTCAGGGTCGAAGTCGGCGGCCCATTCCAGAAGCCCGCGCTGTTCAATTGTGGCAGGATTTTGGATCGCTTCGAGCAACTCGGTATATCCCCAGATGCCGCCGCAATCCTCGGGCGGACAGGCACGCATACCCTCGATACATCGGGGGTTGCGCTCTCCCTCCTGCACATCAAGAATCTTCTCCACCTTCAGATCGTGCCGCCAGTCGTCGCCAAAGTCGTAGATGTACATGAACTTGCTTCCACGCTTGGGCGCGACTTGCTTCAGCGTTACCTTCTTGTCGCTTATGATCTCGCTTCCGAATTCGGGGTCGGGGCGGCCGAAGGACTGACCCGCAACGTTGAACTCGTGCAGATGGACCTCCTCCCACCCCATGACCGCTTGCAGAACACGATGGAGCTTCGCAAGCGTGTAATCCGCCGGCACAAGAAAACGGCGCCAGATCTGCGGATCTGAACCGCGAAGCGTTACCTTCATTTGATAGATTGTAGACCCAGCCGGAACGGCACGCGTCTTTCGAGGAGTTGCTTCTTCCTGCAATAGCTGCCCGAGCAACCCCGCTTTGAGGGATTCTATTGTTTGGAGATGTTCCCGGTGCAGGATCTTGATCCCAAGTGCCTTTCCAAGAGACATGAGCGAAGTCGCTGTTTCCTTCTCCATCACAAAGAGGGTCTCAGGCAGGAAACCATGCCTTTCTACTGAAGCACAGATTGTGTCTGCCAATGCCTGTGCGATGGAAGTCTCCGGTGGCATAAGATCGAATGCGAATGCGAAACCGGAAACCTGCTGGCAGACGCATGCTATCCGCGTAAAATAAGGCCGATCCCGGTCGTGAATCGTTGAAGGTAAAAAGAACACGCCCGCTTCCCACGGAGAATCGGGCTTTGGCTTGTTCGCGAGCATCCCGTTGATCCGCGCAAGGTCGAGCACGGGCAGACGAAATCTGGGGGGCAAAGGTTGCGGCCACGGTTCCCAGCGTGAAGTGAACGACGAGTGCGCGTCCGTCGCGGGTGAATACACAAGGCATTGGTTCTCTCGGGACGACTCGTCAATCTCCCTCCGCACAACCTTTTCGAAGTGATGACAGATCGCTTCGAGAGCGAGCTTCAGGAACGTTGCCTCGGCTTCGGTCAGAAACCACGGAGCAAAGCCGGGGCTCAAGCTGCGGAACTGCGGCCACGCATGGCGTCCCTTGAAACTGAGTCCCAATTGACGAATAACATCGAGGTCCTCGGGGTGCAGATTCCTTCTCGAGTCTAGCTCCAATTTCAAGCAGTTCTGGGTGGCGTAGAATTCGTCGGCCTGAAAATCAGGCTCCTCGTCGACCAGCTTCCGGTATGTCTCGAATCCCTCTACGCCCCGGTACAAACAAAGACCGAAAAGTGTTCCTCCACTCCCCATCACGACGCCGTATCCGGTTTCGCCGGTTGAGGGATCCCGCACACCGATGATATTGAGGTCATCCAGCATTTCCCACGGCCTAAGTCGCCGGAATTTGAGAGTGGCAGAATAAAGATCGCTCCAAACAGGAAGAGGGACTGCAGGTATGGTTGGTTTCATTGTGGTAGAGAAGTATGTTGGAAGTTGAGGGTGATGTTTGTTTCTGCTCCCTCGTGCCGGTCTATTGGATCGCTTATGGCAAGCAGTGCTGGAACTCGAATCGGAAGGCTCCGCTCTCTGAACCGGCGCAACCAAGTGGTACAGAGGGCCGCCTCAGAAGTGACCGCCAGCCGCGTCGAACCAAAATATCACCGGATACGAACTGAATCAACAGTAATCGCAAGGGGCTGCGTTTTGGAGGGCAAGAACCCGCCGCTGGTCCCGGCCTCAGGAGAGAAGGGTGTTGCCGCCCTGCTCACGATGAGGGAGATCGATGCTGACAATCGCTGTGCATCAAATGCCGTTCAAGCCAAGGAATGGAGATGTTTCTCGGTCTTCACTTGCCCGCTGGCTGGTTGTCCATCTGTACGAGTTGCTTGTTTCCAAGCGCAATTGCGCCAGTCTTAGATCGGGTGAATCGGGCAATCTCTCTGATGACAGCACTTTGCAGGAAATCCTCGGCGCCGCTGCTCATTGTACCATCAAATTCCTCATCGCGTATCGCTCAGGAAGTTATGCCTATGCAAGAACTCATGGGTCGAACTGGCGACGGACGGTTGCAGCAGCGAGGTGGCGGTTCACACAGAGGCACCACCGTGCCGGAGCTCCGTTCGGCTCAATGCAATACTCGATGTCCATGATGAGGATGCAGGAGCTGAAGGTTCGATCCACGTGAGAGGTTGTGCCACATGCAAAGGGGGGATAACGAACACAAGGGAGGTGCCTCTCTCTTGTTCGTCCGTGTGAAATGATTTGCAGATGAAGCGCTGGCGCACGTCTGTCAAGCTGCACGTCTGGCGCGAACACGTCCTGCACATACCCTCCCCTTGTTCACCAACAGTCTGTGGGCTGGCAAGCGCCGGCCTCACACCACTGCTTTTCCCACGACTTCAAAGTTATTATCGGTCGTTTGCCAAGTCAGGACTAATCGTCGGTCACAACATTAAAATTGTGAGGCCAATCGCTTCGTACGATGATTTGAGTCGGAAAGACGTGGTTTATTTCGTCGTTGTGAGTGTCTCTTGCAGGATGGGGAAGCGTGCAACCGGTCGCCGTAGGGGCGCGGGGATGTGCAAGCTTCTACTTCTGTCTCATTATCCACTCCCCAATCTCCTTCAACGCGATCGGCGAGAACGTTTCTTCAATCGTTGCATATTCTCCCGTGCCGCCGGTTTCGGCTGTCTGGAAAAGGTGATTCAGACCAGGGAGTTCTTTCACTACGAAATTCTTGTTGCCGCCTTTCCGCAGTGCCGCGTCAATCTCCTTCAGGTTTTCTTTCGCCGGCAACTGCAAATCCTTTTCACCGATGAGAGCAAGCACAGGACAAGTCACTTTGCTCAGCGCCGGACGCGGATCATAGGTGAGAAAGAATCGGAACCAGGGAGAGGTCAGACTTCTGAGCTGAGCCTGAATCACCGCATCCGACAGTTGGTTTGGATCGTTCTTGAGTATCTGGAGGAGAGAATTGTGGAGTGTCGCTGAATCCTTCTCCTGCTTCACGACGGCGAAGAGTTTCTTCTGGAGCATGAGATTCTGTGATGCCGCCGCATCGGTTGCGCTGGCCGCTTTCGCGAGAAGTACTCCCTGGCGATAAAGAATCTCTTCACCGGGAAGTCCGGGTCCGGCGAGCAAAACGATGAACGCGACATCGCGCGACTCTAAGGCGACAAGCGGCGCGATCAACCCACCTTCGCTGTGACCGATAATCCCAATCTTCTTTGGATCGATTTCCTTTCTCGACTTCAAAAACTCAACGCCGGCCACCGCATCGGTGACGAAATCGAGTGTCGTGGCGGCAGCATGGGATCCGCTTGATTTTCCGACACCACGATCGTCGAATCGCAGCACCGCGATGCCCTGACGAGTCAAATAGTCGGCAAGGACGAGAAACGGGCGATGTCCGAACACCGTCTCGTCTCGATCCTGTGGACCCGATCCCGAGACAAGTATCACCGCTGGAGCAGGGGTGGCCCTCCGCGGGAGTGTCATGGTTCCTGCGAGTGAGATGTCCGCGCGAGTGTTCGGATACACTACCTCTTCCTCGTCGTACGGATATGGTTTGGCAGGCTCTTGAGGCCGGCGCACAACTATCTCGGAAATGCTTCGCTTCAGTACGATCGGAAGTGACATTCCGCCCTGATTCCAAACTCCGGTGAGGGTCGTGTCGGCGCTGACGAATTGTCCTTCGAATGAGGCACGAAGCCGATTGAGCGTTAGTCGCACGGAGTCCCCTTTGACGATGACGGTATCGATGCCGATGTCCGTTGCACCCTGATCGGGGCTGTCCATGGTTGCCCGCAGGGTGCCGAGCGAATCTTCTCGAATGTGGAACACGAGTCGAATGCCGGCGGATCCGATCTTCAGAGTTCCCGCCCATTGATGCGGAAGGAGATTCTGGACTTGTGACTCAAGTCGGGCGGGGATGATCAAAGCGGTCAGTGCGAGAACGAAAAAGAGACGTGATCTCATCATCTACCTCATAGGGGGTGACGTGAAAAAGATACGGATTGATTTCCTTATCGGCCATAGATCGTGCCGATTTCACGCGAGGGAAGGGGGAGCCCGAGACGCTCGTTCTCATTCATGAGGGTATGACTAAATGGTCGGTTGCACATCTGAGGCAGATGTTTGTATCTTGGACGAAATCATGTCGATCAAATCTTCAGAGAATCGCGCAATCATCGTGATGTGTTTGTTCTGCCGCAAATCCACAACAGTACTGTTCGTCTTGCTGTCAACCGCCGCCACGCTTGTTGCTCAAGAAATTGTGTCACTTCAGAAGCTCACCGGCGAGATTACCCTCGATGGTTGGAGCAACGAGCCGGGGTGGCAATCGGTGGCTCCGTTCACGATGACGATGAGTTCGCCGACGTACGGCTCTCCTCCGAGCGAAGCGACTGAGATCCGCGTTGCGTACAATCGGGAGGCATTGTACGTCTCGGGGCGTTTTTTGGACAGCGACGTGAAGAATCTTCGCGCCAGCACACTCGTTCGTGATGCAATCGGACCGCAAGATGATCTCTTTTGTATCATTCTCGACACCTTCAACGACAACGAGAATGCGCTGGGATTTCTCACGAGTCCGGCCGGCATTCGATCCGATTTCGCCGTCTTCAATGATGCCGAGACCGCAGGTCCGCCGCCGTTCAACCAAAGCTGGAATACGTTTTGAGATGTTGCTGTTGCCAGTGATGAACGGGGCTGGTATGCGGAGATGCGAATTCCCTTCTCGAGCCTGCGCTTTCAGAATCTCGGTGACGAAGTCCGGATGGGAATGATTGTGTGGAGGTATTATCCCAGGAAGAACGAGACGGTGACGTTCCCGATCATTCCACCCACATCAGCGTGGGGAATCTTGAAGCCTTCCTATGCGCAGAAGATTTCGTTCAGCGGTGTGCGAGAATCGAATCCCGCATATCTGACTCCGTACATACTTGCCGGGGGAAGTTTTGCTCACACACTCAACGATGAAGAAACGGCGTACATCAGATCCGAGAGCCGTCCGCGCGAGCTTGGCCTCGATTTCAAGTACAGTCTCTCGAGCAACCTCACCCTGGATGTCACGCTGAACACTGACTTTGCACAGGTTGAAGCGGACGATCAGCAGGTCAACCTCACCCGATTTTCTCTTTTCTTTCCGGAAAAGCGGCTCTTCTTTCAGGAGCGATCGAGCATTTTCGATTTCAGTACGGGGGGACCGAACCGCACGTTCTACAGTCGACAAATTGGAATCTCGGAAGAAGGCCCCGTACGAATTCTGGGCGGAGCGAGACTCGTCGGTCGGGTTGGAGCGTGGGATCTTGGATTCCTGAACATGCAGACCGACAGGAGCGAGGAGCTCCCCTCGGAGAATTTCGGCGTTCTCCGGCTGCGCCGCCAGGTCGTGAATGAGAACTCCTATGCCGGGGGAATCATCACCACGCGCTACGGGAAAAACGGGCGGTACAACCTCGTGTACGGGCTGGATGGAATCATCCGTGTTGTGGGAGACCATTATCTGGTTGCGAACTGGATTCAATCCTTCGACGATACGTTGTTGACGCAAAAGAAAATTGATGGATTCAATTCCATTCGGGCGCGCCTGCAAATGGAGCGCCGCAACGTCCTCGGGTTCGGGTACGATCTGGGAATAAGCACGACGACGGAATACTTCAATCCCGCGATCGGATTTGTTCCTCGCACAAACTATACACGAATCGGGGATCGGATCTCGTACGGCTGGTACCTTTCCGATCATCCGTGGCTCCACAACCATACGCTTGCGCTCCTCGCATCGGTTTTTGTGCGGAACGATGATGGCGTTGTCGAATCGGCAGAAGTTGGACCGGCGTGGAACTTCAACACGAAAGCCGGCGGCTGGGGATCGATTGGATTTTCCGCCTATCACGAAAACACTCCTGAAGAATTCGAGCTCGCCGACGATGCCGTCGTGCCAATCGGAAAATACTGGTTCGTCGCGGCTAAGGGGACGTACCAAACACCGTTCGGATCTCTTCTGAGGACGGCAATAGCCGGCGACATCGGTACCTTCTACGACGGCTGGAAAGGAACCATCGGGATCAGTCCGGCCTGGACGATCTCGCGACATCTCGAGTTGAGCGGCGACTATCAAGTAAACGTCATCCGCTTCACCGACCGGAACCAGAAGTTTGATGCCCACATCGGAAGAATTCGAATGCGTTTCACGCTGAACACCGAGATTTCTCTGAGCACGTTCACGCAATACAACAGCGCGACCGGCTCGGTTGGATTGAATCTCCGACTCAGGTACAATCCGCGTGAAGGGAATGATCTCTACATCGTGTATGATGAGGGAGTGAACGTCGATCCGTTGCGCACGCTTCCCCGTAAGCCGAGGAACGAAAGCCGTGCAGTCGTTCTGAAGTACAGCCACACGTTCGTGTTGTGAGTTCTTCCTCTGTGTACCTTAGCGCACTCCGCGGTTGTCGTTTTAAAGGAACCGTAGAGGACGCGCCTGCCCGCCGCCCGCCTGCCCTGACTGCCGTCAGGCAGGCGCAGGCATGGCAGGCAGGGAAGCGCGCAGGTCAATATCCGTTTTTCTCCGCGCACCCCAGCGTACTCCGCGGTTAGTCTTTACACAGCACGGTGCACCGTGCATTGGTCTTATCCAAGCCAAGAGGAGCACGATCATGGCTAACAAGAATGCACAACGCGACATCAGTCTCGCGACAAAAGCAATTCACGGCTCAAAGCTGTATGCCTATCAGGGACCTGTGTCGTTTCCAATATTTCAAACCTCCACATTCCGGTTTGAGAATTCCGAAGGTCCGATGAAATTCGCGAAAGGCGATCCGTCGGTGTACGTCTATACGCGGTATCACAACCCGACTGTTCATGACGTCGAAGAAAAGCTGGCGCTGATGGAAGGTGCCGAAGCGGCGGCGCTCTTTTCCAGCGGCATGGCGGCAATCTCAACAGCACTTCTTGCCGTGACTCGCGCAGGAGAAGAGATCGTCTCGACTCCTGCGCTCTATGGGGGAACATACCGCTTCTTCCGGGACGAACTCCCGAAGCTCGATATTCACACGAAGTACATCAATCCCGACCGTCCGGAGACGCTGGACAACGCCGTGACGGAAAGAACGAGTGTCCTTTATCTGGAATCACCGACAAATCCGACACTCGATGTCGTTGACATTGCGGAGCTGGTGAAGCGCACACGCGCAATGGAAAAATGGCTCGGCAAGAAAATCACCGTCATGATCGACAATACATTTGCCACAATCCTGAATCAGAATCCGTTTCGACTCGGCGTCGATGTGATTGTGGAGAGTGCCACAAAATATCTCGGGGGACACAGCGATGTGATGGCGGGAGCGGTTCTCGGATCGAAGGAGATGATCAGCAGGGTGAAGACCTCGGCCAAGTACTACGGAGGTTGTGCCGATCCCTTTGCGGCATATCTTCTCCACCGGAGTCTGAAGACGTTCCAGCTCCGCGTCGAGCGTCAGAACGAAAATGCGATGGCCCTTGCGCGTGCGCTGGAGAAGCATAAGCGAGTGAGGAGAGTGATCTATCCCGGCCTCTCGTCGCACCCGAAACATAAGCTCGCGAAGAAACAAATGACGGGATTCGGCGGCATGGTAACGTTTGAAGTGAAACCGTCGAAAGGACTTGCACCGCTGGAGGCCGCGACGGCCGTTTGTGATCATCTCCATGTGGCTGTCAATGCGTCGTCTCTCGGCGGGGTTGAGACGCTGGTGAGCATTCCCGTCTACACCTCCCACGTCTTTATGAGTGATGAGGAACTGGCCCAACATGGCGTCGCAAAGGGGATGATCAGAGTTTCTGTGGGGGTTGAAGGAATTGAAGACCTGATTGCCGATTTCAGCCAGGCGCTTTCGATTATCTGATCAACGAGTTTTTCAGAGAACTTTTCCACGGGTGGTTCGTTCACTATGACATTAGTTCGAACCGAGGGAATCATTAATCATAGAATGGAGGCAAAGCAATGCAGACGTTTCGATGGAGTGTCATTCTGTTGATTGCTCTTGCGGTGCAGGGGAGCGTCGCCCAAACCGTCGTTGAGAAAATCGATACGGCGGCAATCGCGCGAATCAAGAGCGAGGGACTCAACCGCTCGCAGGTCATGGCGTTGATCAGCACCATGACCGACGTGCATGGTCCACGACTGACCGGTTCCCCCGAATACAAGCGCGCAGCCGATTGGGCCAAAAAGACGATGGAGTCGTGGGGATTGTCAAACGTGCATTTTGAGAAATCTGCGCCAGTTGCTCGCGGATGGACGCTCAAACGATTCGCGATCCACATGACTGAGCCCACAACATCCCCGCTCATCGGTTTTCCGAAAGCATGGTCCCCCGGAACGAAAGGAGCAGTGAAAAGCAACGTCGTCTACTTCGATGCAAAGACCGAATCCGATCTCGAGAAGTACAAAGGAAAGCTCAAGGGGGCGTTCGTACTTCTGAATGAGGAACGTGAACTGCTGGCACATTTCTCGCCGGAAGGAGAGCGACTGAGTGATTCGGAGTTGCTCCGACTGGCAAATGCGGATCTCCCGACCGGTCAACAGCGGAGAGGGATGTTTGGAGATACCGCGGCCATTGCGCGCTTCATGCAAGCGGCGCGCTTCACATCAAAGAAAATGGAATTCATCATCAACGAAGGAGCAGCCGCATCACTGGAGATTGCCTCGAAGGGAGATGGAGGAAACATCTTCGTCGCAGGGGCGAGCGTTCCCCAGGTTGGTGACACGCCGTTCCAACAGCGCATCAATGCCTACGATGCAAATGCACCGAAGATCATTCCGCAAGTCGTTATGGCCCCCGAACACTATAATCGACTCGTTCGCATGGTGAAGCAAAACGTCAACGTACGGCTCGAGATGGATCTCGGTGTCGCGTTCACAAAAGCAGACTCGTGCTACAACGTCATTGCGGAAATCCCGGGGACCGATTTGAAGGATGAAATTGTCATGGTCGGCGCGCACTTCGATTCATGGCATGGAGGAACCGGTGCCACGGACAACGCCACCGGTTCGGCTGTCTGTATGGAAGCCATGCGCATCATCAAGGCCCTGGATCTCAAGCCACGCCGGACAATCCGAATCGGATTGTGGACCGGCGAAGAGCAGGGATTGCACGGCTCGCGCACACACGTCGCAAAACATTATGCCGAGCGCGAAGCTGCGGGTATGGCACTGTTCACCGGCGGAGGAACAGTGAAGACGAAGCCGGGGCACGAAAAGTTTTCGGTCTACTTCAACAATGACAATGGAACCGGAAAAGTGCGGGGAATCTACATGCAGGGGAACGAAGCCGCTCGTCCGATCTTCCGCGCATGGCTTGCACCATTTGCCGAGCTCGGTGCAACGACCGTCACCGCCTCGAATACCAGCGGCACAGACCACCTCGCATTCGATGCCGTCGGTTTGCCCGGATTCCAGTTCATTCAGGATCCGATTGAGTACAGCCCCCGCACACACCATTCGATCATGGATGTCTATGATCGTGTACAGCCGGATGATGTGAAGCAGGCAGCCACTATCATGGCGGCGTTCGCATACAACGCGGCGATGAGAGACGGAATATTTCCGCGTAAACCCCTCGCATCACCGAGACCCGCGGCCCCCCCAGCGGGGAGATGAGTTCCAGCATCCCGGTTGATCATCAGTCGGGGAATCCCCGCTTCGACAGCCGTTGGGGCGGGGATTTGTGTTTTGATCGGCGTGGTGCTTGCCGATCAACCGGATTCTTCGGATTATTCGAAGAGGTCGGTGATGAACAACTCCGTCAAACGGTCAGCAATCTGGATTTCACTCTTCGCGATTGCCTTCGCGTTCATTGAAGCGGTTGTTGTAGTCTACATCCGCGGAATCTACTACCCCGAGGGCTTCGTCTTTCCCCTGAAGCCGATTGCCGTTCATCATCTCAGCACAGAACTCCTCCGCGAATTCTCAACACTTCTCGTAATTCTCACGGTCGCTCTCCTTGCCGGGACGACGCGCTGGCAGCGATTTGCGTTCTTCATCATCGTCTTTGGTCTCTGGGATATCTTCTACTATGTATGGCTCAAGGTCCTGCTCGACTGGCCCGCGGCCGTCCTCGAGTTTGATGTCCTCTTTTTGATCCCTCTGCCATGGATTGCTCCGGTGCTTGCCCCGATCCTCATCTCAATCCTCCTTATTATCAGCGGGTGCCTCATTATCCGGAAAGAAGTGCGGGAAGGATACTTCAAGCCGGGTCGACTACCGTGGATACTCTCCATCATAGGTTCGCTCGTGATACTCTATTCGTTCATGCACGATCTTGATGCGACACTCAGATTCCGCATGCCGGGTGAGTACGCTTGGACCGTTTTTGCAGTGGGCGTTCTTTTCCTCATCGCCGCAATGGCCAGGGCATTCGTTCCGGCGAAATCACCTCTCACCTAGTTCCTCGGCGTTAGAACCTCACCAGTCCCGCCGTTGTTCTCCGAGCCGATGCTCGCCGACTCGCGTGGCAGTAGATCCCTATCGTCTTTCCCCATGAGAGGAACAATGCTGCCGTCGAGAATGTTGAGGAACACGATCAACAATGCAATCACACGGTGAATACAAAATCCCGAAGAACACGCGCATCGGACACGTGCATCTGAAAGTGGCAGACCTTAAGCGTTCGCTCGATTTCTACTGCGGACTACTTGGATTTGAATTGATTGCGACCTATGGTGCCGACGCGGCCTTCATTTCGACTGGCGGGTACCATCATCACATCGGATTGAATACGTGGTTCAGCAAGAATGCCCCGGCCGCACCGCAGAACGCGGCGGGATTGTACCATACGGCCATTCTCTATCCCACAAAGAAAGATCTCGCGATCGTTCTTGAACGGCTCGCGGATGCACGTTACCCGTTGACGGGTGCGTCGGATCACGGAGTCTCGTTAGCCCTTTACCTTGACGATCCCGACAAGAATGGAGTCGAACTCTATTGGGACAGTCCCGAAGACCAATGGCCTGGAAACCCGGACCGTTCTCTGGCTATGTTTACCGCGCCACTTGATATCGACGATTTGATGAAAGAGATCAGGTCAGCAAAAAGCTGATGATCATGCGAGCGGCGGAATTGCAGCACATCCAATTACCGTACAGGAGGATAGACAATGCCTAACTATATACTTGCATACGATGGTGGAAGAAACGCGAATCCTGAAGAGGGTGCGAAGGGGAAGGAGAAATTTCGAGATTGGCTTATCGGTCTCGGTGATGCGGTGGTGAATCCCGGTACCCCGCTCGGAATGTTCAAGACCGTTAGCTCTTCAGGCGTGACGGAGAGCAGCAGCGCAAATCCCCTCACTGGATTCTCGATCGTGAAGGCAGATACCATGGAAGCGGCTCTTGACATGGCAAGAACATGTCCGTTTCTGGAGATGGGCACCGTTGATGTCGCGGAGGTGAAGGAGATGCAGTAGTTCCTTTCGGTTCTTAGATCATCTTCGCAGACGTACATTCCTGCGCTTCCACTTGATTTCCGCGGCGCTCAAGCTACAAGTCGCCATTCCGAGAACAGCAGATCTAAAAGTGCCTGAAGGTTACCTTCTTCTCCGCGTAAGCTGTGTTGAAGGTAACCTTCGTCTTTGAAGCCCACACCGGAGGGGCTTATCCCCATGACGGATTGTTCTTGACAAACGCAATTTTTTTTTTGCTACATTCCAGCCAGCCCGACGGTCTCGCGGGCTGGACATTCTGATCTTCGCAGGGGAGAAATCGAAATGACTCGCCCCGTTGTCTCTCTCGTAGTGCTCTCCGCCTTTGCCTTCTTCTTGCTCCATCTCCTCGATGGATGTGGTGATAGAATCGTTGATCCTCCGATCAAAAATCCCCGTGAGTATACTTGGAGGATTGATACCCTTGCGTATCCCGGCAGCTTCCAAACCGCTATGCGGGATATATGGGGAAGCTCGCCGACAGACGTGTATGTGGTTGGCCACAATGATAGGGGATTTGGTAAAATGTATCACTTCAATGGTAAGAGCTGGTCTCCTGTTGACCAATATCACCCCGATGAACGTGGCAATGCGTCCATTGGCCTCGGTGCGATCTATGGATTTGCCCGAAATAACATTTTCACGGTCGGCAAGAGGACCTATGACAATCCAAAGCCTCCTCCAAATTTCCTGGACAGCAGTTTGATCATTCATTTTGATGGGCGGCAATGGCGGGAAGAAAAGATTAATCGAGGAAGGGCACTCTGGTCAATCTCAGGCAGCACACCTAATGATGTCTGGACATGCGGGACTGATGGCACACTGTACCATTATAACGGCACCATTTGGGAACGCGACAGCGTTTCCATCTCGGTTCCTCGTGATGGCACTTTCGGCCTTTGGGACATCAAGTCCAAAAGTGTGTCAGAAGCATACCTGATTGGAATTATACATCAAAACAATCTGGCACGGACAAGTTTCTATTTTTTCGTTAGACATCAAAATCGGTGGAGTGTAGCTGACAGTTTTGTCGTCCAGCCAGGTCAATACGAAGCGAGGTTTGGTGTCAATGGCTTGTGGGTTAGCTCCGAGGGAACACTATATTCCTTCGGACCACACATATTTCGCTGGACGGGCTCATCGTGGGTGAAAGTCTATGAGACGTTCGACGCGTTGAGAAAGATGGGAGGGATAAGTGACAGAAACATGTTTGCCGTGGGTGACTTTGGGCACATACTGTATTACAACGGGATTGATTGGCATGTATTCAAAGAGTTCCGGAATCCAAACGTAGTCTATTCTTCCGTATGGACCGACGGACGAGAGGTGTTTGTGGTGGGATATTTGAACGACGGATCGAAGACTCTCATTCTGCACGGAAAGTAATTGGAAAGGAGGTGAAGCGCTATGAGAGTACAAAAAACCCAAGCATAGTGCGGCAACACCACGCTTGGGCGTAAAACGCAAACAAGAGGCACGAGTGTTCCTTCCCCAAGGGGAAGAATACGCCTTTTTGTTTGCGTTACCAAAATAACAAACATTTATGACTAAAGAAATACGCGAGGAGACAACATCATGAAACTCCATATCAGCAAAATTCTTTTGTCGATGTTGATCGCCGTGCTGAGTGTTCAATTCGTTGCTTGGCCGCAATCGCCACCGGGGAACATCAGCGTTGCTCCAAATCCTCAGAATAATTATGACATTCCACCCGAACGAAGTACCAACGCCATTGTTTTTGATGTCACCCTGACAGACCTCTCAAGCCTGCTGTGCTATGGATATGATTTCAGCCTCGATGATGGTGTAACTTGGTCATTGGTTCAACCAATTCCCTGCTTTGTAATCGGGACATACATTCAATCCTTCCATTGGGATTTGCCAAGAGGTACACATACAGTACATGTTAGACTCCGATGCTGGTTTGGACAAAGCAGGACATGGTCGCCTCCAATTTCAAGTGCATCGACGATAGTGGTGCTGACCAAGTATCATCGTGTTAACGTTCAGAATTCCTTTGGTGGAGGAAGTGCCAATGTTGATGGTGGAACCTATGTATCCGGGTCGAGTTTTACTTGGGCACATGGGACCAATCGCGTGCTCGAGGGAATCGATGCGCAAAATTCAGGTGGTTATGTTCAACGGTTCGACACATGGTCGGGACCGGGCCTTAATCCTCCAACTGGCATTTCAATATCTATTAGCGTTATTCAAAACGCCACCTACACGGCAAACTTTGACAGAGAATTCAATATCACATTCCAAAACAGTCTGCCCGGTGCTGGAAACATTGGCGTGATAAAGGTGATGAGTGCACAGTACAATTCGCCTACGTCGTCATTTATCGTGCGCGAGCGGAATATCATCACCGGTGAAGCTCTCTATCAGGTCATCTCCGGCATCGAATATACGTTCAGCTCCTGGTCTCCCGGCGGCAGCACCTCGGCCAGCACGATATTTTGCCCCGATAACCACACGACCTATACAGCGAACTTCACTGCCAAACCGCAACCGCCGCCAAATGTCTCGGCCGGTGGTGCTGTCGGAAGCTATGTCCAGGTAACCTGGACCAGCCATCCGCATGGACAGGTAACACAGTATCAAATCTGGCGAAAAGTCAAACAGCAGGGAGATATCCCAACCTTGTTAACAACGGTCGGTCAAGGCACTACGTCGTTTACCGACTATGACTACAAAGTGACCGATGGATACACGCACGACCTTGTCTCCTACGATGTCCGCTCCTATTTCTCGGTCAACCAGACGTATTCCGATCCCAATTGGGTGCCGGTGTTTGCACGACAGGATATTTCTGCTGAGCGTGGCGTGGGTGAAGCAGAGCAAGTGGTAGATCTCGCAGCTCTACCGATGGAGTACAGCTTGGGAAGCTACCCGAACCCCTTCAACCCATCGACAACAATCCGGTACACACTACCTCATGACGCACAGGTCAAAGTTGGAGTCTTTGATCTGATGGGAAGAGAGATTGCTCGACTGGTTGACACGAAGAAGAATGCGGGGATGCATCAGGTGATCTGGCATGGAGTTGATGAATGGGGTGAGATACTACCGAGCGGGATCTATCTTGTGCGGATGAGAGCAGAGTCAACGAATGGGCGAGAACGATTCGAGAAGACGATGAAGATTGTAGTGATGAAGTAAGAGCGTTGAGTGTGCGTGAGGGTGTAGAAGAAGTCATTCCGGACTTGATCCGGAATCTGACACATGAGAATCCCGGAGTCGATCGCGGCTTCGGGATTGTTGTTCCGTGGAGGAGCGCGTTTGTGCTGGGACATGCAGGTGCCGGATCAGGTCCGGCACGACGAAAAAGTAGGCAGGACCTGAAGGTTACCTTCTTCTCCGCGTGAGCTGTGTTGAAGGTAACCTTCGTCTTTGAAGCCCTTGTTCTTGACAAACGCAATTTTTTTTGCTACATTCCAGCCAACCCGACGGTCTCGCGGGCTGGACATTCTGATCTTCGCAGGGGAGAAATCGAAATGACTCGCCCCGTTGTCTCTCTCGTAGTGCTCTCCGCCTTTGCCTTCTTCTTGCTCCATCTCCTCGATGGATGT
>Ga0194113_10001713_pt1 | contig 29972 bp, 25 predicted proteins | sample TA2MahC200mmetaG_FD_146193 | JGI IMG/M metagenome (GOLD analysis project Ga0194113, IMG submission 146193) | Freshwater microbial communities from Lake Tanganyika, Tanzania - TA2015017 Mahale Deep Cast 200m | ecosystem: Environmental > Aquatic > Freshwater > Lake | place: Tanzania: Lake... | reverse complement strand
GTGCCTCATTATGCCTTACCCCGAATCGGCACAAGGGTCAAACTGCTTTTCTGTAAGTTCCGGCAATGAGGCAAAAAGCCTCATCAAACCTCAGTTCCAAATAACTGGACAACTGAAGGTTAGTAAAACCATAAAACTTAAGGCGTTTCCAACTTAATAACCCTTCCAAGTTCAAACTCTATCCGCTAATCGGCGCGAATTGACGCGAATATTTTTTCTTCGTGAATATTCGCGTGAATTAGCGGATAAAAAAGTGGAAGGTTTTATTTTCTGCAACAGCCTAAAAAGAATATGGAGAATTATGAGTAAAACAATGAAAGCGGCTGTCATCGGCTGTGGAGGCGCGGCGCGGATTGACCACATCCGATGGTATGCCCAACATCCAGATGTTGTTCTTGTAGGTTTAGTTGATATTAACGAGGATGTCGTTCGATTATGCGCGGAGAAATGGGGTGGTAAACCGTATACGAATGCTGAAAAAATGCTCAACGTCGAACGACCTGATGTGGTTAGCGTCGCCTCCCCGGTGGCGAAACACGCTGAACACACTGTATTGGCATTGGAACACGGCGCGCATGTACTCTGCGAAAAACCGATGGCGCCGACTCTGGAGGATTGCGACCAGATGATAGATGCCGCGGAACGCAATGGTAGAATTCTTTCGATTGCGTTTCATAAACGACATAATGTCGGAATTTTAGAATTATACCGCCGTCTCAAAGCTGGTGAGATTGGAGAGCCAATCTTCGGCCGAACGCACTGGACAATGTATGCCGGCAAAGGCGGAGGTTTTCGCCACCAATTGGTCACCGGCGGCGGCTGTTTTCAAGACCACGGTTCGCACTGGATAGACCAATATCGCTGGTACATCGGTGATGTGCGAACAGTGCAGGGGCTTATGAAAATCTGGTATCCCGACGCACACGAGGTCGAGGATTATGCGGTCGCCACATTGGAATTTGAGGGCGGCTTCAACGCAACTATCGAAGCTACGTGGGTCGGCCCGGCGCGTTCTCATGGACAATTAGAGGAAACATATATCTACGGCACAGAAGGCGCATTGTTCATATCACTACCGCCGTGGACTCATTACGAACCACCGGTTTTACGGCAGTGGGTTAGAGACGGAAACCAATGGATAGATATCAGTTTGCCGGCAGATATGCTCTTTTTAGACCACTATCACTACAAACGTCAGATTAATGATTGGATTCGTTGCGTCCTTGAAAACGACTGTCCCAAAGCGACTGGACACGATGGACGTAAAGTCGTTGAAACAGTGCTGGCGTTGTATCAAGCGCATGATACCGGTCAAAAAGTTACTCTACCACTGAAATCGTCGCCAGATATTTATGCAATCTTTACTCGTTTGCGAAAGGTATAACGTGAAACGTGATGCGTGAAACGTGAAAAATGAACTATATTATCACGTTTCACGTTTCACGCTTTATTAGTCAAAAATACCGTAGGTGAACTTAAGCCATGAGACAAACACAAAAATCAAAACAACCCGATATTATAGCGTCAGCGATAGAGGAAATTAAAGACGGAAAAATATACCCGGTCTATCTCCTCTGTGGAGAGGAATACTTTCTGATTGAAGACACGCTGACGCAGATGCTAAATATTTTAATCCCCAAAGATACACACGACTTTAACCTTGAAATCTACAATGGCCTGGAAATTTCCGTTGAGGAGATAATAACCAGCGCGGAAACATATCCGGTGATGGCTGAACGACGGGTCATCGTTGTGAAAGAGCCGACCTTCTTCTCTTCCAAAGGTTTATCCAATGTTGATATTTTTCATAGCGCTGTCGAGGCTTATGAATCCAACAACCCGACCAAAGTGATGAACCTTTTAGCTAAAGCATTGGAAATACCTGCGACGGAATTAGTTGAAGGAAGTAGCGATGCAAAAACTGCTATATCAAGCTTCGTCGAGGATAACAAAGAAGAGCTTTCAACAGAAGAGCAACAATTTTTCTCGAATCTACCTGAAATCGCCGCCCAGGCAGATTTGCGTCTTAGCTCTGCGGGCGGCAGCGAAGCAGAACGTCTGTTGCAATGGTTAGAGAGTGATTTACCGATTACCAGCGTGGTTATATTCACTGTCGCTGGTTCTGTAGATGCCCGCGGCAAGTTGTTTAAAGCCATTGATAAAGTTGGCAAAATCGAAATCTTTGACCGTCAAAAGGTAGGGCGTTCACCTGCCGAAGATAAAACCTTCCAAATGGTCGTCAATAAATTGCAGGAGTCGGGTAAAACGATTACTTACAGCGCATTCCAAAAGATACGAGAGAAAACAGGCGAGAACATGCACATGATATTCGGGGAGTTGGAGAAGTTATTAGCATTTACCCAGGGAAAACCTCGCATTGATGAAGATGACGTTGAAGACCTTGTGTCCCAAAGTAGTTTCGACGGAGTTTTTGATTTGACCGATGCTATCGCCAATAAATCACTCCCTTCAGCTCTATCTATTCTGAACAGCACCCTGGAAAGCGGCGAACCACCTATCAAAATCCACGCCATGATAACCCGGCAGATTAGATTGATGCTACAAGCCAAATTATTAACTCAACAAGGCGGTCTGAGCAATTTAGTCCGGATGGACTATAAAAATTTTGTCAATGCTTATCGAAATCTGCCAAAGGAATTATCCGACCAACTTCCGGCGGACAGAAAGTTCAACCTTCTGAAACAAAGTCCCTATCCGGTGTATCTTGCTCTCAGACAAAATAATAATTTTACTTTGCAAGAATTACTTGACGCAATGGAACGTTTGCTAAAAGCTGATATCCAATTGAAAAGCAGTCAATTCAACCCTGGCCTAATTTTGGAACAATTGATTGTTGAATTATGCGCGCGGGGTTAAAAACCAGGTATTACCGAACATGAAAATCATAAGAAAAGTGGGAGTAAGTGAAAAATGCAGCAATTTAGATGTTATGCCTTAAAGAAAAATAAACACTGGTATGCTACTTGTATAGATTTGAATCTTGTTGATAGAGCAGAAACCCTTGATACAGTTGTTAATAAACTGAAAGAAAACATTCAGTTATACATACAGGACAAAGATGTAATCACCTTTAGACGAGCGCCTCTGTCTTATCAATTTCAATACCAATGGATTTTGTTTAAAACCTGGGTGCTTTCTTTGTTTCAAAAACAATGGTATAGCCGCTGATTCTCAGACTACGCTGATTTTGGTAACCTCAATAATCAGCGTGGTCTGGTAATCAGCGGCTATATAACATTTTTTCATTGAATTCCATGGTGAAAGATGCTACAATAACAAGGTGGTTCAGCAATGAGCGAACAAGCTATTCTTAGACTTCCTAACTGAACTAATCTTGTTGATACGATTATTGAGAGTATTACTCAGAAATATTCTGCTGCATATTGTTTAATGTCAGATGAAGTTTATGGGGATGAAGATGTTGACCTGGAAATTTACGTCCCTGAAGAAAAGGTATTGGAAGTAGATAAATTTGCCCATGAGGTTGCCTTCGAATTGACATACGGCACAGATGTCTTCATCCTCCCAATGGTTGTATCTAATGAATTTTGCCCAGTGAAGCAATAAACTTAATAATGACAGTGCGTTAAACATCTTGATAGGCCATTACAATGATTGGGATAATCTAATCTTTGATGGCGGCTGGATTGGCCCTACTTTTAGAATTAGTGAAGTCCCCGAGGTGTTTGAAGAGTTGACGCTTGAAGAGTATCTGCGGATGAATCCTGTCCCGTTGGAGGAATGAGAGGGCAAGGAAACCGATTTTCTCCGAGAAACTCGGTTTCTTCCGCCTAAGTTTTTAATTGGAAAGAGAGTGGTTAAAATGAATTGGATTCAACAGCCCCTGATATTGCAAATTCATGCTCTCATTGAGAAAGATGGAGAGTTTTATTCCGCTCTTTGCCTGGAACTCGACGTCGCTTCTCAAGGTAAAACAGTCGAAGAAGCAAAAATAAACCTTCAGGAGGCAATTGAATTATATTTGGAAGAAGTATATGAATCGGGGCTGGAGGAGGAATTTATCCCCCGCCCAGCGCCGATGGAATATTGGCTGAGATATTTTGCCGCGGAAGCAAAAGAAATTGGGGCGCGAATAAAGAATCATGAGATGCCATCAATAGAAATTAATGAGGTTGTTTATGGATAAACGTCTTCAGGCAATTGATTCGCGCCGTGTAATTCGAGTTCTAAAGCACTATGGATTTATCTTGAAACGTTCCAAAGGTTCTCATCTTCAATACGTTGGTTTTGTTAAAAACCGCCCAAGATTGGTTACGGTAATTGATAGACAAAGAAGATTTCCTATAGATACGTTAAAATCAATGATTCGCCAATCAGGACTTTCTGAGGAAGAATGGCTTGATGCGCTGGACAGTTGAGTAAGAAATGGCAAAATTCCAGGTATGTTATCAGAAATCAGTGTTCAGATTATTGGAAAAAAGGCAAGTTTTTTAAGCACACAGATGACGTCAATCCGTGTGCTTTTTTTTCAGAATTTTCTGTATCATTCTTTTTGAGACAGGATTGATTTTCCTTTAGGAATAGTACCACCAGATTTAATTTAAGAACGCGGATAAGACAATCAACCCTATCCGCGTGCGTCTATAAAATCTGTGGTATCTAACTTGACTTTGGTAAATTAGCGTTTCCGCTTCTCTATCATTGCGAGCAACTGAAAGGCGCGAAGCAATCTCCTTTTGCTTGAGATTGCTTCGGTCACTCCATTCCCTCGCAATGACAAAGAAATCTACCAAAGTCAAGCTAATTAGGAGGATAAAATAGATGAGTGATTTGGCAACTGAGTTAAAACGATATATAGAAGGCGAAGTCCGATTTGACGAATATTCGAGGATTTTATACAGCACCGATGCAAGCATCTATCAAATTGAGCCGATTGGCGTCGTCATTCCAAAACATAAAGATGATGTGATTGTGACAATAAAAACCGCCAATGAACGCGGTATTCCTGTTCTGCCACGCGGCGCAGGCACCGGCCTGGCTGGCGGAGCGGTGGGAAAAGCGGTTATTCTGGATATGACGAAGTACATGAATCAAATTCTTGAAATCAATACAGAGGAACAGTGGGTACGCGTACAGCCAGGTGTTATTTTGGATGAGTTGAACGCATATTTGAAAGGTTACGGATTTTTATTTGGGCCGGATGTAGCGACCAGCAATCGGGCCAGCATCGGCGGCATGATAGGCAACAATTCTTCTGGCGCGCGTTCTCTCATTTACGGCAAGACCGTAGATAATGTACTTGAAGTGACGGTGATTCTCAGCAACGGTGAGGAAGCGGTTTTCAAACCGTTGAGCGAGGATGAATTAAATGCAAAGATACAGAACGATGGTCTGGAAAGACAGATATATCAAGAGGTTAGAAGAATCGTCGCTGAAAACCGGGAGGAAATCCTGCAAAGGTATCCTAAGATAATGCGCCGGGTGGCGGGATATAATCTGGATGAATTTATCGTAACAAGGGAGAACGAAAAAATTTGGCAAAAAGGGCAAGATGGCAAGATGGCAAGATGGCAAGTGCCCTCCAGCCCCCTTGCCCCCTTGCCCCCTTGCCCTCCTCAGTTCAACCTCGCAAAGTTGATAGTCGGTTCTGAGGGGACGCTGGCGACGGTTTTGGAAGCGAAAGTAAAAATTGCCCCCAGGCCGAAGATGACAGCGGTTGATGTGATTCATTTTGATAACTTCATCCAATCAATGGAAGCAACCAATGAAGCGTTACAATGCGGTCCCTCCGCCGTTGAAGTGGTCGATAAAACTGTTTTGGATTTGACCAAAGAATCAATTCAATATTCCCGCCTAAGGACATTTTTGCAAGGTGAACCTGAAGCCATTCTGATTGTAGAGTTTTACGGAGATTCGCAGGAAGAACTTCTTGAAAAGATTGACAATCTCGAGAAGCGCTTCAAAGCCAAAGGATACGGTTATGCCTTCGTTAGGGCGTTATCTGCAGAAGATATTTCAAAAGTCTGGCGCGTGCGTAAAGCGGGTTTGGCGTTATTGATGGGGATGAAAGGCGATGCCAAACCGACGGGATTTGTTGAGGATACTGCCGTTTCACCGGAAAAGTTGCCGGAGTATATTCGCCGGTTTAAACAGATTATAGACGACCACGGCACGACTGCGGCATATTATGCTCATGCCAGCGTGGGATGTCTGCATATCCGCCCCATCTTGAATCTGAAGAAAGGCTCTGAAGTTGAAAAGCTACGTTCTATATCGGAGAAAATCGCCGACTTAGTGTTAGAATTTGACGGGGCGATAAGCGCTGAACACGGCGATGGACTTGCAAGGAGTTGTTTTGTCGAAAAAGCTTTCGGCCCAAAACTCTACAAAGCGTTTCAGGAAGTCAAACAGGTATTCGACCCAAAGGGCATCATGAATCCGGGCAAAATCGTCCACGCGCTGCCGATGGACGAAAACCTCCGATATGGCGAAGGTTATCAAACTATTCCATACCCATCCAGAGAATCGGAAGCAGGCCAGACATACTTCGATTTCTCCGCAGATGGCGGATTCGCCGGCGCGATTGAAATGTGTAGCGGAGTCGGAGTTTGTCGCAAAACATTGGAAGGCACAATGTGTCCCTCGTTCATGTATACCCGCGAGGAGGAGCATTCCACCCGCGGACGGGCAAATGCCTTGCGCGCCGCGCTGTGCGGCGATTTGCCCAAAGAGGAATTGACGGGCAAGCGTCTGTATGACGTTTTAGACCTTTGTTTAGGATGCAAAAGTTGCAAGTCAGAATGTCCTTCCAATGTTGATATGGCAAAGATTAAATATGAATTTTTAGCGCATTACTACAAAGAAAATGGCCTGCCGTTGCGAAATTGGCTATTCGGCAACATTGAAACCTTGAATTGGCTCGGCTGCGAATTTGTGCCACTGTCCAACTGGGTGATGCGCCGACGAATTGTCAAGTGGGCATTTGACCGATTTGTGGGCATCGATAAACGCCGACAGTTTCCACACTTCGCGCCACAGACATTCGAGAGATGGTTGAAACAGAGAAAAAAAGGGAAGAGTAATGCGCCTGCCGAACCTCCGAAAAAAGTCGTGCTTTTTCATGACACATACATGAACTACAATGACCCGCAGATTGGCATAGCAACTACAAAAATTCTGGAAGCGGCAGGATATGAAATCATTTTGCCGGACAAGAAATGTTGCGGCAAGCCAATGATTTCCAAAGGCATGTTGGAAAAAGCCATCAAGAACGCCCAATATAATGTCGAACATTTGGCGGTATATGCCGAGCAAGGATATCCGATAGTTGGCTGCGAACCGAGTTGTATGCTGACAATTCGGGATGACTATCCCGATTTAATCGACGATGAGCGGGCAGAATTGGTAGCGAAAAACACCTACACCATAGAGGAATTTTTGGTGAGGCTTCATGAAAACGGCGAGTTAAATCCCCCCTTTTTCCCCCCTTTAGAAAAGGGGGGTGGGGGGGATTTCAAAGGCAACCGCAAGAAAATTTTACTCCACGGACATTGCTATCAGAAGGCGTTAATTGGCACGGCTGCGTTAATAAAACTGCTAAAATTGCCGGGCTACGACGTTGAAGAAATTGACTCCGGTTGCTGCGGCATGGCGGGCGCGTTCGGCTATGAGAAGGAACACTATGAAATCTCTATGGGGATTGGAGCGATGCGGCTGTTCAAAGCCATAAATTCGCAAAATCCCCCCTTACCCCCCTTTTCTAAAGGAGGGCAGGGGGAATTTGAAGTCGTAGCTTCTGGCACCTCCTGCCGCCAGCAGATAGCAGACGGAACAGGTAAACGTGCTAAACATCCGGTGGAAGTGCTCGCAGAGGCGTTGTAATGCCTCGTTACCTTTAATTCTATCATGATTTTTGGGTTTGCTTGAGATAGTCAACCATGCTAAAATGATAGCATTTCCAAAAGATTTTTTATTGAGTGTTTTACGATAAAAAGGCAAGAAAGCCTCCGCCGTCCCACTTAATCCCCCTTATCAAAGGGGGGCAGGGGGGTTGTTAAATCTCCCACCATACGCATCAACTTTAGCCTATGAATCAATTCATAGGCTAAAAAGCTCAAGTCGTCTCAAAGACGACTGCATCTACGGAATATTCCACTTCGAGTGGACTTTAGCATTTTAGCCTTGAACTTCAGTTCAAGGCGTTTGGGACGCACAAATGACGCGGGAAATTTCTTAAGTTGATGCGCATGGGGGTTGTTAAATCTCCCACCAAAACGGACAACCCCCTAACCCCCTTTGGTAAGGGGGACTTTAGGCATTTTAGACACTTTAGGCACTTTTTAAAATCTCTAAGCGAGAAAAAGCAAAAATGTTATTTCATAGTTGGCATTTTGTAATTTTTTTTGTCATTGTCTATTTAGTTTATCTTCCTCTAAGGAAAACGAGGTTCTACCTTTATTGGCTTTTAGCCGCTTCCTATCTCTTTTATGGATGGTGGAACCCTCTCTATCTTATTCTTATTGTTTATTCAACTGCGATAAACTATTACGCCGTAGTCTTGATGGCCAGAACCCAGAAGCAAAAGCCCTGGCTTATTGTAAGTATTGTCAATAGCTTCGGGGTTTTGGGCTTCTTTAAATATGGCGTTTTTGTAACCGATAACCTGAACGCGCTTCTTTCTATATTAAAAATGCCATTCACTATCGCTACACCGGGAATATTCCTCCCTGTGGGAATCTCTTTCTATACTTTCCATGCCATGAGTTATACCATAGATTTTTATCGGGGTAATATCCCAAAGGAGCCGAGTTTCATCCGGTTTGCCACTTTTATTGCTCTTTTCCCGCAATTAGTTGCGGGCCCCATTGTAAGAGCGGGAGATATGCTTCCTCAACTCACTGGAAAGCCTGAAATCCGCAAGGAAAATATCACCGATGGCCTTTCTCTGTTTTTTGTCGGACTTTTCAAGAAGGTAGCTTTAGCAGATTATCTTGCCCTGTACGTTGATAAGGTTTATGCCGCTCCAGCTCTCTTCGACGGGCTTTCTTTAGTATTAGCCACCTTTGCCTTTGGTTGGCAGATTTACTTTGACTTCAGCGGCTATACTGATATGGCGCGAGGCATAGCAAGGCTGATGGGTTTTAATCTTAAGCTCAATTTCAATAATCCTTATTTAGCCACTAGTTTAGGGGATTTCTGGAACAGATGGCATATCAGTCTTTCTTCCTGGTTCAAGGATTATCTATATATTCCCTTAGGAGGGAATCGTAAAGGCCAGTTTAACACCTACAAAAATATGTTTCTAACAATGGTAATCTCTGGTCTCTGGCACGGCGCGGCCTGGACTTTTGTCATCTGGGGCGCTTTACACGCTTTAGGAAGGTTCCTGACCAGGGAACTGGAAAGGACAACATTCTACAATGAAAAAGTCCCTATGGTTGTAAAGCAGGTATCCGTTTTTGCCTTTGTTACTTTTGCCTGGATATTCTTCCGCGCTGAGAGTTTCAGCGACGCTACCTTAATCGTAAACAGGATATTTTCCGCTGGGTTGGCAAATCCGAATTTTCCCCTTGTGGCATTGTTTTTCTGCCTTTCCATCTGGATTTATCAATTCTTGTTTGAAGCAAGGATAAATGGGCGGCTCAATTGGATGCCTATAAGAGTGGGAGTTATGTGTTTCATACTCCTGTATTTGATGATATTTACCACTTCAGGCCATGAAGCGTTCATTTATTTTCAGTTCTAATTAACAACAATTAAGGAGGAAAGAGATGTCAAGTTTTAAAGCCGGCGCTGCAAAAGTCAATATAACACCATTTTTAGGCGGTCCAATGGCTGGCTATTCCAGCCGCGAGCGCGGCAGCGAAACAATTGATGACGAATTGTATTGCAAAGCTTTAGTGCTATATGACGGCGAAACCAAATTAGCCATTGTTACGAATGACTTAATCGGCGTTAATGATATTTTCGTTCGCAACACGCGTGAACTTATTGAACATGCCACTGGAATACCCAAAGGCAATGTCTTGATTTGCGCATCTCATACCCATTTTGGCCCAGAGGTAAGATATAAAGATGAAGCTACTCTCAAAGAGTCAGATGATAAGTTCGATTTTGCTTACGTTGCTGTTTTACAGAAGCAGATGGCAACAGCAGTAAAATTGGCGAACCAAAGGCTACAGGAGGCTAAGATTAGCGTAGGCAAAGGATACACTGACAGGTTAAGCTTCAATCGGCACACCATCAGACCTGACGGAACAGCGATAACGACTTACCGCTTGCCGCCCAATGAAGAGAATTTGACTTTTGGGCCAATTGACCCGGAAGTCGGTGTAGTTAGGTTAGATAGCGCAAACTCCGAGCCGATAGTTACGTTGATTAACTTCGCTTGCCATCCTGTATGTAGCGTCGATAGGATGTACGCAATCTCTGCCGATTATCCCGGATACGCCATGAAGTCCATTGAACGAGAACTGGGTGGAATTTGTCTGTTTACGTTGGGCTGTGCTGGAAATATTGTGCCAATCGAGCGAGAGGGCGTATCAAAGAGAAAAATTGGGGTCGCATTAGCTGCTGAAGCAATCAAAACCTGGCAATGGCTTAACCTTATTGATTCCATTAAGTTGAGGGCTATTCAAAAGATTATCGAATTACCGCTTAAAGAACCCAAGGATGATAAAAAAACGCGTGAAGTTGAAATCCAGGGATTGAAAATTAGGAATCTTTATTTCATCGGTTTGCCAGGGGAGATTTTTGTGGAAATAGGAACTGGAATCAAAGAACAAGCGGGGATTGAAAATCTGTTCCCTGTAAGCCTCGCTAACGGCTCTGTTGGCTATATCCCTGTCGCCATAGCTTATGACCAGGGTGGGTATGAATCTAACTCGACATCATTTGCAAAAGGAAGTGGGGAGATGCTTCAAGATGCGGCCTTGGAGCTCGTAACCAAACTCTTATAAAACCTTGAAAAGGTTAGTTGGAACCCTTTTCAAGGTTGCCTATGCCGTTATTTACCAAAATCAAATTATACAAGGAGACTCAAAATGGAACTTATGGATGTAATTCACCAGAGAAGAAGTATTCGGAAATACAAATCCGACCCTGTTCCAGAAGCGGACATAGAATATATTCTGGAGGCAGCAAGACTTGCACCATCATGGGCTAACAGCCAATGCTGGAAATTTATCGTAATCAAAGATGAAAATGTCAAACATCAGTTAGCCAAAGCCGGAAATGGCTGGATTGCTGATGCGCCAGTAATAATAGCTGCTTGTGCCAACCCGGTTAAATCAGGCATTAAGGCTGACCAGCAGTATTATATGCTGGACATAGGTATTGCGATGGAACATCTGATTTTGGCTGCGACTGAACGCGGCCTGGGAACATGCTGGATAGGTTGGTTTGATGAAGAACCGGCGAAAAAGGCTCTGGGTGTGCCAGATAATATCCGCCTTGTAGCCACGACACCGTTGGGATATCCAGATGAATCGCCAAAGCCAAGAGGACGAAAAGAACTGAGCGAAATTACCAGCTTTGAGAAATATTAATCGTGATGAGTGATGAGTGAAACGTGATGCGTGATACGTGATACGAGGAGTGAATTAGAAACCGAGTTTTTCCCAAAAACTCGGTTTCTATCTATCCAAAATCAGCGCTGTCTGTTCGCTTTGCTCAGTGGTTTACTTCGTAAACCACCTAATCAGCGGCTCTATGAACAAAATCGTAACTTTCTACTTAATCCTGTTTTTTTTCTTAAATTTCACCGCAGAAGCGGATGATTCTCTGCAGCAAGGCATCAATGCGTATGAAAATGGCGATTTCGATTTAGCGATAGTGACATTAACCGTTGCGATAAGCGAAGTCGAAAAGCACGGCTTGACGAAGTCAAGACTTGATCTGGTTACAGCATACAAATATTTAGCCCTGGCGCTTATCGGAAAAGGGCAAACAGGCAAAGCAGAGGCGGCGTTTCAGCAGGCTATCAAGTTAAATCCGCGTTTAAAACTCAATGAAAATGAATATTCAAGCAAGATTATCAGCTTGTTTCAGAGGGTCAGAGATGAAATGGTCGATACGCTGACGGTTGTTTCTACTCCAACTGGCACAACCGTTTTTGTCGATGACCAAAGGGAAGAAATTACCGCGCCGGATACAGGTATCTTAAAGTTGGACGCGCTTATCGGAAGACGCGATATCAAAGTCAGCAAGCGGTATTTTGAGGATAAAATTGTTCAAGTGGATATCGTCAAAAACGGCAAAAATACCGTCATTATCGACCTTGAGCCAGTTCGAATCGGCCTGTGGATTAAAACAGAACCGAGCAATGTCAACCTATTGATTGAAGACAACTCCTTTACCCCCCCTATCCCCCCTGTCAACGGGGGGGAAAAAGGGGAATACAAATTTTCTGGAATAACGCCGACTATTATCAATACCGTTATGGGCGCCAAACTCTCTGTGAAGTTGACGAAGGAAGGTTACCGGGACAAAATAGTTGACATCCAACTGAAGGAAAACGGTGTGGCGCAAATGGGCGATGCTGAATTGCCGCTCATTAACGAAATGGCGCATATTTCGATAACGTTGGATTTATTGCCACCCGGTCAATTGAAAATAGCTTCAGACCCGCCCAATGCTGAAGTATACCTTGATGAGGAATTGAAGGGGAAAACGCCATTAGAGCTAAATAATGTCTCGGCAGGCAAGCACCGGTTGCGGTTTCAGCTAAAAGAGTTCGGCGATGTAACCCAAGCGGTGGAAGTCATCAGCGATAAAACCGTTACGGTACAATGCAAACTCGGCGGTGTACTTGCGGTGACTTCATCCCCTCCCGGCGCGGAGGTATATTTAGGTGAAACACATCTCGGAAAAACTCCGTTAGTCACTGGGCAAATTCCACTAAAACCCCACTATCTTAAACTGAGCATACCAGGATATGTCGATGACATCCGTGAAGTTGTTCTGACTTCCGACATCATGGAAATTCAGGTGCGCCTTGCGAAGAAAACCGGGTCACTAACCGTTGATTCAAATCCGCCGGGAGCCGTGATATATTTGGCTGGAGAAAAATGCGGCATCACGCCAATTGTTCTGTATGGACTGCCGATTGGTAAGTACGATTTGACACTGACCAAAGCTGAATACGGCGAATGGTCAGAACAAATTCAGATCGAACATCGAGAGGTAACATGGAAACATGTTTATCTGTGGAAAAAAAGGTGACATACCCACATTCGTTGGACAAGGTGGACATAGTGAGTCTACAATCGAATCTAACAAGACTATGTGATTATTAAGATGCGGCGTTAGCTGCTGTTGTTTGGCGTTGCTTGCGAATATTAACAAATCGTTTTAACCCTTCTTTCATAAGCGTTTGATAATGAAAACCTTCTTCCGTCGCTATTTCTTTCAAGTCGCGAAGAAGCCATTTTTCTATACGAATACAAATTGGTTGTGTTTTTGCCATGTCATCAATTTCAAATTTTTCTGCTACCAATTCCATGTCATAATCTAAGGAACTGTGAGTAGCCCAAAATTCTTGTTCCTCTTTTTCGGTTTTGAAATCAGGCAATTGTTTCTTCCCTGACATTCTAATTTCTCCTTTGTCTTTTAAAATATATTTTTTCGGCTGAATCCATGTCCCTGGCGCTTATGGGACTTCATCTGAAGTCGTTCCTACGCCCTGACCTCAAGATCAGGGCTAATAGCTGAAGTCCACTGAAAGTGGACCATTCCCCAGTTTCAGTCGTCTTGAGACGACTTGAGCTTTTAGCACCGATTATCGGTATCTTCGACCTGCGAATTGATTCGCAGGCTAAAGCCGCTGATTTAAAGACTACGCTGATTGGACATCGCTTAAAATCAGCGCGGTCAGATAATCAGCGACTATTATGCAACACCCGCAATTAAACAGTTCACCCAAAAGTATTAAAGCGCTAAAAAAAATTTTTGAAAAATCATCATTTTTTATGTAATTTTTTTGAGCCTTTTGCGACTATTATATGAGCTGATAAAATGATTGCAAATCTTAATCATGAATTCTAAGGAGAAAAAATGAAAACTAACTCCCTTTGTTACTTTACTATTGCAGTCTGTATCATTGTTTTCCTCGCTTGTGGCGCCGACGATAACGCCACAAATCAGCCCGTAAAACCAATAACTCCAACCGAAGAACCATCCGATGAGATTATTGAAGCGGAGGAGGTCGCCATTGATTTCGCCGCCGAGGAGGCAGCAATCCGGGAATTATTTGAATCGCATACCGCCGCTGTAGCAGCAAACGACATCAATGAAATCATGAAGCACTGGCTGAAGCTTGAAACGAAAGAGGTGTTTATCTCACATGAGTTTTTAGGAGTTGTTACCATCTCTGAAAAATGGTCAGGTGTTAAAGAGTATTGGTCCGCAACACGCGCAGTGTTCGGCGTGGTACCATCAGTCCAAACAATGGATAAAGTCGGGATTGATGCCCGAGCTCAGAATGCAACGCTCAGTGGTAAATATGTCTGGGAAGACGAAGGTAAATACCTTGCCGCATTCCGGAAAGATAAAGATGGCAAGTGGAAAATCCGAGCGATTGACTTTGGTGACAAGGGTCTTTTAAAAGAGATTAAGTGATGAAAAGGGATAGTACGCCAGTATATTCCCTTCGCGACGTTCAAGACTTATCCTGTCGGTTCTTTAGAACAAGTCGCGGCAATCATCCAGGCCTTGTCCAGGTAGTGTTGAAGCCTGTTACCTGGTGCCCGTCCGGGTCGCCAAAGCGGACCGCGCTGTTATTTTCGTATTCTATCTTGATACTTCTGCTGATTTTCGCTAAAATGTTGCCGGCGCTTATAGTAACAAAAAGTTTTCAAAAATAAAGGAAACTAAGAAACCGAGTTTCTTTGGAGAAACTCGGTTTCTGGTACAGAATCTACTGAAAAACTTGAGGTAAGTAAGTAGGTGAAAACATGAGCCATTTGTTAGAAGAATCGAAGGGAATAATAGAAACTTTAAAAGCTGATGGAACTCAGATAGGCGCGAAGATTCTCTTAGAGCTTTTAATCGAGGCGAACATCGTTAAGAGCCTTTTCCTGCAGATACACGGTATCACTGATGCTGAGTTTAATGAGTTAGTCAACATCGAAAAGCGCCGTATTGGTCTCATGCTGTTGGATGAATCGACCATAGAATTTAAAAAGTTTAGAGTATAAGGAAAACTAAGCGTAATTTTACAATCGTTTATCTCTGTGTTTCACACTATAGTTGAGGTGATGCATGTCAGATCCAGAAATCATTCAACGCGTCTTATCTGGAGAAAAAGAAGCATTTTCGATCCTTGTTAAGAAATATCAAAATGCCATTCATGGGATTGCCTTCCACACGACGCAAAATACTCATGACGCGGAAGATATTGCCCAAGAGACTTTCATGGAGGCGTTCCATCGCTTGCCGACTTTGAGAGAACCCGATAAATTCCCAAGTTGGCTTCGAGCAATTACTAACAATCTCTGCGCAAATTGGATTCGAAAGAAAAATTCTCAGGCCAATCTTGAGACGCAGCTTTCCAGTCGGTCTCAAACTTCCGAAGTCTGCGGAGACTTCGGAAGTTTGAGGATAGACACTTATGAAGCGCTGATGAAAGTGGTGAATATGCTCTCAGAGCCGAACCGCATTGTCATCATACTGAAGTATCTTGAAGGGCTGTCGAATCTGGAAATCGCCGAATTCTTGGGGATTTCTACCTCCGTTGTCAACGTGCGAATCCACCGGTCAATGAAGCAACTGCAGGGCAAAATAACAAAAGCGCTTGAGGATGGGTTCAAGGATAAACGCTTGGATGAATCCTTTGCCGAACGAGTTAATCAGCGCATTGCGGAGAGAAAACCGGTCACCGCCATTACGGTGAATTTCGGCGATGCTACCGAGGGCCAACGCGTTGTTATTAAGCAACTTATCCGTAATTCCAATGCAACTATTCAAGATACTTCTCTCTCTTCAGAGGTATCAACCTCACAGTCACACCTTAATTCAACAGCATCCTTTTCTAAAGGGGGCCGAGGGGATTTATCGAAAGGTACACTCACAGCATTTTACGGCGTGCCGACCACTCGCGAATCAGACCCGATTCGCGCGGCAAATACCGCCCTGGCGATTCAAGAACAGTTCCGCGAAGGAACGAAGATTGGAATCGGGCTTTGCTTTGGGACGGTGGAATTGCAACGTCAGCCGGATGGAATAGAAACCTTTGTTCCAACAACGCAATTGATTCCCAGATTGTCAATGCTGCAAGCCGCCGCCAAAGAGGGCATCATTTCCGATGACTTGATGTATCAACTGTTGGAAACACGGTATGAATTTGAAGAAGGCGAGTGTCTTCGGGGAGAATCCCAAATTTATACCTATCAATTGTTATCTGCTCATGACCTCTCTTCTCCAACGATTCCGCTAATTGGACGGCATGCCGAGTTGGAATTGCTGAAAGCGGAAGTGGAAAAAGTGCTTTTAGGCGGTTCGAGTTTTGTCTTAATTACCGGCGAGGCAGGTATTGGGAAAACTCGTTTAGTAACGGAATTGCGGGCGCATTATTCTGAGTCGCCACTGTTCTGGCTTCAGGGCCAATGTCCGTCAGATGGATATTTTAACTATGCGCCCATCGTCGAAGCGATGAACGCCTACCTCACACCTCGCGTGAGGTTACGCGATGAACTGATGCGCTTCGGCATGGAAAATGCTATTCCTTACCTTGCGGATTTTCTATCTCTTCCGATAGATATCATTTTATATTCCTCTATGTCCAGCGCCGATGGCATGAGAACCCTTTTGATGAACTCACAGCCGCCATCCACGACGCCCATTCTGAGGGATACCAGCAAATCGAATTGAATCGGCTTTCGCGGGAACAGAGTCGTCGGTTGTTGTCGCAGATTTGCGCCACCCTCACCCCCGGCCCCTCTCCACAAGCTTGTGGAGAGGGAAGGTGGGTGAGCACCGATGTTCTCTCTTGCGCTCCCACAGACGACCATACGCTCAAGCAGGCGTCCTCGCCTGCGGTTGGCGGCGCGGACGGCACCAGGGGCACCTTCAACAATATCTCGAACGACATCCAGCGTCATATTCTCAATAGAGCCGAAGGAAATCCGTTTTACCTCGAAGAGATGGCGCGAGCGTCCATACAATCAGCCAGCTTCTCTCAACACTATGGGAGGGTTCCCTACAGCATCCAATCCGTCATTCTATCACGTATTGACCAACTTGACCCGATCCGGAAACCCATAATCCAGTATGCGGCGGTTTTGGGCGAAGCCTTTCGCTCATCCATTCTGGCGCATTTATTTCCGCAAGTTGATATGGAAAAGACACTGACAATGTTGACCAATGCAGATTTTATCCAGCGCGCCGCCGAACCTGACCTTATCCAGTTCAAACACGCCCTCATTCAGGAAGCTATCTTAAATAGCATCGCCCCCGCAAGCCGGCGTCAGATTCACCAGGAAATCGCGCAAACATTGGAGAAATTCCAGCAGGAACAGATAGAACCATTCTCTACAATGTTGGCGCATCATTATAACCTCGCCGGCGATGAGGAAAAAACCTTAAAATACGCCCTCAAAGCCGCCCGGTATCATGCGAGGAAATTGGAATATCGACAGGCAGCGCGGTGTTATCGGATAGCTCTTGCATACGAAGCCGCGTTAAGCGATAAAGAGCAGTACGATACTTACATGGAATTTGGAAAGTGTTTGCAAATGCTTCGTCAGATGGAAGAAGCAATCGCAATCTATCAAAAGGCGGAAATGCTGGCAACTAATAAAACCGAACGCGCCCTTGCATATATCAAGCTAGCTCATGTTTATAACGATTATATCCATGATTGGACAGTTGACCGCGAAAAGGCGGTCATGTATTGCCAAAAAGCCGTCGCTTTAGTCGATGAACAGACTGATACAGAGGCAATTGTGGAAATTTTTCAGCGCAACATCATAGGCATCGGCGATGATTTTATCTCAGAACAGCTTCGCGCTCTGGAAATAATTCGGGAGCGCAATGATGAGCGCACCGAAGTAAGATTGCTCCTTACCATCGCCGCCCACCCTTATCCACGCGACGTTGAAAAATCCCTTGTATACCAACAACAAGCCTTAGCAATCGCTCGAAAAATTGGAGACGATTCATTTCTTGGGTACATCTTTTCTCGTTTGGCAGGCATAATGCTCGAACATGATAGCCGCCAGGCCCTTATCTTTGCTCAAGAAGCGCTCCAATGGTATGAACAGGTAGACGATACGCTTGCCGTTGCTACACTCCATAGAATGATAGGTAGAGCGCACTCTCTGCTTGGCAACACTAAGGAATCGATTGCCGCCTACGAGCAGATGTTAAAATTTGACTGGTTATTTAATGATTGGTGGCTTGGCGTTGAATGCCTTGGCTCCCTTGTGCAAAATTATGTCCGACGAGGCAACTGGGAACTCGCAAGGAATATGTTCTTCCGAATGTTGAACATAGTTCGCAAACACCCAACCAAGTCTCAATCCCAAGCATTGGAATATTCCTCTGCCTCTTTGTGCTACGGAGGCACCTTAAAAGATTCCTCATGGATGAGAGAAAATATCAGAGAAACTATTGAAAGAGGTTGCGAATTTGTCGCAGATTTAGAGAGGCGCGGCGTCTATGCGGCGGAGATGGAAGAACTTAGCCTGATGCACTCCATTCTGGCAGCGGCGTATCTGATGTACTATTCGCAAAAGCCCCTCGAAGAAGCCGTCGAAGGTTTGAAGCTATTTATCCGAAATATCTACTCCTTAGATGAACACGTCGAATATTGGGGCTACGCGCTTGCGAATATCGACAATGAAAAATTGAAGCGGATGCTTGAACTTGCCGTCGGACAAACTGTTAGTTTGTCCGACCACAAACTGACAGTTTGCGTTACATTAGCATCGTGGCTACAAGCTACCTTTTATGAGCACACAGAACACCAAGAATCGGGCAAACACCTTGCACACCTCGGCATCATCGCCGAACCATGCTGGACTGTGCTTGGCCCCTTTGCCAGCGCCAACTTTGACGCCGACTTTGAAGAGCGTCTTCTCAAAGCCGTTTTCGGTAGCCGAACTCGCCAGAGTTCGGGCATTTCCCCGAATTCTGGCGAATTCGGCTACCAAGAATTTCCCTGGCGGGAACCGAACGACAATCTTATAGACGGTTACTTAGACTGCGTCAAAGTGATGAACTCCATCGACAAAGTTTACGGTTACGCTCTAACTGTCATCGACCTCACCCCCGGCCCCTCTCCACGGGTAGCCGTCGTCCCTGACGACGGTGGAGAGGGGAGTGGTCGCAAAGTCCAGATACGCATCGGCTACGACGATTACGTAACCGTCTGGCTCAACGGTGAAAAACTGCTCGAAACGACCGGCGGCAGTCCGTGCATCTACGACGATGTAATCTTAGACGCAACTCTACAGCCAGGGCAAAACCGTCTCCTGGTAAAGATCGGCAATATTGACCCGGGGTGGGGATTCTTAATTCGCATCACGGATGCGAACGGCGTTGCGTTTGATGATTTGTCTTATGCATCGCCAATAGCGTAAGCTTAGACTTCCGAAGTCTTGGAGACTTCGGAAGTCTGGATTTTTCTTTCATGGAAAGGAGGGGAAATCCGGTAAACTTAAACCGCAAGACATACGAAAGGCGCGGAAAACACGGAACCTGTCCTTGAGTATGGTTCGCGCTCTTCGTTCTTATGAATTTGGAACACCGATTTAATGTTCATGTCTAAAGGGATGAGCTGAATTCGCGTCCAGGAGGCTGGTCAGAATGACAAAGTAGATAGAAATTTCGCTGTAGTATTAGGGAAGCAACGATAGGAGATAAGCTCTTAATGGTTGAAAGTGATTCACCAACAAGCTTTGAGCGTATACTTTCGTCACTGGCGTAACTTCGTATCTCGCTCTTCTACTTTCACGATACAACCGAAGATAATGAGACGATATTCTTCTTGGAAACCTTTTTGCAACTTCTTGGTTTCGTTGCCAATGGTTATTAGAATGAATTCCTATTGTTGCAAAGTATGCTTCTATAAGATGAACAGCAGCATAAAAGTAAACAGTTATTGCCCAATCGGCATAACGAATACGAGCAGGCCAGAAAATGGTGGCGAAAACTTCATTATTCCGTGCTTTGCGTATATGTTCCAGTGAATTAGCCATTTTTGTTTTTCTCAGAGATGTTTGAATAAATGAGAGTTCTGTTTTTCGGCATAGTTTCGGCATCTAATTCATTTTTGTGAATAGTCATGAAATCAAAAGGTAAGTCAGGAAACTCTACCAAAAGTTCAATATCAAGTTCTGCAAGAGCTTCTCCCGCTTGATATAAATCGCCATCGACAACTGTCCACAAATCTATAACGCCATTATCAACAATAGCATAAATTTCCATAACCTGGGGAAGCTGTGCCGCCCGTTGAACGAGAAATTTATATGCTGAATGCTCTCGTTGAAGTATATGCTTGAACGTTGAAGGTAAAAAATGTTTTTCTATCTGTTCTATTTGTTCCGTCATTTGAGATTGCTCCTCTAATCGGTCAAGAAAGTTTCGGCGTTCTGCTGACATTTTCATCCTCCTTCAGAAAATCAGGAAATCGCCCAGGCAAATCCTTGTAGATTTCCTTCAAAATTTCTGGGGCTGTTTTCCAAACAAAATATTATACCGGCTTCACAAAATTTTGTCAACTTCATTTTTGAGATTTTTAGATTATAGTTATTTTTATGTAATTTTTGGGGGCTTTTTGCGACTATTAATAAAACAATAGATTTCGCAAATAATCATAACCAAATCTATGCGCTTGGAAAAAAGAAAGGAGTAAAACAAGATGAAACCCAAAACCATCATTGTCACACCTTTTTTCGTTCTCTGCTGCCTTGTGAGCTTCATGGTTGCCACGGTGCCGGCATATTCGCAAGGCAAACTGAGTTTTACGGATGTTACTAAGCAGGCAGGCTTGTCAAGACCACCGGAAGATCGAACAGACAGCGTGTTTGCGGATTCCAATGACGACGGCTATTTAGACTTGTGTGTTGCGGGTTGGGCGGGGCCTATCCTCTTGTATCTAAATAATGGGGATGGGATTTTCACGGATGCCGCTCTGGACATGGGCGTATTTGGCAGTGGAGCAGGTGTTACTGTTGCCGATTATGACAACGATGGGGATTTAGACTTTTATATCCCCAGTGGTGGAGGAGGCAACCTATTGTTTCGACAGAACAACGACGGCACGTTTACTGAGGTGGGCGCAAAAGCGGGCGTCAAGAATTTCGGAAACTCCTGGGGCTCTGTCTTCTTTGACTACAACAACGATGGGCACTTAGACCTTTACGTGGTCAATGGTGCTGTCTGGGGCGCAGAACCTAACGCGCTGTATCGGAACAAGGGTGATGGCGCCTTTGAGGAGGTTACCAGGCAGGCGGGGGTGGAGGCTATAGGTGAGGGGCTGTACATTGCTATTAGCGATTATGATAACGATGGGTATATGGACATCCACGTTGGAAATTTCAATTCTCCCGGCATGCTCTATCATAACAATCGGAATGGCACGTTTACTGATGTTACAAAAGTTGTCGGGCTGAAGGAAGGCGAACAGGCAGCCGTCTTTGGCGACTACGATAATGACGGGGATTTGGATATCAGGACTCTGTGGCGGCTCTATCAGAACAACGGAGATGGTACGTTTACCGACGTTACGCGAGCTTCAGATTTGAAAACCGCAACCTATCTGAGCATGTTTGCTGATTTTGACAACGATGGGGATTTAGACATCCTCGACCGAGCCACTGGGAATAGGCTTGGCTTGTATCGCAACAACGGCGACGGGACGTTCACCGACATCACTATAGCAGCAGGGCTGGGACAAGAACGCCCTGGTGTCATTTATTCACCTGCTGTCGGAGACTACGACAATGACGGTTTTTTAGATATTTATGTGTCGTATGGGCATCCGGACGTCCCCCCAGGACCCAATATCCTCTACCATAACGAGGGTAATGCCAATCATTGGCTCTACTTAAAGCTCATCGGCACACAGAGCAACCGAAGCGCAATCGGATCCAAAGTAACCATCACAGCGGGTGGGCTGACACAACGCCGCGAAGTTGGCAGCGGGCACAATGGCTCTCCTGATACGCTTGACGTGGAGTTTGGACTTGGCCAGGCAGCGCGTGCGGACGCGATTGAAATCCGCTGGCCATCGGGCGCGGTGAGTGTGCTCAACGGTGTGCCCGCCAAGCAGAAGATTATTGTCACAGAAGGGCAAGCGGGATACAGGGTCGCATGGCGAGACATCAATTTTCCTGTCGAACCTTGTGGAAAACTTGCGACCACTTTGGGACACGTCAAAGGGACAGTATTGTATCAAAACTACCCCAATCCGTTTAACCCGGAGACGTGGATACCGTATCAGCTTGCTACCGATGTAGATGTGACGCTGGTTATCTACAATCTCACCGGACAGATAGTAAGAACGATGCAGTTGGGACGCCAGCCGGTGGGTCTTTATCTCAACGAGGAAAGAGCTGCATACTGGGATGGGCGAAACAATAGATGCGAGAAGGTATCCAGCGGTATATACTTCTACCGTCTACAGTATGGCGATGAACTCAGCACGGCGCGAAAACTCGCTGTAGATAAGTAGTACACTGTCAAATAAATAACCTCTGATAATTTTGTAGTAACGACTTCAGTCGTCCCCCTTACCAAAGGGGGGCAGGGGGGTTGTGATATAGTTTGAACGACTAAAGTCGTTACTACAATACCAAAACGCATTTTTGAGACTTCTGAAGTCTTCAAGAGTTCGGAAGTCTGGATTTTAAACGAAAGGGGGTGAAACAAAATGAAGACTAAAACCATCATTATCAGCATTCTCATCGTATTATTTGCCCTTATCTCAATGGGGCAATCAGGATGTGGAATAGACGATGTGGCTAAACCAAAACCGTCCCCGCCTGTCGGAGAGTTTCAAGGGGATAGCTGGATTCCTCTGGAAACCGTCTTCTTCATGGGGGAACAACGCGTCGAAAAACGAGACGATGGGGTCTATATTATCTTTCCCGAGTTCATATCGCCAGATGGTATATCCACAATGAGCTTTAAAGACGGTTCAATCCTGGAGGCGACTTTAGTGAATCGGGTAAAAGAGGGCGACTACGTGATGCGAGTTACTGAAGCAGACCCAGATACAGGGGCGCCACTGCGCGGGATTGTCAAGGGAAGTGGAACGTGGGAAATGTATACTGAGGAAGGGCAGCTTATCTTTCTGGGCACCGTGCAAATCCTGCAACGCCGATATGTTTTTAATAAAGACGGTCAATATGTTGAGATACAGGATGAAGTTCCTGCTCCATATCGCGGTGTGGGAGTAGGTATTTACCAGGGACGTATTTTGGAAGCTGAAGCTACATTACACATGGAACTGCGCAATGGTAAACCAGGTGTAGGAGGTCCGGGCACAGGTAGGATTCAGTGAGCGACCATCCCACACCAAAATCAGGGCGTCCAAATTATACCGGACGCCCTAATTCTGGATTTATATCGTGGTCTATTGTTTAATTCCGCATAGGGTTTTTGCTGGAAGGGAAAATTTCGTAGCGTCGCCCCGCAGTGGCGACAATTGACAGGCAACAACTGGCTGGCGGCAACTTATGAAACGAACCAATAGAAAGGCGATGTTCCGAAACCAGGTCTCCATCTAAAAACAACTTGCGCCAAAGGTTATTAGACCCTGAATTTTTCATGTTCTATTGTGGCTTCATCCAACAGTTCAAGCCCCATGCGGCGTTTTTCGCGCTTAATCAACTCATTAAATTCAGCATCAGTGATGCCATACATATTTAAGAACAGATGCTTAATGACTTGTGCTTCGATTAGTAGTTGTAAGAGAATCTTAGCGCCAGTTTTGCTTTCATCGGCTCTGAAGGTTGCCATTATTTTCTCAGATTCTTCTAACATATTGTTCATAACTTGACTCCCTTCGTTTGAGTGTAACGCAAACTGTTAGTTTGCGCTTAGTCAAAAGATATTTTACAGTTGTAGCCCAACAACTTCGTAGTGGGTCTGCCTTGCAAAACAGACCCCATGTGCATCAATTTAAGCTGATTAACCAAATGGAATAGGGGAAAACAGTCACCGGTCTAAAGACAAAGACTAAAGTTACGGTGCTGGTTTAAAAACAAAATCTTCAAAATGAAATAGACCACAGTTCTCTGCGGTAACTGTGGTCTATTTCAACAGATAGAGACTTTATTCCCCAATTTTCGAGAACGCCTGAGTCGTATATGTAAACCGCACACCTTTGGGATTATTGAAGGCAATTCGCTTTAAAATAGATTGACCAGGAAGTAATTTTCCATCAACTAACAGGCTGGAGTAGTCAAAATACGGTTTGCCGTCCAATGTTTCACCATCGGCGCTAGCAACGGTAATATCAGGCGATGAGATGCTGGTAACCACAACTATAAACGGCATCAAAAGGGTCTTATCAGAGATATTCTTTAGGATTAGGTCAAGTGAGAATAACCCTGTAATTCTATCAAAGCGAGTATTTGCAGTTGATTTCTGTATGTAAGCATCAACAACCTCCAAACCCGCCAAAGGATCTTCGGAAATAATAGTTGTAACAGCTTCTGCAATCGGATCTTTAGTTTCTATATTCCCTGTGGAATCTGTGGCAACGCTGTAGAATGCATAAGTTTTTCCAAATTCACCACTGAAGGTTGCGCTGGTATCAGGAGTGTGTTCAAGAAACGGTGTGAAGTTTCCGCCATCCACCGAGACGAAAACGGTGTAGTCCCTTATGCCCGCGCCCTCATCGGCCCCCGACCATTCGACCAGAAAATCGGTCGAATCTTGTGTATCAGCAAGAGGCAAAACTTGGCTTGTTGGTTTGGTGTTATCGAGGGTATTGAACCATTCTGGGGTGTTAATGGGCGGGTTCACATCGAAGACAATCGTTGCCCAGTTACGAATCTGGGTTCCGGTAGAGAGGCCTTTCTTAGGCATCACAGTAAAGAGGACGCTACCATCCCCTTCCGGCGGATTGATGTTGGGAGGCAGGAAACCCACTCGTGGGTCTTCGGGAAGATTGCCCGTTGCTGGATCGATAGAGGTCAAACGCCAGGTCAAAAGCCCGGTGTTTGGATTCAGACTCGCCGTAATCCTGACGATGAGGTTTTTGTCGGGTCGAAGGTCTACGTTCGTAGCGAAGCTGCTGACACCGGACGGAGGGATGGCTTGCTTGTTCCCGAAGGCGATAGGGCCGAGACTCAAGGTGCTCAGGTCCATGTTCACCGTGTCGAGTTGGTCGGTGATAACCACCTCTTGGGCGGGAGCGGTTGCCGTTTCCAGGTTCTCAAAGAAGATGGAATAGCGGAGGGGTTCTTCGCCGGAGAGGTAGTGGGAGTCGCCTGCGCCTTGGGAGCCTGTTTTGTCATTGGGATCAAAAGCAAATACTATTTGCAGAACTTTCTGAATGGCCATGCCTAGACCCCTTAACCAGTCAATCAAGAATTCAATATGCAACTGAAAACTTCTCCCCTCGGGGTTGCGGTCATCTGTAGTAGGAAGTTGAAGTGGGTCTATGTTGAGTCGCCGGAGGAATTCGTCGGCCTCTTTCATGCGCTCTTCCCATGTCATTGTATTAGCAGGCTCTTCGAAACTCTCTGGCAGCAAGTTAAGACCATCAGATTCGCCGTAAAAATCCAAGATTTGTATACAATCTCGGTTGCCAGCTGGTTGGCCAACGTTATTATTGAGGTCTGCTTTCAATTTTGCTGGATCTAGTCCTGGGAAGTTTGGGTGATTAATCAACTGAACCTCTGGCCAGGGGATTGCATGGCGCAATAAGTTGACGTTGACTGGTCGTCCATCCACTATGATTGTCCATATTTTAGTCCTCTCCACTTGCGCGCGAAACTGAATGAATATATCTATTGGCCAACGAACGAGGACCCCTCCATTCGACGAATAAACATCATTATCAATTATGAGAAATGGATGCGTGATTCTCGCGCGATTACCATTTGGTAGGGGTCCATATCCGTCAAACACTATAATATTTACTCCCGGTGTAATCTGTAGTGCATTAACATTTTCGGGCGATATTGAAAATTCAAATCCTGAGAGGATTCGCTTATCTTCAAAAGCAGTTGCATGAATGGTCACATCATTGGAACTGCTAACCCGTAGCTTGCATTGAATCGTTTTTACTTCAGAAGTCGCAAGTGGCCCTACGTCCGCTTCAACAAAGACATAGTCTGGGTCTGCACCTCCCGTTGATTCATTCGGTTCATAGTTGAATGTTTCTGTGGTACCGGACAAAGTACATACAGCTGCAACGTCACGGGGGATTCCAATAATCACAGCAGCGCGCTCGCAATCGACGTTCCCAGAATTACCGAATACAACGGAGTAAAATTGGTCTCTGCCACTTCGAATTAAACCCAAGCCGACTATGTCTACCCACATCTGTGGCTCTCCACCCTCCTCAATTGTAAATCCATCCGTCAACACAAAAAATGTCCCATCAGGATTCTCCACCACCACATCCCACACTCCTCGCGTCTTTCCCGTAAGGTCAAAGGTGGTGTCAATCGTCGTGCCGTCATCCCCCACCGTCACAGGGGTGCCTACAATATCAGAATTCCCAACCCTCATGAGCTTCACCGCCGCACCTTGCGCGAACCCGGTGCCATTGATATGCACGGAAACGCTGCCTGTATCGCCGCCCACCTCCGGACGGATAGTGAGGTCAATACATTTACCCGCACTTCCCGCATCGTAAATTGCCTTCAGTTCTTCCTGCGTGAGGGCGCGGTTATAGATGGAGATTTCATCCAGACGGCCATTCATAAACCCAAGATTTTCAGCCTGTCCTATCGTCAATGGGGCATTTGGATTGGGGATGACATCGGTATTTGTTGCCGAACCGCCCGGAGTGCCATTGATGAACAGGGTATACGTGCTGCCGCTTCTTGTAACAGCTAAGTGATACCACTGACCAACAATCGGGGAAAATGGAACAAGCGGGAAGAACTTGGGCCCTATTGTAGGGCTGTTGATATGAAAGTTTAAGGATCCGCCGCCAAGTGCGAAAAACCATTTATTTCGGCTGCCTGGGCCTTCATCGTTACCGATAAAAATATCGCCAGGATGACTTACAGAGCCGCCTCCCGGCTGATCAAAATTCGCCCACAACTCGACGGTAAAGTCATTGGCACCAAACGCCCACAGATCACTGTCTGGTGCAGCAACATAATTGCTCCCATTGAAACGCAACGCGCCCCGAACCATTCCGCTTGCTGGCACCGGGTTATTCGCATAAGCTCCTGGGTTGTCTCCAACTCTATCATCAGCAATCGTTCCACTCGTCTCATCCAAAGACCACCACGCAATCATGCCTGATGGAGGTTGGACGCAGGCTGCTTGGGCTTGGGTTAAGGAACTGCCGAATGTGACGAGTAAACTGAAAATCAATAGAGTTGGCCATAATACCAACTTTTTCATTCTCGGATTACTTTTCAACCTCTTTCTACCCATCAATCCGAACAAACCCAAGATACCTGCCGCAAACAGCAAAATTGTGGTTGGTTCAGGGATTACACCGGTAGTAGTGTATGGATTTGTACGGATGCCGGATGTCGGAGCAACGTCCAATACCACTGGATCCCCCGCAAAAGCAACCCCTGGAGATAATAGAGCACTTCCAGAAGCGTTTCGCAATAGAACAGTAAATTGGTCATCCAGTGGGAATCCCCAAAAATAGCCTGTTTCAAATCTCAACGTCTCATAATCGAATTTTAGCACACTGGGCACCGATGGAATAAACGATTGATACACAATAGTCGTAAACTGCATCCCTGATGGGTCTTCTATCAGACTCAACAGTCTAATGCCGCTGCCGATTACTAACCTTCAGTTCTCTCATCAGTGAGAACTGAGATGTGATGCGGCTTTTGGACTCCTTGCCGTAACTTAGAGAAAAGCAGTTGGGTGTTTATCGGCTCCTTTGGAGTGGGGAAAAGACTAGTTGAAACTGCCGATTGCAAGAAAGCGCCTTGAGAGAGTATAATATTCTCTCAAGGATAATAATATAAAAGGAGCTTTCTGATGAAAACGAAGGTTCAACTGTATCATACCACGCGCAAGACATTTGAGCAATGGTTCAATCTATCTGACAACAATTTGACCGTCCTGACCTGGTTCGTTGTTGGGCTCGTTTTTGCTTTGGACTGTCGTCTGACCACAATTGCCCGACATATCCCTTGGCACACCAAGGTTCCTTCTCGAACTCAACGCTTGTGGCGATTCATAAAAAATCCCAAGATTGATGCGCTGTTCTTGGCCAAGCAGTGAGCCACACAGTGGCTGGCAAACTGGACTTGGGGAACGCTTTATCAGGTAATCGATAGAACTGACATCGATAACCGTCACTGGTTATTGTTTATCAGTCTCTGTTATCGCGGCAGAACGTTACCGTTGGTTTGGCAGGTTATGCCGCATAAAGGGGCAACCAACTTCAACACCCAAATTGCCTTGCTCAAAGAGGTCTTGCCATTGCTTCCCCCAAACGGTTCTGTGGTGTTGCTTGGGGATAGGGACTTTCGCTCCACCTCCCTTATGGGCTTCTGCAAACGAAGAGGTTGGCATTTTCGCTTGAGACTCAAAGGCGACACCTGGATTCGAGCCAATCGTCGGTGGTTTCAACTGCGAGACCTTGAGATAAGACCTGGCCAAAAACGCTTCTTTCAAACGGTTTACATCACCAAAGGGCGTCAAGGACCGTATCCTCTGGCCTGTTATTGGAAAACAGGAGAGGATAAACCATGGTTCCTTGCCACCGATGAAACAGCTTCAGGGAGAACACTTCTCGAGTATAGAAAACGCTTCCATACCGAAGCCATGTTCTCCGATAACAAGAAACGTGGGTTTCAGTTAGAAACGACCCGAATCAAAACCCAAGAAAGAATTAATCGTCTCTTGTTGGTCATCGTTTTGGCTTCCCTTTGGATGTCTCAACTGGGGCTGCGTTGTATTCGTTCCGGCCAAAGACGGTTTTTTGAAAAGAGTAAACGCAGGTTTTATAGTCTGCTTCAATTGGGAATCGCTTCTTTGGTCGAACAACTGAATGGCGATAAGGTGCCTCATTATGCCTTACCCCAAATCGGCTCAAGGGGCAAACGGCTTTTCTCTAAGTGACGGCAAGGAGTCCAAAAGCCGCATCACATCTCCGTTCCAAGTAACTGGACAACTGAAGGTTAGTAAAGCCGCTGCCGTCTAAAGTACCGGGAATATTGTTCACCGTACCGGTGGCGTTAGTGCCTGCTTCCGTAAATCCGCCCAACGTGCCATCCTCAAAATCAATCAGGATGTTGCCCGCTGGGTCACTAACAAACACATTATCTAACAATACCTCTGCGTCAAACACATCGCCGCCGCCGAACAGTTGAAATTCCAATTCAAAAGCCGTCCCCGGCGCCAAACTGGAAAGATCGACGTTGGCCCAATACGGCGTAGCAAACGATGGAAAGGTAACTACAAGGGTTAAAAAGGTTACGGCAGAAAACACACACATTGCAGGTGTCTGCCAATGAAGGCGATGTCGCCATAGTAAATTCATAGTTCTTTTCTCCTTTCTTCTTATGTGAAAATGAGAACATTTTACCTATAGCAATTTTCATGCCACTTATTTTTGGAACAAGTTATTCATAAGCATGGTGTTCATAGGGTGGGCAGTGCCCCCATGCGCGTCAAGTTAAGGGTAAGATTCTGTGACTAAACGGCTTTCAAGGAAATGATGCGTTAGTATTGGAGCATGGGAGCGTTGGGGCAAGGGAGCGTTCCCGATACCCCAAAACCCCATTGCCCCATCTCCCCAATGCCCCAAAGTCGCTCAAAGCCTGCTGTAATGGGAAACGACTTTTTTCAATTCCCCTCCCTTGACGGGAGGGGCTAGGGGA